>ORMF010434312.1_pt1 | contig 16612 bp, 19 predicted proteins | sample 1779871 | NCBI WGS metagenome assembly ORMF01 (sample SAMEA104232316, study PRJEB22302) | groundwater metagenome | biome: forest; feature: aquifer; material: groundwater | place: USA | collected 2011-08-07 | depth 5.4 m
AGTTACTTTACATAACATACATTATAGGACGTAATCTAAAGGGAGAGAATCAGGTGGATTTTTTTCGAGGCAGCATATCGGTTTTTAAAGAAACAACCCGATCGATGAACAAGACGCCATTTAGATGGTCGATCTCGTGTTGAATACAAACGGCTTCAATGCCTGAAGCCTCCCTTTCCACCGTTTTCCCGACTACATCCTGGGTGCGGTAGACCACGCGTTCATAGCGTTTCAAATAAGCCGAATAATCCGGCAAACTCATACAACCCTCTTTGCTGATCTTTTCCGTTTCATACCGCAAAATTTCGGGATTAATGAGGGTGAGAAGCTTAGCGCCCGGGATCCTTGCCGACACGTCCACTATTGCAACCTGTTTAGAGATACCCATCTGTGGGGCGGCAATCCCGATCCCGAAGGCTTGAGAACGGAGCGTCCATTGTAATGACTGAATAAGGGCAGCTAAAGCTTGGCCGAATTGAGTTACCATTGCTGCTTTTAATCTCAGGACGGGGTCCGGGAAAAGTCTAATTCTTGAGGTGGGCATTGCCGCCAGTTAGAGTTCGATCCGTTCAAGAGGCTTGAGGCGAGCCTCCACTTTGAGTTTGCGGCTTAACCCTTCAAATTCTTTTTCAATTTTGACGATGGGAAATTTTTTGGGAATATCCACTTCAAGCAGCATGGCATAGATGGCCTTGCGCCCGCGACCAAGGATTTTGGAATTTAGGTCCGTAATGTTAATCGCGTGCCGCGCAAGGATTCGGCTTGTGGCGTGGACAATGCCTGTTCGGTCATTCCCCATTACACTGATGAGATAACTGTTAGAATTCCGCGCGTGCTTTTCTCCTCTCGCCGGCTTCGTTTTTAGGTCTTTTAAGAAAAAGGTCAGCTTAGAGGCTTTTTCCGCCTTCTTAAGGCGTTTTACCGCCGCGGCATATTTTTCGGAAGTGCCAAAGTCCACGACCATCAGCATTGCAAATTGGCCTTCTAAAACGGTCATGCTGATGTCTTCCAAGTTGCAATGGGCTTGAAATAAAAGTCCGGTGACTTCGGCGATGATACCAGGACGATCTTTCCCCACCACCGTGACCATAGCGTATTTCATGAACCCTCCCCTTCCTGTCTGGGTTTTCCTTTAAGGCCGGCATGATCGAGATCGTAGGACCAGATGCCTTCCCCCCGGCGGCGCGCCTCAAGTTGGATTTTTTCGAAGCGGTCTTTCCATTTCTTTTCAGCTTCACCGACCTTAGCTGCGCCTATCGATAAAAGAAACTCGTTGACCATGATTTTCTTTTGTTCCGGCTTAGCATTCGCAGCGGGCGGAAAATGAAAAACAGGTGTGGTTATATAGAGGTAAGCGGATTTTAAGTTTTGGGTTTTTGCCGTTTTTGCATAGTCAATATCGATTTTGCGTCCGGCCACAAGTGAAGACAGCAAGCGGATGCTTTCAGAGGGTAATTCAATTCCCGCCAGACAAATTTTTTCGCCTGACTGGAGTTCTAAGATGCCATTCTCATCAATCGTTTTGACGCTGGCAGCTTGAGCGGGGGGCGTGAAAAGAGCGAAGGAAAGAATGAATAAAAAAAGAGTCCGCACGGCCTTTTCTCCGATTAAAGAATCAGACTGCGGCGGGTTGGACGGTGTCGGTTGGAAAACGCTGGTATTTGATCATTTCCCCCCGGGCGTAAACGTAACCCCCGGGAAATGATTTTGATTCCGGGTCCGGCCAATAATGGACATTGATGACGGAATCAGCTCGATACCGGCGGTGAGCGAGACGAGCCAATTTTTTGCGAAGGTAGGTTTTATAGTTGTCGCCGCGAGAAGGGGTGTCGGCAAAGGAGAGCGTAACGAGTTCGACCCCGGTCCAGAAGGCATGGCGCGGAGTTACATAGTAGGCCCGTTCCTTGATTTCAAGGGTTCCCAAGGATTGATAGGGGGTGTCGTTTCCGCCTTCTATCGCCCTTATTTTTTCTGTTCGAGCACAGGCCCCTCCCAACAAGGCCAAAAGTACAATCAAAAAAAATGACGACCGAACGGTCATAAACGCCTCCTTATGCGGAATAGAATCGAGTTTTTCAAGCAAAGCTTTAGTGCGTCTTTGCGATTCGTTTCTGGGCCCACGCTAGCGCTTCTTCGCGTGTCTTAAGCTGGTCTTCCAATTGAAGTTCATACATTTCTTCGAGCATCGGCTTCATGGCCGGCCCTGCCGGCATGCCAAGACCCATCAGATCGTGGCCATTTACCAAAGGTTTGGGCTTGAGCTCTTCGGCAGCGTACTCGACGAGCTTTTTTTGAAGAAACTCATAATTATCAAGTTTCCCGTGGCTGGATTGGCAGTCAATCTTATGGAGTTCGAGCTCTGCCTGAAACGTGGGGCGGGTGATGAAGCGTTTCAGCTTTCCTTCGCGCATTTTTTGAACATCCGCAAATTTCATGTGATTCTCGACGCAGCTGGTGACGGCCTGAATCTCCTCATTGGAAAATCGCAAGCGTTTCATAATGAGCTCGGTCATTTTAGCACCGACCGGGGCATGTTCGTAAAATTTAATTCTTCCGTCCCGGATGGCATAAGTGGGAGGTTTACCGACATCGTGAAAAAGTGCTCCCAGAGCCAGCGTCATCGAGGGGTCATGCAGTCGTTCAAGTAGCATACGTGTGTGGATGAAAACGTCGCCTTCCGGATGAAATTCTGGAGGCTGTTCGACTCCCCTCATCGCCTCAATTTCAGGGAGGACCTCTTTCATCAAACCGGATTCCGAAAGCAGCGTAAACCCCAACGGAGCACCAGGCCGTGTAAAGATCTTAACCATTTCATCCCGAATCCGCTCCGGGCTGACCTGACGGATTTGGACCGCTTTTTCACAAAGAGCCTTCCAGGTTTTTTCTTCGATTTTGAAGCCCAAAGAAGAGGCAAATCGGATAGCCCTTAAGAGGCGCAGCTTATCCTCCTCAAAGCGCTCATAAGGGTCTCCAATGGCCCGTATAAGCCCCTTATGGATGTCCCCCTCCCCTTCCACGAAGTCAATGATATTGCCTTTAGCAGGGTCGTAAAAGAGGCCGTTAACGGTAAAATCCCGCCGGTGGGCGTCCTTCTCAGGAATCGTATAGCTGACCTCAGAAGGGTGTCGACCGTCCCGATACTCCCCCTCCCGGCGAAAGGTTGTGACCTCAAAAGCCTTTCCTTCCTGAAGGACAAGAATGACGCCGAATTGTTTGCCGACAGGAACGGTTTTAGGGAAGAGTTTTTCTACCTCTTCGGGTTTGGCGGTAGTGGCGATATCGAAATCCTTAGGCGGACGCTTCATTAAAGCATCGCGGACACACCCTCCAGCAAAATAGGCCACATAGCCTTTTCCATACAGCCGGGCGGCGATGGATGAGGCTATTTTCCCTGTTTCACTTGTAAAAAGGTCCTTCATTTCTTTTCAAACTCCAAAAGTTCGACAAAGATGAGGCCGAAAAGGCTAATGGCCCCGGTAAGAACGATCAAAGGGTAAAGGCCCACCACATTAAATAACTTGCCCCCCGTATATCCAAATAGGATTTGTCCAAAATTATAGACGCTCATTAAAATGGCGAAAAGAGAGCTTTCGACACCGGAGTGGTGAGTCAAAACAGCGGCGGCAGACATAATCGGTAAAATCGTGATGCAACTCATGATACCGCCAATAAATATGAGGATGAACGCACTTTTTTCATCAAGGATGAAGAGCGTGCTCACGATGTTCAGACTGTTAATCCAAATCGCCCATCGAAGAATGATTTTAGGAGAAATATTGCGAAGCCACTGGCCGTAAATAACGCTTCCAGCCATCGCGCCGAGCCAGCCGATGCTTATGAGGAGTCCAAGAAAAGTTTCTCTGAAACCGAGTGTCTCTTTCATGAAAAAGAAAAAAGGCAACCCAAAGGAGGAGGAAACGGAGGCCACGACAAGCAAGGCGGCAAAGAGCCTCAGATTTTGCGTCATCATCAAATGAAAGCAGCGCTTGATCGGTGCCCAGACACTATGAAAGGGTCCGCAGAACCTTTTCTTTTCGCGAATAAAAAGAGCGCCGAAGGTGACCGCCAGCGGAAGCAACATCGTAATCAAGAAGACTTTCTCAGGTGGCCAATTGGCGGCTAGCCACCCTCCAATGACACCGCTAAAGATGGCGCCAAAGCTTCTCGATCCCCACGCGATAGACTGGTAAATATGACTCGTAAACTCCGTGGAGTGCTCGACGATGAGACCATCGGTAATCACATCTGTGGCGGCAAACCCTAGGTTGGCTACCATAAGCGAAGCTAGGATCCATTGTTTTTCAGAAGGCAGGACGACAAGGAACAACCAGCCGAAGGCAGAAAGAATAGAAAAGAGAATCAAATAAGATTTTCTCCGGTAACCGAAAAGCGGAAAGACGTCGGAGAGCAGGCCATAAAGAATTTTAAAGGCCCAAGGAAATGCTGCTAATGAGCTCACAGCCGTAATTTCCGAGACGCTCCAGTTCAGACCGCGCATAAAAAGAGGCAACGCAATACCAGAGATACCGATGGCTCCCTGCGCGAAGTACACAATGCCCGCGATCCAGGCAACGTCGCGAGTATGCTTAACCAAAAAAATCCCTCGCCTTTTTTTGGCCCAAGGTTTTACTGTAATCAGTGTAATCGATGATGATGAGGTCCGGGCGTTTTTCCCGCATACGGCGTGCAAACTGGAATCTTTCGCCGGGTTGGGACTCCAGCCGCCGGCTCGTGAGATACTTAAAGGGAGTCCCGCAATGCGGACAGTTTTTGGCGGTATACGTATCGATGCCTAGTTCGCGGCAGGACGCGCAATCCCCGCTTAAATCCCCCATAATAAGGAGATGCTTCGCCACCTCCTCAATGTCGTACTCCTGAAAAGTCCTTAAAAAAACGCGCATGAAATCCTCAAATTCCGCTATTTGATTTTGTAAACAGCATCATGTTCCCGGACACGGCTTTTGACTTCGAGTCCGATTTCATCACCCGGCTTAGCCTCTTCGATCGGTGAGCGGTCAATCTGAAGAGAATTAATTGGCTGTTTGAAGTTAGTGGTGTGACCTTTGACGAGGATTTTATCCCCCAGCTTTAAACTGCTCTTTTCGATTTTGACGACGGCTGCATTAACATGGGGGAAATAATGGGTCACTCGGCCAATGAACGTACCCTCAATTTTAGGCGCGGTCGTTTTCGCAACCGGACGTTTTCCTTTTTTTGCAGTTTTTTTAACGCTTTTTTTGGCCTTCGTCTTTTTTTTGGGACTGTGCTGGGTGGTTTTCTTTTTAACGGCTGATTTCTTTTTTCCTTTTGTTTTTTTAACCGTTTTTTTCTTCATTGTTCGTTTCCTTTCATTTTATTTTTGACTAGTGGAACAAAACGCACGGGAACTGTATCCACCGCTTTAAGTTCACCCGCTTCTTTAACTCCCACAATCAAGTTTTGAGAATGAACACCAACGGGGACCACCATCCTGCCGTTTTCGCGGAGCTGCTCAAGTGGTATTTTGGGGATTTCCGCTGCTGCCGCGGTGACAATGATTTTATCAAATGGCGCCGCTTCCGGCCACCCCTGCCAACCATCCGCTGTCCGGAAGTGGATATTCCGATATCCGAGTTCTTTTAACCTCTCTTCCGCTTTCAACTGCAAAGGCTCAAGAATTTCGAGCGTATAGACTTCGTTTCCGAGCTCCGCAAGGATAGCGGTTTGGTAACCCGAGCCTGTTCCAATCTCCAAAACGCGATCGGTTTTGTTTAGCTGAAGCGCCTCGGTCATAAAAGCAACAATATAAGGTTGAGAAATAGTCTGATGAAAACCAATCGGAAGCGGTCCGTCCTCCTCGGACCTTCCCCTTAAATCTTCCGGAACGAAAACATGACGGGGGACCTTAAGCATTGCGGTGAGTACTTTCTCATCGCGAATACCCTTTACCCGGAGTTGCCTTTCTACCTCTTCTTTACGCATGCCGGGACAGCTTTTTACTCTCCCATAATCTTGATGATAACGCGTTTGCGGCGTTCGCCGTCAAATTCCGCGTAAAACACCTGTTCCCACGGGCCCAAATCGAGTTTTCCGTTTGTGATGGGCAACATCTGTTGATGTCCGATGAGCAGATTTTTTAAATGGCTGTCCCCGTTAGTTTCTCCGGTACGGTGATGCCGGTAATCTTCACGGAAGGGGCAAAGCCTTTCAAGCCACTCGTCGATATCTTGAATCAGACCATTTTCAGCGTCATTAACGTACACCCCGGCTGTGATATGCATAGCAGAAACAAGGGCAAAACCTTCCCGCACGCCACTTTTCTTGACCAGGGCTTCGACCTTGTCGGTAATATTGAGGTATTCCCGATGATTTTTGGTTTGGAACCAGAGGTACTCGGTGAGGCTTTTCATTCCAGTGATTCTTGAGGTAAGGCGGCAGGGGGAATTTCAAGATTGCTTAATTTATCTTTCATCTTTCCGAAGCGTTTTTCCGTGCGCTCGTAGGCGGAATGAGCGCTATCCAAGTGAGAACCCAGTTTGTCAAAATCTTCAAGGCACTTAGTAAAATCCGTTTCAAGCTGTCCCAGACTTTCCAGGATCCGCTGAGCGGAACGCTCGATCCGCAAACCCTTCAGGCCGCGGACAATGGCCTGAAGATAAGCATAGAAACTGTTCGGAGAAACCGGAACCACCCGCTTCCGCAAGGCATAGCTGGCAAGACTTTCAACCTGACCCTCATCTTTAATGATGGTTTCATAATAAACGTTCTCTGCAGGAATATACATGAGAGCGAAATCGAAGGTCCCTTCTTCCGGCAAGATGTATTTGGCGGCAATGTCATCAATGTGTTTTTTAACGTCCCGCGCGAAATCCTTTTGTGCCTGCCGGTCTATTTCTTCCGTCTCCGGCTTCAAAAGGCGCTTGAAATTCTCCAGGGGGAATTTAGCGTCTACGGGAATGATGCCTTGACCAAGTAAAATGACGGCGTCGACCTTACATCCGTTACGGAAACTGTATTGAAGAGAGAAGTGATCTTCGGGAAGGATTTGCTTCAGGAGTTCACCCAAAAACAACTCGCCCAGTCCGCCCCTTAGTTTCGGTGCCCGTAGAATATTCTGCAGCGATGCTATGTCTTTACCGATATCCACCATGGACATTGTGGCCTGGTGCAGCTCCCCGAGCCGGTGCTGAACCTGGCCGACGGTTTGGGAATATCCCCGCTGGGTTTCCTGAAGAAAACGGCTGCTTTTCTCGAGCTGCTCATTCATTTGCCGGGAAAGTTCAAGGGCCTGGTTCGCCAAATGGGATCGAAGTTGGCTCATTTCCTTTTGAAATTCAAGCAGTATGTGCGCAGAGGAGTCCCCCGTTTGCGCGTTTTTTTTGAGCTGGAGAAAGACCAAGAGAAGGACGGTGAGGGCTGCTGAAAAGGCTAATCCAGATAGCAAATAAGGCAAAATCATGGCGACATTATAGCCCACGCCAGGCTTTTGGAAGCAAGGTTATTTTACAAACGTGATGTTAACATCCTCGATGTGCAGACTTGGGTCTGAGAAGACTGAAATCCGGCTGTGATTGGCGTGTTCCAGATGTTGGATGGCTTTTCGCTCCTGATGAAGCAATCTTTCCGCAACCTCGGGGTGTACATAGGCACTGACGGTTCTTCCTTGAGACTGTCCGATCGCCTTGCGGAGCTCCTTGACGGTCTGAATGGCCATCGTCGTTGCCGATTTAACGGTTCCCTTGCCTTCACAGTAATGACATGTGTTGTAGACCGCACTTTCAAGGGAAGGACGGATGCGCTGGCGGGTCATTTCCACGAGACCAAGCTCCGACATCTCCAGGATGTTGGTTTTTGCCCGGTCTCTGCGGACGGCCTCTTTGAAGGTCCGGAAAAGGTTTCTCCGGTGGTCCGCCTTTTCCATGTCGATAAAGTCGATAATGATAATCCCCCCGACGTCCCGTAAACGAAGTTGACGTGCTACTTCCCCGGCAGCTTCCATATTCGTCTTGTAAACGGTTTCTTCGAGGTTCCGATGACCGGTAAATTTTCCCGTATTGACGTCGATGGCTACAAGGCCTTCTGTTTGCTCGATCACAATATGCCCACCAGATTTTAGGATCACATTTTTTTGAAACGTCCGCTCGATTTCCTTTTCGATGCCTGCTTTTTCAAAAAGCGAAGCACGGTCCTGGTGAAGGTCGACTTGAATTTTCTGTCCGGGAAGATAAAGCTGCACGAAGCGCTGGACTTTGCGGTAGAGGTCCCTATGATCGACGATGATTTTCGCGGTATCCTCCGTCAAATGGTCGCGGATGATGCGCTCGACCAGATCCAGCTCTTGATGAATAATGCTTGGCGCCTTCTTGAGGGCCAGGGAGGCGTGGATTTTCTTCCACGAACGGATCAAGTAACGGATATCCCGCGTAAACTCCTTTGCGGATTTTCCTTCTCCCGCCGTGCGGACGATAAAACCGACTCCCTTGGGAATTTCGATTTCGTGGAAAACCTTGCGGATTCTCTCCCTTTCGGCGCGATCCTCAATGCGGCGCGAAACACCCACCTTTTCTTCACCGGGCATCATGACCAAAAATCGCGCCGGAATGGAAAAATGCGTGGTGAGCCGGGGGCCTTTATTCCGAATGGGCTCTTTGACGATTTGCACGATGACCTCTTGCCCTACTTTTAAGACTTCATCGATTCGCTTGAATCGATCCCGCCTTTTTTCCTCTTGATGCGCGGACTCGTCAAACTCGGCTTCGAGATCGAGTGGCGACTTAAGGGCGTCGGTGACGTAAAGAAAACCATCTTTTTTCGTCCCTAAATCGACAAAAGAAGCTCCCATGCCTGGAATGACCGACCGTACTTTGCCTTTATAAATGTTACCGAACATACGATGCCCATCGGCCCGTTCAATGTAAAACTCTTCAAGGCGGCCTTCTTCAAGAATGGCCACCTGTGTTTCGTTGGCATCGAGACTCATTAAAATTTCACGCTTCATGATTGATCCTTTCAGCTGAGGTGGAGTTACGGCGGGGAACAAACAGAGGGTGAAAAAGAGGATTCAATCCAATTTATTGCGAAACCAAACCGTTCCCGTTTATACGCCGGCGGGAAGAGTTTGAGAGCTTGAGGCCGGCTCGACCGGTAGCGTTTGGGCTACGGGCGGCGCCGCCGTTTCGCTTGCAGCTTGCGGACTTCCACTTTGTGGAGTTGCAGCGACATTGGATGTAGCAACTTTTTCGTTCTGGAGACCGCTTGCATTGTTCGCATCCGAACGTTTTTTTTCTGCGCGTTCTCCAGTCGGTTGACCCTCTGTATCCACGACGGTCACCGTGACAAAAAATAATGTTTCGACTTTGGCATTCCCGCTTCCAGCGGTCTGTCTTTTAGAACGGAAGAGCTTGCCAAAAAACGGCACATCGGCAAGATATGGAACTCTGGCTTCGGCAACGGTCACGTTATCGGTCAAAAGACCGCCGATGGCAATGGTTTCGCCGCTTCGAATCAAAACTTGGGTAATCGCCTGGGTCACCGTAAAGCTTGGGGCGGCAAGGCTGGTCGTAAACGTGACCATGGCCCCTTGAGTGCTTACTTCAGGCCGCAAATCGACCAAAATTTCCTCATTAGCGTTAATGTGGGGGGTAACGTTTAGAATCACGCCCACATCGCGAAAGGTGAACCCTGAAACCTCCAGGCTACCCGTCGTCTCATTTCGTTCAAATGTCGGCAACGGAATTTGATCGCCAACTTGGACCTTCGCGGACTGGTTGTTAAGCACAACAATCCGTGGATTTGAAACCACTTTTGTATTGTTGCGGTTTTGGAGCATCAACAAGGTAGCACTAAACGCCGAAGTGCTAAGCGTTCCGAAAGAAAAAGTGCTATTGGAGGGCGTCGTCAGCGTAGCTTGAGGAAAGGCCCTGACATCATTAGGATTGGAGGTTGCTGTTGTCCCCGAAGTCACGAGCGGAAAAAATTGCCGGATGTTGGGGCTGATGTCTTCCTGGGCGTCTTCGAAGCCCTGGTTAAACGGAAAAGTGGTGGGGCGCGCGGATCCGGTTAAGCTTCCCTGTGGATTCCACGCGATGCCAAGATTTTCCGTCGCACCGACGTCAGTTTTAATGATTTTTGAATCGATGAAGGCCTGCGGTGTTGGTTTGTCGAGTTTTTTGATGACCTCTCCAACGCGATAAAGATTTGTGGGGATGTCCGTAATTACAACCATATTGGTTCTTTCCGCGGTTTTGATCCGGCCGCGTTCGCTAAGCATGTCCTCCACCGCAGTTTGAACTTCCGCAGCTGTCGTATAATTTAAAATGAACGCTTGTGTCACTACATCCTCAGTTGACAAATTTTCGCGTGTCGTAACACGGATAATGTTGCCTTCCCGCTCATAAACGTAACCATAAGTCCTAAGAACAACCTCCAGAGCTTTTTCCCAGGGGACGTTTTCCAGGCGGATTGTGATGGTCCCCTGAACTTCCGGGCCAGCGACGATGTTCACCTTGCTTTTAAGGCTCATGACCCGGAGAACAGTATTAATGTCTGCCTCTTTAAAGTCGAGAGTAACGTTATTGCTCGAATCCTCGGCGACAGGTGTGGCTGGGTTAGGCGTTGCCACAGCCTCAGCGTGGAGATAAGGAGACGGGATGCCAACAAGAAGCAAAGCAAAGAAGAAATAAGATAATGTGGCGGAATGACTATGAGGGCTCTTGAGCTTTCTCTGGCTCATTTTTGGGTTGTCCTTCTACGATTTCTTCCCGTATCCAAATGGTTTTTTCCTCATCATCTTGACTGAAAATGACACGGTCATTAAAAATGTGAATGATATTTGCGTTTTGAACGTGCTCGCCCTCTTTGTAGAGGTCTCCGTTGATCAGAGCGGATGGGCCTTCCCTAGGATCGATAATGATCCCCTGCACGTTAAGCGCCGATGGGTCGAAACCCTTCGAAAGAACAGCCCCTTCACCTACAAGCGGGATGAAAGGGTCGCGACGATCGCCGCTATCATAGCGAATTTCGTCGGCAAAGGCCAAGGAAAAAAAGACCATGAGCCCAACAGATAAAAAGAGCATCCTTCTGAGAGATTTCATAGCAGCTTTCACGGCGTGAGAGCTCCAGAAGTACGGACCGGCACCGGTACTGGAACGCCCGCCCTCGCCTTCTTTAAGGAGACAACAGATAGCACCATCTCCGCTTCGTGAGATTGAGCTTTCTCTTCCTGCGGACTCAACGTAAAAACTTGCACGCGCAGCAACTTCGAATTGTTTTCAATCTTACTGATAAATTCACCAAGGGCGTGATACCCGCCTTCTACTGTGAATTGATAGAGATCGCCGTCGTATTGTTGGTCAAAGGGGGCGGGGAATGTTTGTTCCCCCTCCTCCGGTTTCGAGGCAAGGATAGCCACCTTCGATTGATCCGCAAGCTTGGAGATGGAACCCAACAAAAGAGAAGTCTCGCCCGGTTGGTAGAGCCGGGGTTTTGCATTTTGAATGTACTTTTTGTACTCTTCCTGGTGTTTCAGCAGTTCGGGTTTTTGCTGGTTCAAGAGTTCGAGCCCCGCAAGCTGATTTTTGATATCGTTGATTTCGACGCGGATTTGAACCCGTTTAAACCACGCAGGCCATATAAGGAAGACCAGCAAAACGATTCCCCCTACAACGCCGCCGGCAATCTTGTACCAAGTTTTTCGATCTACCTCCTTGGCCATTTGGATAAGGTCTTGGGTCGTGAGCTGATTTAAGGGTTTCATGCTGCCACCTCCGCGGAAACAGAAGATCCCCCAAAATTAAAATTGGCAATGAACTGAGTCAATTCCACGCTCTCGTTAGCTTGGCGGCTCGTGGTTAAGTTGAGATCGGAATCCGGAATTTTTTCCTTCAATTGGTGAAGGTAAGCTTCAATTTTCTCAATACCCGACTGGCCTTTAGATGGCAGGGAGAGGCCTTTTAGAAAAAAATGATTTCCCTTTTCGTCACGCTCCAGTTTCAATTCCGTCAGCCATGAATTGTCAGGCAGATATTCACTCGCCCAGATTAGCATAGAGGTCAGCGCCCGCTCGGAGGTTACAAAATGGTTGAGAAAGTCGACTTCCTGCTTCAAAGTCCCTTGCACTTCTTCTTGAAGTTTGCTCAAAGAAAGAATTTCAGGTTGTTTGACTGCCCATTCCGCGTTGATTTTCTTTAAGGCGATGCTTGCGCGGAGGTAATCGATATAGAAATAAATAGTAAATAGGGCAAAAAGAACACCAACGCCAATAGCGATCTTCATCGCCGGCACGGTGGGAACCGTCTTCTTGCGGCGCGATTCTTTGGGGAGCAGGTTAAGCGTAATCATAGGTTTCGCAAACAAAGTCCCAACGCGACAGGCAGAAGACTCTGGCTTTTTTTAAGTGATTCAGCATCAACGGCCGGATCAAGTTTAAGGGAGCTTAAGACCTGGAGCGTCTGTGTCGGGATGCCGAGATCGCGCGTTAAGGTTTCGATCAAAATCTGCTGATGGTAACCGGATCCCCCGCCGACATAGAGCGTTTGGACCGGATCGGAGGATTGAGACTGGTCCTGAAAATAATCCATGGAAACTTTTAAATCACCGACTAAATTGGCCAGCCCCTGTTGAAGCATCTCGAACAGTTCCGGGTTGGGCGTTTCGTCATTTTGAAGTTGCTTTTTACCTTCCTCATCCGACAACCCCAGTTTACGTTTCAATAACTTCAAGAGATCCGCACTTCCATAAGAAATGTCGCGGATAAAACGAGGTCTACCCTCCCGCGAAACCGTCAGGGTTGACAGCTCGGTTCCGATGTCAAGAATCGCGACGTGGGTCTTTAAAGCTTCGGGTTGGAAAAATCCAAGGGCATTGAAACAGGCGACAGCGTCGATGTCGATCAATTCGACTTCCAGACCGGCCTTTTCGAAAATCGAAAGAAGATTGCCGAGTTCGTCGCGGCGTATCGCCACCATCAGGATATCCATCCCCGCGCCTCCATTGGCAAGCGGCACTTTGTTGCTGAGGACATGGAAATCCAGGGCTACTTCATTGTATTTGAAGGGGATATATTTCTCGGCCTCATAAACGATGGCGCTTTTTAATTCTTCTATCTTCATCAAGGGGAACTGGACAAAACGGATGATCACGCCTTGGCCCTTCACAGAAATGCGAACGCGGTTGCTGCTAAAATTTCCAGACTGATGCAATTGACGGAGAAAATCAGGAAGAGCTGCCTCTTCTGCCGGCCGCTCCGCTTTCAAAAAGCGCCTCAGAATGACATCGTTACCGGAGCGCTCTGTCTCAAGCAGGACGACATTTGATTTTCCCAGGTCGCAAGCCAGAGCAGTCTCCTGCTTGGCAGGTTTTCGGCCAAGTGCTTTTAAATTAAAAGAGAAGCGTGGAATCTGAATGGGTAAATGAATGGCCATGACTTTTAGAAAAGAGAAAACCCACCCCAAAAACATCCAGGGTGGGTTTTCTTGTGGTGAACACGTCGCAATACTAAACTCAATTACGAACCGATAGCGGTTCCTCCGATGCAGCCATTAGCCGCTCCAGCCGGAGCGCCCGCACCGTTCACAGAACCGACAATGACACCCGTTTGATCGACGCAATAGGTGTTAATTGCCGTTGTGCCCGGGATTCGGGGAGTGGCACGCATCGAGTAAGTGCTAGAAGGTGCAGCACCATTGACATAGGTAAAGTTAAAACCATGCTTACCACCGGCCGCCGTCCAAGTGTTATCAAGGTACGGAGGAGCTGCCAAAGTTAGAGCAAAAATGTTGGCAGCATAAGCCGGGGGGTTTTGAGCCGCACGAAAACTTTCATTCGCTGAGCTAAAAGCCCTCAAGTCAGTCTTCATTGCACCTTCATTCGCATTCAACCTTGCGCGAAGCAAGTTTGGGATGGCAATAGCAGCCAACAGGCCAATAATTGCCACCACGATCATTATTTCTACCAGCGTAAAACCGCGTTGATTAAGTTTAATCAACATCGGAACACCTCCTGATTGTTGGTCGCGGCCTCTTCTATAAATAAGATAACCTACCATACAGTATTCGGCAAATGATTACAAAACTAAACCTAAAATAAATCAACGGGAGACTTAGTTAAAAGGCTTTAAGAAGAAGTTTCTTTCGGGGAAAGGAGGGGTTTTGAAGTTATTTAATCGCTTGGGTAAGGGTGAGGATGGGCAGGAACATGGCAACCACAATTCCGCCGATGACAATCCCTAAAAAGGCAATAATGAGGGGCTCAATCAAGGAGGTTAGGCCGTCCACAGCGGCGTCGACCTCTTTTTCATAGAAGTCAGCGATCTTCATGAGCATTTCTTCCAGCTCTCCGGTCTCCTCACCGATTGCGATCATCCGGACAACCATGACCGGAAAAACCTCGCTTTTACCTAAAGGCCCCGAAATAGACTCCCCCTGCTTGACCGATGAAACGAGCGAAGCGATGATCAACTCCAGACGCTTATTGCCCGAGGTTTTGGAAACAATCTCAAGCGAGGAGAGGATGGGAACGCCGCTTCGCACCAGCGTCGCCAAAGTACGTGAAAACTTACTGACGGCGACTTTCAGAAGAAGCGGGCCAAAAATCGGCATTTTGATGATGAAGGAATCCCACGCCAATCGTCCTGCCGGTGTTTTCTTGATCTGAATGAAAGCGATAAAAAAGATGACGATGCCTCCCAAAACAATGAACCAGTTGGTGGCAAGGTAGCGGCTGATGTTAATCAATATTTGCGTCGGGACGGGGAGCTTGGCGCCCAACTCTTCAAACATGTCGGCAAATTTCGGAATGATGAAGGTCATCATTCCGAAGGTAATAAGGAACGCCAAGACGCTTACGGCGGCCGGATACATCAAAGCAGATTTTACTTTTTTCTGTAAGGCGCTGGATTTTTCAAAATAAGTCGCGACACGGTCAAGAATTTCTTCCAAACTTCCGCTTTGTTCGCCGGCCCTTACCATGTTGATAAAAAGCGGTGAAAAAACACGGTGATGTTTTTCCATGGCGTCAGAAAAACTCTTGCCGCCCTGGACTTCTTGATGGACGTCGCGCAAAAGGACGCGAAATTTTGCTTTTTCAACCTGGTCTGCAAGGATGTCGAGAGCCTGGATCAAGGGAATGCCGGCACCCACCAGCGTCGCCATTTGCCGGGAAAAAACCACCAGGTCGTCCAAAATGACTTTGCCGGACTTACCCATTTTTTTCGCCGGCCCTTTGGACACGGCGAGGACCTTCCCTTTTTTGACTTCGTGAATGCGGATGATGATGAAACCCTGGGACCTGAGCGTTGTCACCAAATTACCGACGTCGGAAGCCTCCTGAACACCCACCTGGTCATTCCCGCCCTGATCTTTAACTTGGTATTCGAATGCAGGCATATTTTATCCTTGGCTTGAGACCCGCAGGACTTCTTCGAGGGTCGTCAATCCTTTCTTGAAAAGTCCGAAAGCATTTTCGAAAAGCGTTTCCATGCCCTTTTTAACGGCGGAACGTTGAATGGCGTCGCTGGATTTGCGCTGAATGATGAGGTCGCGAATCTCCGTATCAACAATCAGAATTTCAATAGCGCCCAGCCGCCCGTAGTATCCAGTTTGATTGCAATGAGCGCAGCCCTTTCCTTTTTGCGGGACAATCCCCTGCAGGTCGGAGGCTTTTAATTGGCAACGTTTCAAGATTTCTTCCGAGACCTCATAAGGCGCCCTGCACTTAGTGCAAATTCGCCGCATGAGCCGCTGTGCCGCTACGCAAATGACCGAGGAAGCGATGAGGAAGGGTTCGACTCCCATATCAATAAGGCGCGTCACTGCACCGGCCGCGCTGTTTGTATGAAGGGTACTGAAAACCAAGTGGCCCGTCAGGGCGGCCTTAACGCCGATGTCGGCCGTCTCGCTGTCGCGAATTTCACCGACCAGCACAATGTCTGGGCTTTGACGCAGGAGTGACCGGAGACCGCCTGCAAACGTGAGGCCCACATCAGGATTGACCTGGGTCTGGGTAATCCCTTCGATTTGATATTCCACCGGATCTTCAACGGTCATGAGGTTTCTTTCGGGTGTGTTGAGCGTATTCATAATGGTGTAAAGCGTCGTCGATTTACCGCTGCCTGTCGGACCCGTAACAAGAATCATTCCATAAGGGTGTTTAACGGCTTCGGCAAAAATTCCGGTAGGTTTTTCGCTGAATCCGAGTTTATCGAGCCCGGATTTAACCCCGGCCTTGTCCAAAACACGGAGCACGATCTTTTCTCCGTAAAAAGTGGGAAGGATCGAAACGCGAAAATCGATTTCGCGTTGCAGGATTGTCGCTTTAAAGCGACCATCTTGAGGCAGGCGTTTCTCGGTAATATCCAACTGGGAAATAATTTTAATGCGCGCCACAATGGCGTTGTAGAGATCTTTCGAATGAGAAAAGGATTCCTTTAAACCCCCGTCAATACGGTAGCGGACACGGAAGTCGCGCTCATAGGGTTCAAAATGAACATCCGAGGCTCGCGAAGAAATGGCCTCATTTAAAATAAGATTGACCATTCGGACCACCGGGGCATCCTGGGCCTGGGCTTCGGAGGCCTCCATCAAGTCGAGATCCCCACCCTCCTTTTGTTTCACAATCTCAAGATTTTCTTCGTCGA
>ORMF012536786.1_pt1 | contig 16600 bp, 17 predicted proteins | sample 1779871 | NCBI WGS metagenome assembly ORMF01 (sample SAMEA104232316, study PRJEB22302) | groundwater metagenome | biome: forest; feature: aquifer; material: groundwater | place: USA | collected 2011-08-07 | depth 5.4 m
ATGTGCGACGCAAGCGTGGCAGGGCAAATCACGCAAACCCTTAACCGCTACCTGTTTTCAGAGCAGGTGAAAATCACCAACCACGAACGCGAACAAGCGGTCTTTGCCATTGAGGGGCCAAAGAGCTTTGAAATGGCCAGTCAAATCTTTGGCTCATCCTTTTCCCCTTCCGACCTTAATAGCCATCAACGCACCGTGGTGGAAGGAATACCTTTATGGCTGATTCAGTACAGCTTAACCGGGAAAACCGGCGTGCTTTGCGCAGCACCTGCCAGAGAAGCGGAAACTATTTGGCAATTACTGCAGCAGAAGGGCAAAAAATCAGGGCTTGTTTTGGCTGGGTGGGAAGCGCTGAATACCACACGGATTGAAGCAGGTATTCCCTGGTTCGGCATCGACATGAACGAAGACAACCTCCTGCCAGAAACCGGCCTTGAATCCACAACAGTAAACGACAATAAAGGCTGTTATCTCGGGCAAGAAATTATTGCCCGCCTAGGCACTTATGGGTCAACTAATAAAAAACTGATGGGGTTGCGCATCGAAGGTACAGTTATTCCCGGAGTTGGAGCCAAGATCATTGACGGTACGGATGTGGTGGGAGAAATTACCAGCGCTTGCTACTCACCTCTACTTAAGCAGCCGATTGCTTTGGGGTATCTTAAGCGCGGCTATTACGAACCGGGTAAAAGCGTCACGATCCAACAAGCGGGAGAATTACTTAAAGCCAGCGTTGTGCAGCGGCCGCTGGTTTAGGTTAGTCTTGCCAATAACGCACGAACTCCTGCAGGTGGGTAAGGGTGGAGAGATCCGGCATTTTATCCAAAAAAACTTTGCCGGCTAAGTGATCACATTCATGCTGGATGACGCGGGCAAAAAAACCGTGGGCGTGAAACTTGACTTTCTCGCCCTTGCGGTTGTACGCTTCCACTTCCAACGACTCTGCGCGCGGCACCTTCCCGCGAAAGCCTTCCACACTTAAGCAGCCTTCCCAGTCAGCGACTTGCTTTTTTGAAGCCTGAACAATCCGCGGATTAATCAAGATGGTTAAAGGTACTGGTGCTTCGCCGGGATAGCGGCGGTTTTGCTGCACCTCAATCACCGCAACCTGCTTTGACGTAAAAACCTGGGGGGCGGCAAGCCCCACCCCGTCATATTCGTGCATCGTTTCCACCATATCATCGATAAACCGCTGCATGGCCGGCGACGTGATGGTCTCTTTCGGGACAGCGATAGCAGGCGTGCGGATAACCGGGTGGCCGAGCCGTGTCACTTTCAAAATGGACATGAATGCCTCTACTTGACTAAAGCAGCATATTCCGGGTGGCGCTTAAGATACGCTCCTGATACGTAGGAACAGGAGGGGATCACGTTGAGATTTTGTTGTTTTGCATATTCGAATGCAGCATAACAGAGCTTCTCCGCCAGGCCTTTTCCGCGAAGCGCTTCAGGCACAAACGTGTGAGTGAGATCAATCGTGCCGCTGCTTATGCGGTATTGCAAGAACGCTTCCTGGCCTTCCTGGTTGATGACAAAACGGCTTTCGGGCGCCTCCTTCTTTTTTTCTTTCGGCTTTTCCATAGCCCGATCATTATAGGGTCGGCGCCCGCCCTTCGCAACTCACACAAAACTTCCTTAGCTGCAGATCCTGCCATACTTCTGTTTGCCGCACCGCAACAATAGCGGGTGACCAACGGGCGGGTCCTGCGACCGAGCCGGGGTACCCACGCAGTGGGTCGGCGAAGGAAGTGTCGAGAGCCGCAGGCGAACGACCCGCCTTCAACCCTCCGGCCGCGTCACCCGTTCTGATAGTCACCCGCAATGATGAGTGATGGCGTAAGAGAATCTGAAACCGATGGGGCTGGTGGCCGGGGGTGCCTGGAGCGGACGTCACGAGGGGTGAGCGGCCACGGTGTCCCCCTCGCTAAAGCTATGGGGACGAGCGAACCCCGAGTGCCGAGCGAAGCCAGGACACGGTGGGGACTGGCGAGCGTTCCGCGGAAGGCACCCCCCAGGCCGGAACCAGCCTAATAGGATCAGCCTACGGAAAGCTGCAGAGGCTGACGGTATCGGGTATCATGGTGGGGCCATGACTGACGCTGTGGGGACACTGTTAAACGAGATCGCGGAAACACTACCCCGGTCACGCACCGAGCTGCGCAAACTTAAAACGCGCATCGCGGTAAAAGAACGCATCCCGATGATCCGCAACGATGCGCTCTTGATACGCTACCGCAGCGAAGTAGCTGAAGGGCAGCGCCCAGCCAGCGAAGCGGTTGAGCAAATCTTAACCCTTAATAAAATCCGCTCGCAGTCAGGCATCGCTACTGTGACAGTCATCACCAAGCCTTTTGCCTGCCCCGGGCGGTGTGTTTACTGCCCCACCGAAGCGCGGGCCCCGAAAAGCTACCTCACCAATGAGCCGGCTGTGATGCGCGCCCTGCGCAGCGATTATGATCCTTACGGCCAGGTATGGATGCGCCTGAAAGCGCTGGATGAAACAGGCCATGCCACCGATAAGGTAGAGTTAATCATCAAAGGGGGGACTTGGTCGTTTTATCCTGAAATCTACCAGCGCGATTTTATCCAGCGCTGCCTGGAAGCAGCCAATGATTTCGGGATTTTCACCGAACAGCAGCCTGCCTCTGGAAAAGAACTCCCTCAAGTGCAAGCAATCAATGAAACTGCCCATAACCGGATCATCGGCATTACCATTGAAACGCGGCCTGACTATGTTGATGCGGCTGAAATACGCCGCCTGCGCGAGTTGGGGGTAACGCGGGTGGAATTGGGCGTTCAAAGTTTGGATGAGTCTGTCCTGGAGCTTATTGTCCGCGACCACGGTGTCAAGGAAGTGCGCGAAGCAACGCGGCTGCTTAAAGATGCCGGTATTAAAGTTGCTTACCACTTAATGCCCAATCTTCCCGGAGCCACCCCTGAAAGCGATTTGGAAAGCGCCCGCCGGTTGTTCAGCGATTCTGATTTTCAGCCGGATACGATAAAACTTTACCCGTGTGTCGTCGTTGAAACCGCCGAACTTTACCAGTGGTGGCAAGCAGGCCGCTATCAGCCCTACAGCGATGAAACATTGACTGAGCTGCTTATTGCAATCAAACAGCAAGTACCCCCTTATGTCCGGATTGAGCGCATCATCCGCGATATTCCCTCAACTTCCATCGAAGCAGGATGCACCGTCACCAACCTGCGCGAAGAAGTCCAGAAGCGCATGCATAACTGCGCCATCCGCTGCCGCTGCATCCGCTGCCGCCAAGTGCGTGATGATGCTACAGGGCAATTCACGCTTACCCGACGCGACTACCCCGCTTCCCGGGGCAAAGAAATTTTCCTAAGCTTTGAAGATGCTGTGACGGATCAGCTAGCCTCCCTGCTGCGGTTGCGCATCGCATCGGAAACCCCCGCTGATTTTCCCTGCCTTAAAGAAGCAGCACTTATCCGCGAGCTGCATACTTACGGGCGGCATGTGCCGGTGCACGAGCGGCAAGCTGGCGCTGCCCAGCATCGGGGATTCGGCTGGCAATTGCTTCAGGAAGCTGAACGGATCGCAAAAGAAGAATACGGGTTGAGAAAAGTGGCTGTCATCGCTGGGGTGGGTGTGCGCGACTACTACCGCCGCTTAGGCTATGCCTTGCAGGACACCTACATGATCAAAGATTTAACGTAAGCCGCCTTTAAACAAAAGCGCCCCGTGTTTTTAAAACACGGGGCGTTTGCTTTTTAGGAAGCTTAGTTGACTAATTTATTTCCAGGCCGCTTGGGAGGATCGTTCTTTGGCCGTTCAGCAGCCGGCGGATTGTTCTTGAAAGCCGGGGTTAATTCTTTATTGATGGCGGCGTAAGCTTTGTCTTCTTCTTCAGAGGCCACGATGGCGCCTACCGGGCATTCCGGCAAGCAAAGGCCGCAGTTGATGCAAACCTCGGCATCAATGACCATAAACTCCTGCCCTTTATATTCACCCGGGTGGATACATTCGACAGGACAAACGGTGGCACAGACAGCGTAACGCTCAGCCAAGCACTTCTCAACAATTACATAGGACATAAACGCCCTCCTTAAGGTTCGTTGTAAAGTAACGTTATCCTAACAAGGCCTATAGCAAATCGTCAAGTGGTGTTAAAGCACCAGGTGGGAATCGGTGTCCCGGACACCATTGAATTGACGAATGGTCGAAAGCACAACAGCGAACTCTTCGTAGGGCTCAGCATCAACGAAAGCGATCATGTCATGTTCGCCGGTTACCTGATGGACCATCTTCACGCCGGCGAGCTTCCTGATAGAAGCCTCAACAGCCGCTTCGTGCCCGGGAACCACATCAATCATGATGAATGCTTTCGGCATCTTTGACCTCGTAGCGTATTCTAGCGCAGCCTTTCTGCGAACTCAAGCATAAGAAGATTGCTGCAAACAGATGACTGGCGTATGCTAGGCATCATGCAAATATCCGGATTCGCTTCCCCGTCAGGCACTGAACGGTTCCGGCAAAGGCATGCCGGCATCCCTTCAGACCACTTTCGCGATTTTGACAGGCTGCAACTCTCCTCCATCGGCCTGGGCACTTACCTGGGCGATCCGGATGAAGCCACAGACCATCTCTACGCTGAAGCTATCGAGACTGCAATCGGCCTGGGCTGCAATGTATTGGACGCAGCCATCAATTACCGCTGCCAGCGCAGCGAGAGAGTTATCGGCGAGGCGCTTAAGCAGCTCTTTGCACGCGGGGATTTAAAGCGCGAAGAAATCTTTATCTGCACCAAAGGCGGCTACCTGCCCTTCGATGGAGAGGTGCCTGAAGATCCCGGCCGCTACCTCATCGACACGGTCCTGAATCCCGGGTTGGCTTCCTATGATGACATCATCGGCGGCTGCCACTGTTTGAGCCCTGCTTATATCGACCATGCGCTGCAGATGAGCCGGCGCAACCTCGGCCTTGAAACGATTGATGCTTACTATCTTCATAACCCGGAACAGCAATTGGATGTTATCGACCCGCCTATTTTCCTTAAGCGGATGGAATCCGCATTTGCTTTATTGGAAGAGCGCGCCAAGGAAAACCAGATTCGCTGCTTCGGCATCGCAACCTGGAACGGGCTGCGCGTAAGCCAAAAAAATAAAAACTATATTTCCTTGGAAATGTTTGTCCAGCTGGCCCGGCAGGTTGGCGGCACCCATCATCATTTTCGCATCATTCAGCTGCCTTATAATCTTGCTATGCCTGAGGCTTTTTCTTTTGCCAATCAAATAGTGGAAGGCAAACCGGTTACGGTTTTGGAGGCGTCGCGCCGACTGGGGCTTTCTTGCATATGCAGCGGCAGCCTGCTTCAAAGCCGTTTGAGCGCCCTGCCGGGTTCGCTTGCCGAGCGCATTCCTGATATGGACACCGCTGCGCAGCGCGCGCTGCAATTTGTCCGGTCAACCCCTGGGGTCATGGCTGCTTTGGTCGGCATGAAACAAAAAAATCACGTCAAAGAAAACATGGCCTTGGCGCAAAAACCCCTTCTCTCTGAAGAAGCAATAGGCGCTCTCTTTAACCGGACAGCAAATCGATGACAACCGTTAAGGCTTCTATGCGGATCTTGGGACTGCTCCTCATCGCCGGCTTCCTCTTTCCATACGCTGCCGATGCGAAAAAAATTCCCATGGTTGTCGGCGTTCCTTTGGCTGACTTGCGTTCTGAGCCGCACACAACCGCCCAACCCGGCATCCACGACCCTCAACAAGAGTCACAATTGCTCTACGGCGAGCGGGTGCGCGTTACAGACATTCGCGACGGCTGGGCCCAAATCGAAGCGCTTGAGCAAACTGAATACAACCACAAAAAACGCTGGCAAGGCTATCCTGGCTGGTTGCCCCTAAGCAGCCTCATACCAGCTGCTGCTGCAAGCGAACCAACGATTGTTGTCACCGCTAAATGGGCACCGCTCTGGAAAGACGCCTATCGCGCCGCTGCCTTAGATTGGCAGCTGCCCCTTGGTACTACGGTAACCGCTGTTGCGATGGCGGACAAGTTATGGCGGATAGAGCTCGTCGATGGAAACTTTGCCTGGATGCGCTATGAAGATGCCGCAAGCCTGGAGCAATTAGCTTCATTGTCTTCCTTGGAAAAAAGGAAGTTTTTGATCCCTATCGCTGAGCGGTTTCTCGCAGACGCCTACGTCTGGGGCGGAAGGTCGCCGCACACCGACGATGCACGTATCCCGGTTTCCGGAGTGGATTGCTCAGGTCTAGTCAATTTGGTTTTTCGCGCTTCCGGCATGGCTATTCCGCGCGATGCTCACGAACAGTATTTGCGCGCAAAACAAGTCAAAGCGCTGCAACCCGGCGATTTGATTTTTCTTTCAGAAAAGAACAACCCAAAACACGTTGTCCACGTCATGCTTTATGCGGGAAACGGCGAAGTCATTGAAGCACCCGGCACCGGAAAGACGGTGCGGCGGATTACTATTCAAGAGCGCCTTGGGCAAACACTTGACTGGCTGACTTCCGGTTCTGTGATTGACGGGCAAACGGTTTATTTTGGAAGTTACCTGCCTTAAAACATTTGCTTGATGGCCCGCGACACGCTTGCGCTTGCCCTGCTTATTTCGATTGTCGCGGTTATTCTATGGGCTGAGCGCCAAAAACAGTTGCGCCGGTTTTTTCGGTGGCTGCCTATTCCTTTATGGTGCTATACCCTGCCTATGGTGGCTATTGCCATCCACGGCTTACCCGATAATCCTCACGTCTACAAAACAGCCACGGCGTGGCTGCTTCCTTTTGCTTTAGCGTGCCTGCTTTTAGGCGCCGATCTTCCAGCCGTAGCCCGCCTTGGGTGGAAAGCGCTTGCCGCTGCTGTCATTGGCGCAGCAGGAATTCTTACGGGAGCAATCATCGGCGTCGTATTGCTTCATCAACAGCTGCCTGGGGAAGCCTGGAAAGGAGCTTCTGCTTTGGCCGCTACTTGGACAGGAGGCACCCTGAACTTGGTGGCCATGCAGTCGTTGCTCCATATTTCCGACGCTGTCTTCGCCCCCTTGATCGTCGTCGACGCGGTTATCGCTTATGGCTGGATGACGCTGCTGGTGGGGCTCTCTGCGCGCGAAGGCAAAATCAATCAGTGGCTCGGCATTGGCCTGCCTGATTTAACCGCGTCAACTGCCTTAAGCCCGGCGCTGCCTCCGCAATCGCTCATTTACTGCAGCCTGCTTGTCGCGGGGCTTACCAGCTTAAGTTATCTCATTGCACCTATCTTGCCTGTCTCTTCATTAATCAGCTCACAATCAGGCTGGGTTGTCTTGCTTATCACGACCCTGACGCTGTGTTGTTCTTTAATTCCCTGGGTGCGGGCGCAGGGACAGGCAGGCACGCGCATTGGCTACCCCTGCCTTTACCTTGTCCTGGCTGCCACAGGCGCTCAGGCACATCTTGGCTCATTATCCTCTGTGCCCCTGTGGATTGTTTTAGGCCTTATTGTTGCAGCCACGCATGCTATTTTTTTGCTCATCACCGGCCGCTTGCTGAAAATACCTTTAGGGCTGCTGGCAACAGCCAGTCAAGCCAATATCGGCGGCGTTGTTTCAGCGCCGCTAGTCGGCGCTGTCTATAACCAATCGCTTGTGCCTGTCGGCCTGGTGCTTGCCATGGCAGGCAATGCGCTGGGCACCTACCTCGGCCTGCTAACCGCTTCCCTGATCCGCACCCTGCTTCACTTCTCAGCATAGTAAATCATTTATTTCCGGTAAAAAATAAGGCCGCTCCCGGGAGAGCGGCCTTATTGGATTGCGTAAAACTTGCGCTAATAAATCTTACTTAGCTTCTCCGGTTTGCGCGGCCATGCTGCTGCCTGCATCCTGGAGCTTCTGAGCAGTTTGCTCAGGGGTTTGCTGTGCGGCCTGTTGTGCGGCGGTCTTAAGCTGCTCGCTGGCTTTGTCCAATTCAGACTTTGCAGCGTCGACGTTCTGCTTGGCGATTTCCTGCGCCTTGCCTGCTGCTTCTTCCGCCTTGGCAGAAGCTTCAGAAATGGCCTGGCCGGCGTTGTCCTTCAGCTTGCTAGCTGTCTCGCCGAGCTCCTTGGAAGCCTGGTCAACCGTGCTCTGCGCTTCATTCAACAGGCTGCCGGTTGTCTTGTCAGCTTGATTAATGGTTTGCTGCCAAGCCTCTGAAGCTGTTTGTTGCTTTTGTTGCTTTGCGAAAATAATTGCCCCGACTACGATTGCAGCACCAACGGCAAAAATGAGACCCTTACGCATCACTCAACTCCCTTTTGTTAACTACAGTTACTTGTTTAAACCCGCTTACCTTACCGTGAAGCAAACTCGAGTTCCGACGTGCAGTGGCCACACCGCGTGGCCTTGATCGGAATCTCATAGGCACAGTATTTGCAAAATTTCGTTGTGGGCGATGCGGCAGCCGGAGCCGGAGCCTGTTTCTTCAGCTTATTGAGCTGCTTGATAACGAGGAAGATCACAAACGCCACCACGGTGAAGTCCAACAGCGTATTTAAAAACAACCCGTAATTAATCGTCGGCGCACCCGCTGCTTTAGCAGCAGCTAAAGAGGGGTAGGCCTGGCCGTTAAGGCTTAAGAATAAACTGGAAAAATCCATTTTGCCTAACAACAAGCCAATGGGCGGCATGAGGACATCAGCCAACAAAGAACTGACGATCTTTCCAAACGCGGCACCGATGATAACACCGATGGCCATGTCCATCACGTTGCCTCTAACTGCAAAATCCTTAAACTCTTTCCACATCCATCATTCTCCGTTGTCTGGAGCTTTATAACCTGGGCTTAGTTTCCCCCACCGCCACCCGCATATCCTGTGCTAGCTGTGTATTGGCTTGCTCAAGCATTTGCCTGGCGGGCTCAGAATGACTATCGACGCTGGCTAACACATATTGAATGGTTTTAACCGCTTCCTGATAGTCTTTTACCGCAAGAAACGCCTTGGCTTGGGCAACAAGGTAATCCGCTTGCTCTTGCTGCGTATGCAGGGCTTTCGCATGTTGAATAGCTTCAGAGGAAGACGTGGCACGGCCGGCACATCCTGTAAATAAGGAGGCGACAATAAAAACCGCTGCTGCAGAAAAAGGTGCCGTTGTTGCGTGTTTTATAACCATAAGCTACACGGGAAATTCTGACAAATCAGGCGCTTTAAGGCAATCAGTCAAACCATTAAAAGCAATTAGTAGCGTTTCGGGTTGGGGCATCATCGTTTGTATGATGCCCGAGGGCTAATCGATCAGTTGGTGCTCTATCGCGTAGCGGGTGATCTGGGCGGTGGTATCCAGGCTCATCTTATCCAGGATGTGCGCCCGGTAGGTGCTGACTGTTTGGACGCTTAATGACAGCTCTTTCGCGATTTCTGAAACCGTCTTGCCGGCGCCGATAAGCCGCAACACCTGAAACTCCCTGTCGGAGAGTTTCTTGTGAAGCATGCCGTCGTCATCGTCGCCTATGTCCCCGGCCAATAATTCCGCAACAGACGGGGTGATATACCTGCCTCCGCCAGCTGCCTTGCGCAGGGCTTCCACCAGCTGCGAAGAAACATTGGCTTTTGTCAAATACCCCGACGCTCCTGCCTTGACCACGCGCACCGCATACTGGCTTTCAGGATGCATGCTCAAAACTAGAATAGGCAGCTTGGGATGCTCCGCCTTAAGCTGCTTAAGCGCTTCCAACCCCCCGCGCCCCGGCATGGCAAGATCGAGCACCACAACATCGCAAGGCTGCTGCTGCAAAAGAGCCAGCAGTCCCTGGCCGTCCCGGGCTTCGGCAATGACTTCAATATCCGCCTGGTCAGCGAGGATGCGCTTAACCCCTTCCCGGATAACATCGTGATCATCCGCAATGATGACGCGTATCATGCCGCGTTCGCTTCAATGACAGGCATCGCTACAGGCACGCGTATGCTAATGACGGTGCCACGGCCGCGAGGCCCGGCAGCGATAGCCAATTCCCCCTGAATCAGCAGTGCGCGCTCTTGCATGCCCAATAAACCTAAAGAACCCTTGCTTTCCAATTGTTCAACCGTAATGCCCTGCCCGTCATCGCCGATTTCCAGGATAATGGTGCCCGGCTCTTGGGCCAATCGAATAACCACTTCGGTTGCTTTGGCATGGCGGGCCACATTGGTCAGGGCTTCCTGCAGGATGCGAAAAAGAGAAATCGAACAAGCCGGGTCTAAAGCCAGCTGATCTGTTTCAATCCGTGTCACGCAATGGATTGCGGTGCGCCGCTGAAACTCCTGCCCCTGCCAGCGGATGGCCTCAAACAAACCAAAGTCATCCAGGAGCCTCGGCCTTAATTCGGAAGAAATTCTTTGGACCGTTTCCACCATTTGATCAACCAGCTTGGTCATGGCAGAGAGTTGTTCGCGCTCGGAGGATTGTTCCGAAAAAAGCTTGCCGCCGACCCAAACCAGGTCCATTTTAAGTCCCGTCAATAACTGGCCGAGCGCGTCATGCAGCTCGCGCGCAATGCCGGTGCGCTCATCTTCACGCACGGTTTGAAGGCGCAAGGCCATTTGCCTCACCCGCTCGTAATACGCTTTTAACCGCTCATTGGCTGCTGATAATTCCACCGTGCGCTCCTGGACCTTAAGCTCCAACTCATCGCGCGCTTTGCGCACTGCCTGCTCAGCCAGCGTGCGCTGGGCTACCGCCTTGGTCAGCTCTGCTGTGCGCGAAGTCACCAACCGCTCCACCTGAAGGCTGCGGCGCAAGCCGTTGAACAAAACATTTGCCAAAAGCAGTGTCAGCAAAATACCAACCATCAGCATGACCCAAGGCAGCCAACTATGGTGCATCGCAAAGAAGGCAGTCGTAGGATAAGCGTAAATAGCCCACGTCCTTGTGCCGACATTAAAAACAGTGGTCCACTCAAAATGTTTTACCCGACGATCTTTTGCAGGCCGGACTGCAGCCTGATACTGGTAAAGAAACCGGTCATCAGCCGAAGCGCTCTCATCAAAAAGCAACAGGCTGGCTCCTGAGGGCTGCATGCCCACTAAAGACACCTCAACCATCCGTTGGATATCGAAAACAGCCAGGGCGTAGCCTTGCAATGATTTCTGGCGGTCTTCAACTGTTTTCACAGGCGCCCCGCTGCGATAAACCGGCAAAAACACGATGATACCGAAGCGGTCATCCGGTATCTGGACTAAGTGCACGCGCGCTGTAGCCGCCTGCTGGGCGGTGTCGCGCGCTTTCTCCATGGCTTCTTTGCGGGCAGCCTCGGAAGCCACATCAAAACCAATCACTCCCTCATTGCCTGAAAGCGGCTCGGTGTAATAAACAGGAAAATATTCCGGGCGGCGGGACGCTTTGAAGCGCTGGTTCTTTTCATTCATTTCAAAAATCTGGATGGGAAAACCGCTGCGCTGCCCCTCTTCAAAATAGGGGCGCTCGCCTAAAGTGACCCGGGGAATCCACTCAAGCGACTGGATTTCCGGATGGCGCGGAAGGACTGTTTCACAAAATAAACGGAACTCTTCGCGTTCAACCTGGCGGCTGGCGGCAAAAAGCCCCCCCAAAGCCTGCAAAACTTCGAGGGAGTTATTAACACTTTGCTGGACAGCGGTTGCACGGCCCTGGGCTATCTGCTCAAAAGCAGCTTGCAAGCGCGTGCGCTCCCAGGCGCCGACAGCGATAAACAGGGTTAGGGAAAAAGCCGCCCCGAGAAAGCTGGCCAAAAACCAGGGAATATGGGGGCGGACAGAGACTAATGCCTGATTCAAATGCCTCGTAGTCACGTGATTGTCCTTAAAGTTAGAGAAAACGGAGGCGTTAACGTGCGAGAGGTTATTTTAACACAGGGAAACGAATGCGCCAACCCTAAAACAGGTAAGGGGTTAGCCGCGGTCGAGGGAACCTACTTGAATGAATTCTTGATTTTGGAATTTCGGGTAAGCCAGCGAGTGTTTGTAGTTGAGCTCGTACTTCTTCAAGGCCACATACTTGCCGGTGACCACGCAAGCAGCCAAAACAATCAACACAAACAAAAACACCTTCTCAGCGCGTGATAATCGGTTAGCTGTTGCTTGTTCCATCGGCCCGGCTCCTGTCGTCAGTTGTGAAGTTAGTTAAAGTATACCTGACGCGCGGAGGAAATAAGAGAACCGGAAGGACTTTTACGGGATCTGGCGGAAAACAGCGACGACCTTGCCGAGCACGCTCAAGGGCTGCTGCTTGTTCACAACGATAGGTTCCATCGTGGGATGCTCCGGCTGAAGCCGCACATGATCGCTTTCCTTATAGAACCGCTTGATAGTGGCTTCGTCGCCGAGTAATGCAACGATGATATCGCCGTCTTGAGCAGCAGGCTGCTGGCGCACGATCACAAAATCACCTTCCAGGATCCCGGCGTTGATCATGCTGTCACCTTGCACCTTAAGGGCAAAATGCTCAGCGTTGGTGGCAGTAGGAGAGCCGCCGATCCATGACCCGTCGATGACCACATGGCCCTCAACATGCTCTTGGGCCAACACGGGCTGGCCCGCACGAACATGGCCGACGATGGGAATGCGCAGCGCGCGCTCAAATGGAGCCACCAGGTCTGACAAACTAATGCTCCGTGCCCGCGGCTCACGCTTTAAGAAACCTTTCTTGGCGATGGCATCCAGATGGGTGGTAACACCCCGCAAGCTCTTAATGCCTAAATGCTTGCCGAGTTCACGGATAGTGGGCGGGTAACCCCGCTCGCGAATCCAATGCTGGATAGCCTCGATGACCGTTTGCTGGCGCTTAGTAAGCTGTTTAGCCATAGCTATAGTTAGGAAGTATACTAGACAAGCGTCTGTCTTTCAAGTAGGTTCGCATCCCCTGGACAGTGGACTGCAGCTGTTCCTTAATAGCCTGCAGTTGCTCGTCATTCAGCGGATAGTCGAATAATTTCTGCATCATCACAACGCTGTTGCGCAGCGAGCTCAACCCTTCGGCAGCTTTATTATTTCGAAGCTGTTCCTGTCCTAGCCTGCTCCATAACAAGGAAGCGCGCAGGCCTAAATTAAGGTCCTGCGGAAGATTGTGCAGGCCGTTTAAGTAACCCTTCAGGGCTTCCTGCAGTTTGTCAGCGCCTTCAAACCCGCGGCCTAAGCGAAACCAATAGTCGTAGCCAACTTGCGGCTCAACAAAATGAAAATCGTAATCCGGGACAAACTCAATGCCCCACGCATCCAGCACAGGGTAACTATAAAGATGCAGGGTTAGATTGCGGGGCGTGCCATTGCGAAAAACAAGAAGCACCGCGGAAACAGCTTTTCCTTTTAACCCCATAGATACCGCGGCAAACTCGTCAATCGACCGGACGTCTGACTCATTCACGCGCACAATCAAATCTTCCGGCCGCAAATCAGCCAGGTAGGCTTGTGAGGCTTCCTCCACACTTACCACCTTTACCCCTAAAGAACTGTCGACAACCACAACACCCCTGAACACCGACGGCAGCTGTCCCGCCCAAACCACCTGTGACACGAAGAAAAAACTGAAAGCTAAAACAATTATTTGAATGGTGGATAGAAATCGAAACGGTATTAATTTCATAACATCGAAGCGCCGCGCAGCGCAATTTCTATCAGGAATAAAACAATCACGAAAGGCAGCCACCCGGTTAGCCGCGAATGCGTGGTGGTTGCCGTCGTCATGGCCGGTGCTAATGCGCGCTCAGGGGTTTGATAAGAGCCTTCGGTTGACTGGGCAATCTGGCGCAGCAGCGTTTCCTGGGGCGGCTGGCCTGAAACTTCAGGGCCTTGCGGCGGCGTGCCCAACTGAATCCAGCGTTTGACATAAACTGGCGTAGCACCCTGGTGCGATTCAACAACCAGCTGATACCAGCCGCTTGGCAGCTGATCAAGCCCTGCCTGCCAGCGCCAAGCGCCGGTTTGCATGAGAGATAGCGGTGTCTGCTGCTTGCCATCGGCGCTGACTAAATCCGCTTTTGGCGCATCGAGAGCGCCTTCAACAACTAATTGCGGCGTAGCACTGCTTTCGTCGACCCACACAAAAAGCTCTTCGGTTAACCGCGGCCGCAAGGCCCAGCGCACCACCTGCGCCCAAGCCCCCTCAAACCCCGCCCAGCGGATCCAATTCGGCGACCAGCGCGCATCTGCATCCGAGGCAAAAGAAACCACCCGCCCGCGGCCTAGATTCCAGCGGGCCAAAAGCGGTTCATCGCGCTCCCCTGCGTTGATCGTCAAATCAATCGACGCATCCGGCTTTGCCGTCGCCGTGAAAAAACCCTTAAGCGCCGGAAAATCCTCAACATCAGCAAACCAATCGGTGCTGGGGGATTTTTTCGGCCGGAAATCCCCCTCGGCAAACGGCAGTTTTCCCAGCGTATCTTTGGTGTCCTGCACCACCAGCCGCGGCAGCTCTTCCGGACTGCGCATCAAATAGTAACTGCCGCCGGTTGAAAGGGCCAGCCAGCGCAGATAATCCGCGTTTACAAAAGCCGGGCCGATACCGATGGTGCTGATGGTTGTTCGGTTCTGCTTAAACGCTTCAAGAAGCGTGTTATAAGCTTCCTGATGAAACGGGGTGTTACCGTCCGACAATAGGATGATATGTTTTGTTGTGGCCCCGCTGGCGTCCAATCGATTGGCAGCAGCGGCTAAAGCCGGAAAAATATCGGTGCCCCCCGTGGAATGCAGCTTCACCAGTTTTTCAACCAAGCTCATCCCTATCTGCCCTGCCGGCTGGACCTCAGCAACGATATAAGGCTCTGTATCAAAAGCCAGCACACCGACTAAGTCTTCAGGAGAAAGCTGCTTTACCAATTCAACCGCCGCCCGCTTGGTTGCGGCAATCCGCGGCCCAAGCATGGACGCCGACCGGTCAATCAATAACACAAAACAAATGCGCCTTTTGGACTCCTGAATCCCCTTTGGCTCAAAAGCAATCGGCAATAAAGCGTCTAACGGAGCGGGATGCTGCAATTCCTCTTCCAAGTTGCCGCCCAAGCCGACAGTGACCAAGCCGCCTCCCGTCGATTCGATATACGTGCGCAGCGCCTGTGTTTGCTCTTCGGATAAAACCGACTTGGGCAGGTTAAATAAAAGCACGGCGTCGTAATCGCGCAGGTTATTTGGGTCCGTCGGAAATTCCAACGGCCGCATCACGGCGATGTCGATGTCGCGGCGCTTCAGCGCCTCTGCCAAAAACGGGAGCTGTGTGAGCTGCTCTTGAAGCAGCAACAACTGCGGCGGGCCTTCCACTTCTGTGTATGCCATGCGGCTCTCTTCCAAACCGTCACTGGGAATCCGAAACATAACATCCATGGCCATGGTGCCGCGCGAAAGCGCACGCACGGGAATGGTGATCACTTGCCACCCGGGGCGAAGCAAAACACGCTGGCGTTTCAGTAAAACACCTTGCAGGCCAATAGAAACTTCACCGGTTTTCGGGCTCTCAGCTGCATTGAAAACCACCAGCTTGACAGGCACAGGCGCGCCGCGTTGGGTCACCGGCGGCACAGAGAGCGTTTCCCACACCGTTTTTACGTGGCTGAATACAGGCACCGCTTGCGTATGCACGGAAACTTCAAACCGACGCAAATAAGACAAGATGCTTGCTACGTTGCCCGCTGTTTCCCGGCCATCACTGAAGAGCACAATGGCTGCGCGCTGCTGCGCAGGCAATAAGGAAGCGCTTAAAAGAAGCGCCGACTCCAAATTTGTGCGCGCGCGGTTGACTTCGGAAGAAGCCAGCAATTGTTGAAGATGCTTTTCATCTGTCAATTTTTCCTGCGAGAAAGGCGCTGCCACCAGAGCATCTGTTCCAAAAACAACAACGGCGCGCTGCATCGCTTCGGGGCGCTGCGTTTCCAATGAAGCGATCCGACCCGCTATCCAAGAGCGCTGCGCAGGGTCTATGCTGGCTGACCCGTCGACAAGATAAATCACGCGGCGCGCAACCGTTCCGGTTTGCTTGCGCGGCGGCCCCCACAAGGCAGCGCCAAGCAGGATGAGGATAACGAGACGGCAGAGGCTTACGATAATGCGCCTGCGCCCTGTAAGAGGCACGTGTGCTGCACGCCATACAAAAACCGCCAGGGCTAAACCCGCAAACAATAAATGAAACGGCATGGCTAGGCTGTTGCCTTTGTGCGCAACTGCCGGCGAAAAGAATAAGCAACCCATTCGATGATGAGCAACACCAACAGCCCATACACCAACCAAGGAGCTAAAGGATAGTTGCTTCGGCGTTTTGATGGCTTGGCGGAAGTTGCAGCGGCGCTGTTTGGATTTGTTGCTGCCCAGGTTGATACGCGGTCGATAGTGTTCGATTCAAGCGGGTCAAAGAAATTGACAGGGCGCATGACGGTGCGCGAACCTTGCGTCAGCCGGTAAATACCAGCCAGGATCGCTGTTTGATCGCGCACAACACCCTGTTCAACCGCCAGTTGCTGCGCAGAACCGTCCGGGTGCTGAATCGTGACTTGGCCGGGGGCCCATCCATCAGCCGTAAGCACCTCCCGCGTAGTCGCCGGCTGAGGATCGCCCATCAGCCACCGCAAACTGTTGAAAAAAACCAAAGCAACCGGGACAGATTGCTCCTGGCCGACAAGATCAAACGCCAATCGAACCGTACGCCCGCTTGGCTGCTCATCG
>ORMF010308402.1_pt1 | contig 16598 bp, 17 predicted proteins | sample 1779871 | NCBI WGS metagenome assembly ORMF01 (sample SAMEA104232316, study PRJEB22302) | groundwater metagenome | biome: forest; feature: aquifer; material: groundwater | place: USA | collected 2011-08-07 | depth 5.4 m
ACTAGTGGGCTGTAACAATTGATTCGGGAGTAATTCGACGCGATGTATCGAAGTACTTCCACTTCACGGGTTTAGGCTGGGCGTTGTAGTGACGGATATATCGCATGAGCTTTCTCTTGAGGTCTGAGACTGAAGTAAATACGCCACGGGCGATCACATCGCGCTCGATCTTGGCGAACCACAACTCGACTTGGTTGAGCCAGGACGAGTACGTCGGGGTGAAGTGAAGATGAACGTTCGAGTTCTTGGCCAGGAATTCATCGACCCGCTTGGTCTTGTGCGCCGAGAGGTTATCAGCGATGACGTGAATCTCTTTGCCCTTGCGTTGGTTGGTCACGATGTCGGTGAGGAACGCGACGAACTCCGCCGAAGTATGGCGTTCAGCGGTCTTGCCCAGCACCTCGCCCGTCTTGGTATTGAAGGCCGCGTACAGAGACAGCGTGCCGTGACGGAAGTACTCAAAGCCGTGCCGCTCGGCCCGTCCGGGCGAGAGCGGCAGCACCGGGTCCTTGCGATCAAGGGCCTGGATCGCCGTTTTCTCGTCCACGCTGAACACCGCCGCGTGCTGCGGCGGGTTCAGATACAGCCCGATCACATCGGCAGCCTTGGTCTCGAAGTCCGGATCATTGGAGGCGAGGTAGCCTTCGAGCCGATGTGGTTTGATGCCGTGCTTGGCCCAGATGCGGCTCACCGTCATGTGCGAGATATCACCCAGCTCGACGGCCAGCTTGCGCGAGGACCAGTGCGTCGATCCGTCACCCGGTTTGTGTTTGGTCGTCCACGCCAGCACTCTTGCCTCGATCCGATCGGTCACCTTGTAGCGTTCGCGCCCCGCATAGCGGGCGAACAACCCACCAAGCCGATCGGCGGCGAATCGCTTGCTCCAGCGGTTGATATAGCTGTCGCTGCAGTCGAGCTTGGCGCGAATCTCCGCCCAGGTGAGCCCATCGGCCAGCAGCAGGATCAGACGGGCGTGTCGAGCCGAATCCGCTCGACCGTTCCTCGCACCCGCTTGCCGCTGAAGTTCCATGCGTTCGCTCTCGGTCAGTTTCATCACGCCCCCCATAGGCGTAATGATACTACCCATTTAAGTGTTACAGTCCACTAGTGCCATCGAAGACGCAATTCCTACGCGACGTGGATGCCTGCTATGACCCTGGACAAGCTCACCCGGACAGATGATCGAGATCGAGATGATCGCTCTCTACGTAATCCCTTGCCGTTAGTTCGTCGAGCGTGACGAGGACTCCTTCGACCGACTTGAAGCGGCCCATGGCTGGGACGTGCTTTAACCAGGCGCTAACGAAGGTCTCCCCGTTTTTCCTTTGTGAGGCCGAATCGTCTTCACAGATAAACCAGAATGTTAGTTCCACCATGGCAGCGTTCCACGATGGCGCGGCACGGACCCTGATTTCGCGTAGCCCTCGCAATGCTTCGCCTTCTGAGCTAAGTCTGTCATGTTTTCCCTGTAGCCGGTCCTGCAACTTTCTAACGAAACGTGTGAAGTCGTCCGGAAATGCGAACCGCCCCCGTTTGCGCGCGAGGGCATCGGCAAGAGTACGAACCTCGTTGTCCGTTCGACAACCGGCAATTCGATTCCACCTCATAACCACCGACTTCTCGACGGTCATCACACGATCGAGATCGCCCACTAGATTCTTATCAGATACCCCGGCGATAAATGCGTATCGTGGGCGGCGTCCTCGTTCTATGCTCGGCAAATCTTCTGATTTGACCTGCACGAGGGGCGCGACTTCGACGAACGGGCGATCACGGCATGATCTAACAACGTCACAAGTCTGCGTCAGGACCACTAGACCTACAACTTGAGATTCCAGCACGGTGGATTTGCTTTGAGCAGGATCACCGGCTTCTGCGACTGACATTTGACTTGAATCATCACCGCGGTACGCGAACCAATGCTCACCGTCTAAGACACAGTCGCCCTGCCGCCAATTCGCAAGAGCAGCATTGATTGCGTTCGGTCGTACGTCATCAGGTTTCGTCACCGTGCGATGTTCTTCTTGTCCGAACAGTTCGAGCTACCCTTGACCGCCCAACATCGCGATGAACCGTGTCTTGTAGCGCATTTGCCAGGTCCGCAGGTTTCATTGGCACGCGCGAAGAGCGCGCCTGAGGCGAAAGCGGGGAGAGCCTAGGGCGCTTCCGCTGCCCAGCCTCACCAAGACGATCTATGACATCGCCGTATTTGCCAGCTTGCAGGAGGTCGAAAGGAAGAGCGCCGTCTGAATGTGCCGTGAATAGCGCATCACGATTCGCTCGAGCACTGCCTCTATCGATTCGGCGAATAGTTGCAAGCATTCGGTGCAACCTTTCTTCGTTGCCAGCATTTAACGCCTTACCGCTTGCCCAGAAGTGAAGCGTTCGACGAGCGACTCCGAATAGGCGCGCGAGTTGATCCCAAGTCATCCCACTTAGGCGGCGCAGTTCCATAATGGCGTTGCTTGCCGGCTGGACCATCTCGACTGTCACCCCACCATTCGTCTGAACGGTGGGATCGGTGGTCATGTGCGCGGAGGCGCCGGTGCTAACCGTTCCGGGTATGGATAGCGCACCCGCGATGACGATTACTCGGAGCGACTTAGAAACAAGGGATCCGCCCGCCGATGTACCGATGGAAGAACGCATGTTGCTGGGGCTTTCGATCACTTCTGACCTCATACCATTCCTCCGTATAGCCTCAGAAAGTCGTCTCGTACAGCCCATCGAAAAACCGTATAAATGCGCTCGGCGTAGCTTCGCACCTCACTGAGCACTAGCTCCGTGCTAAAGGGCTGGGACTCCGCACGAAATATGTCAAGATCTAAAATCCAGCTCGGCTGATCTATTGGCTCGATTGCAGCCGGATCTACCGTAGCGTCTTTCGGCATCCACCCCCAACGCGCAAGCAACTGCGCTTTTCCATCTGGCAACGCAAATAATGATTCGCTCATGGCATGCTGTACGTGGCGGGCAGCGTGCGTTGCAATCACGCCGATCACTTCCGGGCGAATCAGTTTCGCAATGTCATGTATGGATTCGCCAGTGACGCGGTCAATATACCGGACGCCAATCCGATCGATTACCTGCGGATTGACGTGTTCGACCAGTGCGCTAACGACTCTGGCTAATCGCTCGATGAAGTCTGCTCGGCTAACGTATGCAGTCGTTTCCATAGCGATGAAATCCGGGGCCAACGACACCCGCCAAGCACCTTTGACATCACTGAAGCGCCAGGTGGTTTGGGGCAATGGGGCCTCGACGTTTGAGAGCGCAATCATCACTGTTCGCTCTGGCCGAAGTACCGGATACGTTTCACGCAGCGCTTCCTGGAATGGCGCGATGAACTCGCTCTTCCCAATCGAAACAATCGCTGGAAAGTTTATTTTAGTAATGACACGCACCAACGGCGCGTTTGGCAGCGGAACCTCCGCAGGCGAAGGCGCGGTCAACGGGTCACTATTGGTGATCACAACGGCAGTATAGTCATAGGGTGGGTCAATGTGAAGAGGAATGTGAAGTACATAATGTACATTTGAAATAATTTCAATATAATTATGTTGTTATACTCGTGGCTAGGACATCCTGACTGTGGCGATTGCCATCGGACCAACCATCATCGTTGGCATCTACGAACGGCGGACAATCACGTCGCTTGACCGCGCAGCGGGATCACTTCGGCCCCGGCTTTAAGCTTGTCCAAGTAATTCGCCCACTGCTGCATCATCGCTCGACGCGCCGATAGGAACTTCGTCCGGCTGTACGCCGCGCCCAGCGCACCGGGAACACGGTGCGCCAATTGGTGTTCGATCACCTCTGGAGCGATGTCGAGCTCCTGATGCAGGATCGTGCGCGCCATTGCGCGAAAGCCGTGGCCTGTGATTTCGGTCTTGGTGTCGTACCCCATGCGCCGCAGCGCCGCATTCACTGCGGCTTCGCTCATGGCCTTGTGCGGATCGCGGCCCGGAAAGACAAAGCGCCTTTCGCCTGTCAGGGCGTGAAGCTCGCGCAGGATTGCCACCGCCTGCGATGCGAGTGGCACCAAGTGATCCGTCTTGGTCTTGGTCACGAGGTAGCGCCATTCGGCCTTCTCGAGGTCGAAGTGCGCCCATTCCGCCTTGCGAAGCTCGACTGGGCGCACGAAGAACAAGGGAGCGAGTCGCAGCGCGCATTGCACTTGAAACGTGTCCCTGAAGGCGTCGATTGCCCGCAGCAGTTCCGCGACAGCCTTCGGCTCGGTGATGGCCGCGAAATGCTCATGCTTCGCAGGCGGCAGCGCCCCCTTCAGATCGGCACTAGGATCGCGTACGGCGCGTCCCGTGACCACGGCATAGCGAATCACCTGGCCGCAGTTCTGGTGCACGCGGTGGGCCGTGTCGAGCGCGCCGCGGCCTTCGATGCGCCGCAGGCACGAGAGCACGTCGGGGGCGGTGATCTCGGCAATCGGCTTGCCCCCAAGCCACGGGAACACGTCGTTTTCCACCCGGTTGATGATCTTGTCGGCGCGGGTCGCGTCCAGAGCTACGGTTTCAAGCACACTCGCAAGACCTCTCGCAGCGTTGCATGGGCGTTCAGCTCCTTCACCAAGCGGCTGTACAGAGGTCTGATCTTCCTGGCCATGGCCGCAGGTGCCGCCTTGAACGCAAGCGTGAGCGCCCGCGGGTCTGTTTCCGCAAGCACCGCGGCGAGTACCAGCGCTTGCTGCCGGTCCTTGGCGGCCTTTTCTGGGAAGCCGTGCCGACCGGTGCTGGAATACAGCTTGTGCCAGACCAGTCTCCCCACCTGCGGCAGGCGCACGGGAATGCAGTGCCCGCCGGCGAGCATGGCGCCCGGCTCGGGGGCCTCGAGCAGGTAATCGTAGTGGGGTATGGCCTGTGCCGCCCAGTCGAGCTCGGGCACGCGTACGACGGCACCAAGTTTGCTGCCCGGTGCGAGGACATCCACACGCAAGCCCTGGACCCCGGGCAGCTTGACCGAAGTCGAGACCTCTGTCGCAGGCATCCCCGGAACGGCCTTCAAAGGCAGCCCGGTCGCCCGCATGGCCGTCATGAAGGAGAGGGGTGCCGCCAGCTTCAGCTCCTGTCTGCGCGCCAGGTCGATGTCGAGGGTGCGGGCGCTGACGGCCATCGCGCCGAGCTCGTTCAGCCAGGCCATGTGGCCGAGCGTTCCGACGAGCACGAGTCCCGCCTCGAAGGCCCCTTGATTGTGCAGCTCGACCAGCACGCGAGCCACCGGCTTGTCGGCCACCTGGAAACCGAGCTTGCGCAGGTTCGACACCTGGGCCGAGACCCAATCGCTGAACGCGATGGCGTCGCGCATGGACTGCAACGCGTCCGCATCGCCGTCTTTGCAGACCAGCGCTTCCGACTGCTTGCCCGGCACGGGATAAAAGACCCGGTACCAGTACGAATAGCCGGTGCCCCTTCTGCGCACCAGTGTCCCCGGCGTGCCGGGCAACAAGGGTCCCGCCGCGCGGACGCGTTCCTTGAGTTCCGCATACTGCGTACGGAACGCCAATTCGTGTTCTCGGAGCAGCGCCGGCTTGGCCACGAATCCTTACCCCATGAAATCCAGTCTTATTGGGTAAGTGTAGCGGAACACGCGGGCTTACCCAACAACTTTGAATTCTATTGGGTAAAGCGCGCGGCCTCGAGCTGTCATCGGGTCGCGCAGCGCCCTATTTCAATTCGTACCAGGCCCCGCGGCCGCTGCCGCGCCGATTGAGATGCCCGCGCTCGACCAGCCCGCGGAAGTGCTGCTTCAGCGTGTTGCGGCTCACGCTCGTCAAGCGTATGGCATCGCCCATGGTGATGCGGCCGTGTTCGCGGGCAAATTCCACGATGCGCGCTGAAAGCCCGGGCAGCGCAGCGAGCACCAGCTTTTCGCGCTCGATCTTTTTCTCGAGGCGACGCACCTGCTCGGCAAGTGCCCGCAGGAAGAACAGGAGCCAAGGCTGCCAGTTCTGGGTCTCGGTGCGAATTGTCCCCTGGGTCTGCCGAAGCGCAAGATAGTAGGTTTCCTTGTTCTGCTCGATCACGCTCTCAAGCGAACTGTAAGGCACGTAGGCATAGCCCGCCTGCAAGAGCAAGAGCGTGGTCAGCACGCGGCTCAAGCGGCCGTTGCCGTCCTGGAACGGGTGAATCTGCAGGAACACCACCACCCACACACCGATCACCAGCAGCGGATGCAGTTTTGCTGCCGATCGCTCGTCTTGAAGCCAAGTTGTGAGTTCTGTCATCAAGCGCGGCGTATCGAAGGGCGCCGCTGTTTCGAATACGATGCCGATCTGCGCTCCCGTTTCATCGAATGCGGCCACGCTGTTCGGCGTGGTCTTGTAGTTGCCGCGGTGCCACTCATCTTTCTCGCTGTACTTGAGCAGGTCACGGTGTAACTGCCTGATGTGGTTTTCGGTGGGCGCGATGTCCTGCCACGAGGCGAACACCAGGTCCATCACCTCGGCGTAACCGGCAACTTCCTGTTCGTCACGCGTGGCAAACGACTTGATTTCGAGATTGGACAGCAGGCGCTCCACCTCGCGGTCGGACAGCTTGCTGCCCTCGATGCGCGTGGAAGAGCCGATGCTCTCGATGGTGGCGACGCGGCGCAGGGCCGACATCCGCTCCGGCGCAAGTGTCCCCAGGGCTCGCCACGCGCCCTTGAACTCGTCGATCCTGGCGATCAGCGCCAGAATTTCGGGTGTGATCTGGATGGCATCGGAACGGATCATCACACCCAATAATACACCTATTTACACCCATTTCAAGCGCCGTACCCAAAATGGCACCCATTAACGCCCAATATGCACCCAGCATCACGCCGCGCCGTCACACCCATTTGCGGCAAGGCGCGCAATTTGGCCGAACGGCGCCGACTTGGAACGCACGGGCTTACCCAACAACTTAGAATTCTATTGGGTAAAGCGGTCGGCAGCGGGCGAAAAAAGGCCGGAAGCCCACTATCCATGCGGGTTTCCGGCCTGTTCCGACGATGGGACGAAGGGGATCGAACAACGCCTGAAGAGCCGCGCGGATGCTTGATCCGCGCAGTTTGCATTTTGAAGTTGTCCCCAAAGATGCCCCGTCGGTCTTCGTGTCACCTTGATTCGCGGCGTGGAGTACGGCACCGAACATTAAACGGCGTCCGATAGCGTCCGACGAGTATGCAATGTCATTCCCGCGAAAGCGGGAATCCAGGGTCTTCAACCCCTCCCTCGTTCGCGCCCCCGCTGCCGGCGCGCAGCGATGCGAGCACCGCCAGCGGGGGCGCGCATTGTCAGCCGGGCAAGCCGCCCGAAAGTGCCGATCGGCTAGTAACACAATGCCGTTCACTGACAAAATGTCAGTGATGCTGGTTCGCGGTCTTACCGGGCCAGACCGCCTGGAAATGTCGAATGGCCAGTTACACAATGCCGTTCAGTCTCAAGATGAGACTCGGCCGGGTTCGCGGCCTTGACTGTCCGTCCCGGACTTTACTTGTCTGTAACACGTAGAGTTACTGCCATTAGTGGCAAGACCTCTGAGCTACGTGGATGCCTACCATGATCCGGGAAGAACCTAGGGCCCGCCTATTCGCGTCGAACTGAGGTCAGACGGGGCAGGCGGGACTTTGGACGTCGCCGTGACCACGGTGTACCGTCGCACGGCGCCGCTGCAACACTTGCTTGTAGTCATAGACGGGCGAGCCACTGCCACGCGGTCTCGATAACAGCAACCACAGCGCCAGACCGAAGCGTCCAGTAACAATTGCTGACTAGCACGCTGCCAAAGAATATTCTCCAATCACGGCCCTGAAGGCCGTCAAAGCGCCCCTGACGGAAATAGGCCGTGGTAATAAACGGGTCTTGAAAGATGCAGAGGCTCAGGAAGATGACTACGGGCCCCCGGCGCATGGCCCAAGAAATGATGCGCTGCCACCAGGAAGGATTTGGAATACCCAATAAACGGGCGAGGCTGCCAGCGCCAACCCAGTCAATACGCATTCGCTCGTAAAGCAACAACGTGGCGACGCAAATGACCAGTGACAGAAGCGTCATGATGGCTCCGCCGACGAAAAGACCGAGTCGGTAGACGATGTATACGTAAATGACGTTCTCGAAGATCCAGCGGAGGCTCGCGTAGACGATGTGTCCCGTCCCGATCTCCATAAGACGAGAGCGGTTGCGGCTAATCCATGATTGGGAGGATGGGTCCACGCCACTCATGTGTGATGACGCCTAACGACGCTGTAGACGAAGTCCGCGGTTTGCGAAACCCGCAGCTTTTCGAGGATTTTTTTCCCCTCTCGGGATTGCGATCGTCAAATACATTCCCGTCCGAACGATCGAATTGTCTTCCTTGTGCGGCGTGAACACCCGATTTCCACGATTCTATAGCCTCAACATTGCCATTGACGCTCGCCGCAGAATGTCGCCCTGTCTGCACTATGCGTGAAGGCCTCACCACAAACAATTGCCAAACTTCCGCATCGCTGTCAATGTCACCGTCACCATCCGCAGATCCAAGAGGCACCGCAAATGACGTCTAACTATCCACTACTGAATAGCCGAAAGTGTTCCATGATAGAAAGATCACAGATGGTTTCCGGCAATCTCAACTCCCTACGATGCCCCGCACCAAACGTTCCTCTCTTCGCATGGATAGTTCTTTCGAAATAGTCTCCTTTTCGTCCGCGTTCGCCCTGCGCCTTTGTAAGCACAAATCCATTCTTTCGAAGCAACCGTGCACCGTCCGGCGTATACGCTAGCGCACCAATTCGAAGTTTGCGCTCTGGCTGTGAACAAAGAACCATGTCGAAGTACTTGATGTACGCAAGAAGAAGACATGCACTAGCCTGTGATCGATCGAAGGACTTTAACCGATCGTCGACTACAATTCCCGCCACGTAAATAAACTCCACCGACGCCATCTCGGATTCAGACAAGACGTTACTATTGTTGAGCTCATCCTCATAGTATCTTCCGTCCCTCAATCCATCGAGGTAGTCCTTCGTCACGGGGTAGAGATCAATGTATCCAACAGTCCGTTTGTTTTGTTTGTCATAAAGTGTTACTGCCACAAGTCTGTTATGGCGATACAACCCAAGAAAGTGCTCGTCAGGAGTAACGTTGCGCTTGCCGAAGCACCGCTTAGCAATCTCATTTGCTTCCACAATTTCGCTTTCAGAGCACGGAAATTTTATTAAGAATCGTTTTTCGTATCCTTCATCAATGGGACCAATCGAAGGTCTTGGAGACAGATAGCGAAAGTACAAGTAAATTGTTAGGACCGAAGCAACTAGCGCTGCGACTACCGCTTCTAGCCGATAATAATCAGGCACCAAAGTGGCAGCCCCTAAAAACACCCCAATTAGGCTGACAATGAACCCCAGTTCGGGCAGAGTAGGGCGTTCAAGCTTCATGCCACCTCCCGTTTGTTTATTGGTATGTCCTCGATGCAACCCTTGCGTGCACTGACCTACCCAGGGATTTTCGGACCATTCATAACTGGAGAACGTTTTCCGGACGCACCGATATCACGGACAGGAGTGCGTGGTACGCAACACAGGCAATTCAGTCGAGTTCGCCAATTCCCTATGCAAACATCTGCGATTGCTCATGCTTTAGCGCCTCGATCCTCTCAAGCAAGCGAATCTTTTCATTTGCCTTGCGCAGGGCATGCTCGGTCATGCAAGTCACCAGTGCCTCCAGATGCGAGACGTCACTGACCGTCTTAAACTCTTTTTCCTTATTGACAAAGACGAGCGATTTCTTCTTTCTGCTCAGCAGCTCGATGATGTTTCTAAGTGTGCCCGTACTCTTCGCATCCCAAATCATTAACCCGTAGTCTGCAGCCTTGGCCATTTCGACGTCTTTGGCTGTGAAAAAAGCCCGCGACCCCGGCGAATGGTTGGAATCCACTCTGCGGACCGGCCAGTCCCCCACGTTGTTCCGCGGCTTTGGACCGCTGCAGTAAACAATTGTGTTGGCTGCCCCATGTTCGAGCAAGTAAGACTGTATGGATTTGTCCGCGCCGTCAGCGTCGCCTACTACTACGCTCAGTTTGGATGCGACGATGTTATCGATGCGCTCCTTTACCTTGCGGTGCAAGTGTTTGATGTTCATAGAGCCCGCGATAAATACGGTGGTCATTGCGCTATTTCCAGGTAAGTGCAGCAACGTAGATCTTTTGAATTTTCGAGTAACCACGCAAGACTGTGCACGCTCCTTCCAAGGAAGCGCCCGTGTCGTAAAGATCGTCGACAACTAAAGCATTCCAGGGCCCAGCTCCACCAATTACATCGTGGACGGTGAAGCTGTCTTTCAGTGCCTCGGCCTTTTCCTCTTTGGTAGTCAGATCCTTCAATTGCTTGCCGTTAAGTTTCTTGAGCAGCAGGTCCTTAAAGACAGGCTTCTCGACCAGTAGCCCCAGCGCTTCAGCGAGTGCCGCAACGGGCTGCTTGGCGCGCACATTCGAAGGTGGCATTGGAATCAGCAATCCGATGTTTTCGAACCTGGGATAGATGGTCGCAGCCAATTCGTCGGCAAGAGGGCGTACTTGGGTCCAGTCTCTCCGGTACTTGAGTTGGAACAGAGCTTCACCCACCTCGGACCTAGTTGTTTCGAACTGCGGGTGCCCATATGCGTTGTCTCCGAGATAAATGCTTGAGAGGACATGCTTGTCCAAGACGTAGCCGAGATCCCAAGTGCCTAATATCTGCCTGACAGAAGTCTTCATAAAGACTACCACGATGAGTGTTCTGCCCCAAGCACAGAAAATTTCAGGCACTCCACCCCGGGGCAACGACTAGGCGGCGTGTGGCGCCCAACATTGGATACCTGGACTAGAGGACCTTTAGTCGCCGCATTGAAGCCTCGATGAGCGGCCGCATCTGGGGCGGGCATGGTACTTGGCGCTTCGCGATGGACGATCTATTCGGTGCTACTCGCGGCCGCAGGCCATTTAGCTCTTTGACATGGGCGATCCAACACGTCTTGATAGTACGACCATGGCGCTTCCGAATATCGATTTGGATGTCTCGGTATGTCGCCATTGGCCCCCCTCGCGCGGCAATAATGCACTCTAATTTATGAGAGCCGGGGCTTGCACGAATAGTCGCGCAGGTCCGGTGGATTGATGGTAAGGCATATGCGCAATGCTGTTCAACGTGGGAGCCGCACTTCTAGTGGCCCGATCTTCACAGAAAGCGTGCTCGCTGCCCTTGCCAACGTTTCGGCGACGGAAGGAATCTCGGTAAAGCGAACTGGCTCGGAAGATCCAATGACGAGGGGCCCGGGTTCGGATGCGCTAGCGACGATGAAAACCTTCATTGTGTAAGAGTCTTGCCTGTTGAAGGGGCGCAACTCAATGTCGAGCGTGCCGTTTGGTGATGCTGGTGTGCAGCTGGTCTTCTGTGTGAGCACATGGTGTCGGTCCAGTCCGTACGGTTCTAGGTGTACAGCTTTGTCGGCGGACGCCAGCGTGATTCCGAACACGAATGCCGACATGTCGCGGTTACCACGATTTACGAGCTGAACGTCGGCGACGTACAGATTGGGGAAATTGAAGTCAGCTGTTCCGTCGCTGACCGTCACACTTGGACTAAACGATGTGCCCGTAAAGCTGGACGTAAACAAGGGAGACACTTCGACTCGTTGAGCGACCGGCTGAATTCCGCCACGATACGATGTGACGATAGCAGTAATGATTGCGCCAAGCGCCCCGCCGCCTAACAGACTGGCGCCAATCTGCAGCACCAGGCGCGTGTCATCGGTCATGGAGCCTCTCGCCACTGAGGTAGAAATGCGATATCAACATCTGAGTGAGTGGCGGGCCGCTAGAGGTAGTGATTGTGACTCGGTGCTTCCAGTGCCGTCCGTTTGACCTGACGTAATGCGCTCCGGCACGGTTAGGCTACTTACTCAATAACAGTTGCAGGGCTTTCTCATACACCGCTTCAATTCCGATTCGCTTCTCGGTAACTTCTTCGGCACGCCATTTCTCTGGACTTTCCCAGTATTGGGATTTCATCAGGCATCGCTCTGTGAACTCGGCGTCAAATCGGCGCGCGGCCAGCGCAGCGCGGGTCCAGAGACGAGAAAGTTCCTCCTCTTTCTTCCGGTTCCGTCGGCCACTACGTTCGAGTCCCGCAAGATAGAGTCTGGTTTCGCTTGCGGCCGCAAAGATCGCACTTAGGGCAAGCTCCTTTCGGTCCTCCCGACGATGGCGTTCCTGGGAAAAGTAGTCGAGTAGCTTGCTGAGCCCTGGGATGGCGTCAAGTATCATCAGTGTGCCTCTTATCTCTTATGTGATTGTCGAGCGGCAAAAGGTCATGGTCAACGGCCGGCTAGCCGCGCGGGCGAAGGACGGCGCGGTGCTGATGGCCCGTTCAAGTGGAGCGTGTCGTTGGGAGTAATCGTTCGTACAACCATTTGAGGCTCACGTAAGATCGCTCTGCCTGTGGCGGGGAAGATGCTTTAGCACTTCAACGACTTCGTATCCGTTGGCATCGTTAAGCATAATTCCAGTGCTTGGGTCCTTGCGCTGCCGAATCTTGAGGCGCACTTCCAACGCATCTCCGGGTGCTATGGTAATCTTATGTGCGGCAAAGTCTGCATAGAACCGCTCGTCCAGCACAGGCGCCGATATGCGAACACCCCGCCACACGAATTCCCACCTGCGCCTTGAACGCTCGAGAATTGCCCGCATGATCTGTAGATCTGTTGTTTCCACGAATTCGCGAACATCCTCTGTCGCTTGAGTTGCCGCAGCGGCGATGGACGGAAAGCGGTCGCGAGGAACGTCTATTGAAGGCGTGGCGTCCTGAAAAGAAGAAGATAGTCCTACCGAGGCAATATTCTTGTCTTTTTCTGCGGCCTCGAACGTTCGTGCGACACTTTCTCGGAATTCTGCCGACTTCTTCACGTCCTGTAGCGCCTGGTGAACTTGGCGCGGCACAACGATTGTCCTATCGCCTTGTTGGATCAAGACTTCTCCGCCGTTGACGCTAACCTTGACTTGTTTATCAGGCGCGAACGCGACTTCAAATATGTACGAGGCAATGACACCAAGGACTATGGCTTTCGCATTCTCAGTGGTAAATAGGTTCGACGCGGACTTGTAGAGCGCGCGAATCTTAGCCTTAAAACTACCTGTTCCTAGCGCCTCGACGAGGACTTCTATTTCGTAGCCGGGATTTATCGTGGCATTCGCGGCTTTTGCCGCGTCTGCCAACGCTACAAGGGCAGTAGCCAGCGTGTATGCGTTTATGCGTTCGAAGTCGGAGCCAAAATGAACTACGAACGATTCCTCGAAATCTCGGATGAATACGGTCGTCAATTACCGCACTCCCTATTGGTACCTAAGACGTCGCTATTGACCAGGCAAGCACGCGGGCGCAAGCCTGCTTGCGATGGCCTGTCTAGTACAGCTTGTTATGCCCTCTATCCATTAAATTTGTTGGCGGGAAGGTACGCCTCTCCTGTTTGCGACGCATGACGCCTGACACGCGCCAAGATGTCACCGAAGGAAAGCGTTCCTGCCAGGAAGAAGTATAGATGCATGGCGTCGAACAAGAGCAATGTTGTTTTTCGACCAGATGCCTGAGTCAATGCGACAGTGGAGTAGCTCGAAATCGATACCATTATTCCCATTGTATTGTCCGCCTTGTCGTCGACTTTAGATCGGAGAGAATCGACATCGGTCGCGTCGGCCTGGCCGGCAGTGAATTTCAATTCTACTAGGTAGGTCGTGCCGTCGAACGTTAGGGAACCGTCGATCTGCCTTCCGGCACTGACGTAGGGACGCCGGTTTTGTATTTCGCAGAAATCAAGAAGGTCGTAAAACCAGTCTTGGAATTCGTATCCGCCCTGTTGAGTCCCTACAGCTGAATGAAGAGTGTCGAGGCGCTGCTGAAGTTTTGCCTTGTCTGTTAGGCTTCGCTGGATTTTTTGACGTTCTTCGCGCGCTTTTGTCTTTGCCTCTGCCCTTTCCTTCTCACTTCGGATCTCTTCGTCCTGTGTCTTAAGATAAGACTTCAGCTCAGCAACAGCTTTTGTTGCGTCGGCAATCTTTTGTTCCGAGTCCTCCCAGTTGCGAAGATCGGGAAAACTCGTTTGCTCCGAGAGGGCACGGGCCATCTCGAAAATTACTGCCTTGCCACGATCGGTGACGGTGAGCTTCTGGAATATCTTGTCAAGCAGATCGCGCTTGCTCTCTTCGGGTGCCCACGTTGCCAGAAAGCTTTCAGCGATGTGAGAAGCACGGAGGAACTTTCGTAGGGCCTCCCTGCGCCAGAAGGACTTTAGCGTTGCCTCGTAGGTCAGCTCGATAAATCGGGGAGTGATTCGTGAGGCCATTAGCCACGAGGCAAGAGTGGATGCCGTTGCTATCGGGGATCGCTATCCACGCAAGTATGAAACGTCGAATTGCCTTTGGATGCGTTGGCCATCTTTACAGGATTGACCATCTGCATAATTAGGTTAAGCCAAATATAACCCAAAACTCTCGAAAGTGAATACTTGAGCCTGGGGCAAAACGACCTTGCTATCTCCTTTCCCGGTGATACGAGGACGTAGGAACGCGTTACAGCGCATATGGTTTTGTCATGCGGACCTACCCGATGTGCCCCGGCCGTAGCGGGATTATTTCGGCGCCGGCCTTCAACTTGTCCAAGTAGTCCGCCCACTGCTGCATCATCGCCCGACGTGCGGATAGGAATTTCGTCCGGTTGTAAGCCGCACCCAGCGTGCCGGGAACGCGGTGCGCCAGTTGATGCTCGATCACGTCGGGGGCGACGTCGAGTTCCTGATGCAGGATCGTCCGAGCCATCGCTCGGAAGCCGTGGCCTGTTATTTCTGTTTTGGTGTCGTATCCCATGCGCCGCAGTGCCGCATTCACCGCTGCTTCGCTCATGGCCTTGTGCGGATCGCGTCCGGGAAAAACATAGCGCCTCTCTCCGGTCAGGGCGTGAAGCTCGCGCAGGATCGCCACCGCCTGCGATGCGAGGGGCACGAGGTGTTCCGTCTTGGTCTTAGTGACGAGGTAGCGCCATTCGGCCTTCTCGAGGTCGAAGTGCGCCCATTCGGCCTTGCGAAGCTCACCAGGGCGCACGAAAAACAACGGGGCGAGGCGCAGCGCGCATTGCACTTGAAACGTGCCCCTGAAGGCGTCGATCGCCCGCAGCAGCTCGGCCACGGCCTTCGGCTCGGTGATGGCCGCGAAGTGCTCATGCTTTGCCGGCGGCAGTGCCCCCTTCAGATCCGCACTAGGATCGCGTATGGCGCGTCCTGTGGCGACGGCATACCGAAGCACCTGGCCGCAGTTCTGATGCACGCGGTGGGCCGTATCGAGCGCGCCACGGCCTTCTATGCGCCGCAGGCACGACAGCACGTCGGGGGCGGTGATCTCGGCGATCGGTTTGCTCCCCAGCCATGGGAACACGTCCTTCTCCAGCCGCAGGATGATCTTGTCGGCGTGGCTCGCCGCCCAATTGGGCTTGTGCTTCGCGTACCACTCGCGCGCCACGACTTCAAAACTATTTGCCGCCCGGTCAGCCTTCGCCGATTTCTTCGCTTTGCGGTTCTCGCTGGGATCGATGCCGTCGGCCAGCAACTTCCGGGCTTCCTCACGCCGCTCCCGCGCCTTCGCAAGCGACACGTCGGGATACACGCCCATCGAAAGCGACTTGTGCTTGCCGTCGAAGCGATAGCGGAACCGCCACCACTTACCCCCTGATGGCGCAATCAAGAGGAACAGGCCGCGCCCGTCGAACAGCTTGATGGGCTTGTCGCTCGGTTTGGCTTTGCGGATTGCGGTATCGTTCAGCGTCATGGCTTGCTCACGCCGTCAATCTGATCAGCAACTGTTTAACCCCTTGCGCTTCGTCGGGGGTCAGGCGCGTGACAGCGCCGCCTTTCCAGACCTCCACCGCGCCATCCAGGGCGATGCAAACCTTGACGGTTGATGCATTCTTTGCCGCGAGCCATTCGGCCTTCTCGCGGGCCTTCTGTTCGCGCTTGACTTCGCCAGGGTCTATCCCCTGTGCGAGCAGTTTCCTTGCCGCGTCGCGCCGCGTCCGCGCCTCCGTCAATCCCACGTCCGGGTAGACGCCGAGCGCGAGCCGCTTATCCCTGCCGTGAAAACGGTACTTCAGCCGCCACCACTTACCGCCGGCAGGCGCAATTTCGATATACAGCCCCTTTCCGTCAGACCGACGCATGCGCTTCTCGCCAGGTACGGCATTCTCGAGATCGCTGACGGTGAGAGGCATAGTGAGGTAACTCCCCTGGCGAGTAGGGCAACTCTGCCATAAGTTACCTCAAGAAATTGTCGGATTGCAATGGACAAAAACGGACGCTAACGGACAAAAAAAGGCCGGAAGCCTTGTTTTTACTTGGCTTTCCGGCCTTCTTCGGACTTCTTTGGACTTCTGCAGAACTATGTCTTGGTGGAGACGAAGGGGATCGAACCCTCGACCTCGGCATTGCGAACGCCGCGCTCTCCCAGCTGAGCTACGTCCCCGAGAGCCGCGTATTTTAGCCTCATCCGCCCCCGAGGACAAATCCCCTGCCGCGCGGGCTCAGACGGTGAAATAGAACGTCGTGCCGGCGCCGGGCTGGCTCT
>ORMF010496174.1_pt1 | contig 16589 bp, 3 predicted proteins | sample 1779871 | NCBI WGS metagenome assembly ORMF01 (sample SAMEA104232316, study PRJEB22302) | groundwater metagenome | biome: forest; feature: aquifer; material: groundwater | place: USA | collected 2011-08-07 | depth 5.4 m
CGCCTGATTGACAATCGACGAACCCGAGAGGGCCAGGACCCGATTCGATTTTAGCGCCATATACCCCTTGGATGTTTGGGTGTACGAGTTGCGCAGCCGGTGCGTTTCATCGCCAATTTTAAAATCCGGCTGCCACTCGTTGAGTTCCCTGACGACTTCGGGGTTCATAAGGGCTTCATAATTCACCAGGATAAATCGCGCGTGCTGTTTGGCCTCGCGAAGGTCCTTCAATCTTTGAGGCCCGGCCTTGATCACGGCCACATCACCGTTGTTTTTACCCAGCCAGCTTTCAATTTCCTTTTTCCAAACGCCGAGCAGGGTCTTGGGCGCCACGATCACGATGCGTTCGGCCTGGGCCGCCTGCACCGTGGCAATCGCTTGCGGCGTTTTACCGAGACCCATTTCATCGCCGAAAATCACGCGGCCGTTCTTCAAAGCAAAATGAATGCCTTCGAGCTGGTGAAGGTTCAAGTAAACCGGCTGCTTGTCCGCGTCTTTCAAGTGGACGTGCTTCTGATAATCCGCTGTTTCGAGCTCACTGTAATGTTTAGCCAGTTCCGTATAAATGCGCTGCATAAATGGCGGCAGGCTTTTGATCTGTGAACGGTCATCAAACCAAGGCTTCGCAAGCAGGATGGCATTCATTGCGGTCCCTTTCCCGTTGCCCGTCTTGCCGAGTTTCACGATATGGTTGTAAATTCGCGCGCGGATTTGAAACGTAACCACCTGTTCGACATCCTGCTTTTCTTTGAGATTGAGACGCGATTCCATTTCCGCGGTCCAGTATTTGGCGAACAAAGGCTCGAGGTTTTTCAGATCGTCAAAAGTAAAAGGCGTCACATGTTCCAGCTCGTTCAAATTCCAGAACTTTTCGCTGAGGAGCCCGAGCAAGGCTTCCTGGTCAAAATTGGGATTGCGCGCAACGAGAAGAGAGAACAGGCCGGCCTGATTGGTCTCGAAAAGGTGCAGCCAGCGGTCCAGGCCGATTTCCGCGGAAACCTGCGCAAAGAGCGCGCGCTGGTCCTCATGGATTTTTTCCGAAAGCGCCTGGCGGTTGGAAATTTCTTCGCGGCCTTCGAATTGGAAACCGGTGTCGTAAAGCAGGTATTCGGCGGTCGAAAAGGGATAACCCAGTTCCTGCCGCCTGCGGTCATAAAATTGATACAGGCGGTTCAGCGTTTTTCCGTTCAGGAAATCCAGTTGGGTGTCCGTGAAAATCTGCGGCTTGGCGATCAGTTCGGCCGGCGTAATGGCCGCGGTGCGCAAGAGCGCGTGCACGAGGAACATCCGCTGCTGCCGGCCGACCTGCGTCCAATCAGTTTTGTCCGGATTGGTCAGCCACGGAACATCCTTGGCGCCTGCAGCGTCCCGCACTTCGGAGCGCGCGGCTTCCGCTTTCTTTTCTCTTTCCCGCTTCCTCACGCGGTCAAAAAGCGGATTCACCGGTTCGCTGATTACGGCAAAATCAATCAGCGCGTTTTCGATGGCCGGAAATCTCTTTTTGCGGATTTTGATCCAAATCCGCGAATCGTAGGCGTTGGCGGATTGTCCCAATTTGAGGGCGTCGATCAGTAAATTTTCAAACGCGATGTAGACTTTGTCGATGGCCGTCTGAAGATCAAACCGGTCGTCATACAAATCCCAATTAAATTCGATGTCGCCGATGCGCCGGTCCATTGCGGAGGACATTTCCAGAATAGAAGCATTCCTTTGGGCGAGCTGAAAACCTTCGGCAATGATGCGCCGGTTCACGAAACGGCCGCTGGACGGAAGACCTAAATGCCGCAGAATTTGGCTGCGCAAATATTCACGGCGCTGATTTTGAATGCGCATTTTCCACTTAAAATGGCTTTCGCTGAGCACCTTCAAATGCGCGCTGTTCATCCAGAGCATAAAAATTCCATGCGCGAGAAAAAGCACTCCTAAAGCTATATGTGTAAGCGGATTGTTCACCGGCAAAGCGCCGCCGGGAACCAGGCCCAGTTGGGCCAAAATGAAATAAATTGCCACGGTAAGACCGGTCGCCATGATTAAAAAATTCAGGATATGCGCCTTCGGCGTATTGAACCGGGGTGTAATTTTTTTCAGCCGCTGGATGCGCGTAAGCGTCTTCCTTATTTTTTGGATGGCAGCGCGGTTCTTATTTAATTCTTTTTCGAGGTCGTGCAGGCTCAAATCCTCATCTGCGGCAGTCCGGATTTCGGAACGCGCCGCGGTTGTGGCAAGCAGGCCCGGCAGGGCCGCGGGCCGGCGTTCAACTGCGGTCATGGGAACGAGTGAAACGCCGGGCCGCAAAAAGCTCAGCAAATGGCCGGCAATCATATAGAAGGCCGTTTCTTTGTCTTTTCCGGCAAACGCGTGGTGCACATGCGCAAATTCATCCGTCGTCCGGCCATGGGCCTGCAGCATGGCGCGCTCGCGGTCAAAATCACTGTGGGCAATATATTGATCTTTTTGACCGATCACGATCTGGACCGCATTCGGATGGATCGAGGCGGGATGGATCGTAATTTCGGGCACGCTCAAACTCTGAAGGGCCTGAACCAATTCTTCTTTGGATAAGCGGCCGAAAATTTCTTCAAAATAAGGGCGGCCCTGCGCGACAAATCGCTCACCGCGCTTCATGAAAGTGTCCTGGACCGGCGGATTCATGAGCGAGAAGGCCCGGAAACGGGCGGAGAGCACGGGGTCGTTTAAGATCCGCAGGCCGATTTGACCGGAAAAACTGAACCCGAAAAAGCCGGGTTTTGGTTCCAGATCCGGATGGTTATCGATAAAGCCCAGCAGCCCTTCAACCATGGGCATAAGCGCGTCGGAATTGAAGGCCATATCATGTTCTTCGCCATGGTGGATAATGTCCGGCCGCAGGACAGCAATGCCGTTGGCGATTAAAATTTCTTCGATCAGGTCCAGATAAGGATGTTCTTTGCGGCCGAGAATGCCGTGGCCAATCATGACAGACGGAACGCGCGTGCCCGGGATCCGGTTGGGCGGAAGGATGAGATAAGCGGGAATCGAAGATCCGTTAAACGGAATTTTTACGTGCTGAATTTCCGGCGGCGCGCGTTCTTTGCGCTGATACGCCACGGTCCGGGCTTTAATATATTGGTTATGATCGTACAGCCGTGCCAGCAGCGGCTCGAGATCATCAATGCCCGGCCGCGCATAATAAACCGCCATGTAAAGCGCGCGCAAGACATCATCCGCGGAAAGGTCCTTCCGTTCAGATTCCTTTTTCCACATCTCCACCCATCGTGGAATAAATCCTTCGATAAAGAAGTCCGGCCTTCCCTTCTCGCTACGCATAAAAATGGGCAGCGGCAGATTATGCACCAGATCCTTCAGCATTTGATCCGCCCATTCGGGCTGAATGTCCATGGCCAAGGCGTGTTCGTTCAAATGAAACCCGTGTTCAAGCAGCGCGCGCCGCTGAGCGCCGAAGCCCCAGCCGGGGATCGTAAAGATCTTGCGGTAATCAAACACCGAGTCATTATCAGTACGGACTTCGGAACGCGCCGCTAAAATGCTGCGCTGATGAGCGGCTTGGGCGGCATCCGCGGCACGTTTAATCTGCGCTTTGATCAGCCCGATTTCTTCATCGGACAGCGCAAAAATGACGTCGTTATTTTTCATGTCCTGGATATTGTCCAGGATCTTGTTCCAGTACGGCAGCATTTTGAACAGCCGTTCGCGGTGCGCGTCATTGACCTGCTCGCCGATCGAAAAGGAATCTTCTAGGTCCTGCAAGCGGGCCACGACCGTGCCGCTAAAATAAGAGATGACGACTTGGCGGCGGTCCGAGACGTTCCGGATTTCTTCCTTAATCCTCCGGCTGAATTTGCGCACAAAATCTTCGTGATATTCTTCGCCGTCGCCGTCCACGATTTGAAAACGGTTGGCCTTGACCATGCTGGCAAAATCACCTACCGAAACACCATTCCCGTTTTTGGCGCGCTGGAGTTTTTCGTTGGCCAGCCGTGCCGCGTAACGGTCGCGGTAGCCGTCGTGCTGCTGAATATCAATGAAATTGATGATCCTGAGCAGGCGTTCCCACATCGTGGGTTTCCGTCGTTTGACCAAACCCAGCGTCAGCAGCCGCCATATCCGGTCCGACCACATTTTGCGCCATTGCCAATAGCTGACAAACTGTTCAAACCGCTCCGCATTTTCGGCTTTGGCGTCCGTCAGCATGGCCAGAATAATGGTCTTGGCATTGACCGGCACCCCGGAATCAATCACTCCCCGCCCGGCCTTGGCAAACCGCACATATTTGAGGTTCGTCGCTCCGATGGATAAGAGCACTTTGCGCACTTCCTTAATGATAGCTTTGCGCTGGGGCTGTTTGTCCGGCAAATTCAGCAAGCGGTCCCGCACCACGGCAAAATTTTCATTGAAGATATGCTGCATGCGGCGGCGGACGGAAGGCGTAATTTCGGAAATATAATTGTCCAAAATCTGGCGGTAATAATTTCTTTCTAACTTCACGCTGCGGCTTTCAAACCAGTTCAGAAATATTTTCTGCGCAGTGCAGGCAATAATGACGCCCAGAAGAAGTTCGAGAAGATTAAGATCGATTTTCCAGATGCGGATTGTCATAAAGCTAAGGGTGCGTTCCAGAAAATCGTCGAATTGGATCGTCGTGCGGATTAAGGCCAGGATCGACGCGATCACGAACGTGGCCGTGAGTCCGCCTAGAGCCAGCAGGATTGCGACAACTAAATTTTCCAGGAATTCGGGGCTGACGAGCGAATTCATGCGCAGCACGATGCGCTGCCAGCGGTGCGGCAAAAGCCCCTGCGCGTAACCTTGCTGAATGAATTCAGGCACGCGGATATCGCCCGAAAAATATTTTTCCAGCATCTTTTCGACCGTGTCGTGCATTAAACCTTCCATGCGCTGACGCTCGGCCGCAATCGCGGGATTGCGCAGGTTTTCGGAATCCCAGGAAGCCGTGCGCCAGGCGCCGGTTTTGCGGTCCTGCTCCAGGACGTGCGGGCGGACTAATTCATCGATGAAGAATTGGCGCGATTCGCGGCTGTCAAAAAATTTCATTTTGTTAAGCGCGCCGTTGCGCCCGGTCAATTCTTCGTTGGCCGGGTCCCAGTAATAATGCCGGATCTGGCCGCTTTCGTTGACTTGGTGGAACTTGCTCCAAGTCCCCTTTTGATGGTGATGGCGCAAGACCTTGGCGATCGTACGCATCAAGTAAGTTTCGAATTCGCGGCGTTCGTGCGCCGAAAGTTTTTCGACATATTCTTCATAATGCGTTGCGCCGAAATTAAGTTTAAGCTCTTTCCCACGCTTGTAGCGCAGCACCATCTCACTGGGCTGAACGTCACGCACTTCAGATCGCGCAGGATCCTCCGTCTCCGGAGCTTCAACTTTTTTCTTCCTTTTGGCCTTCTTTAACTCCGCAGCTTCAACTTTTCTTCGCGCCGCAGCCGCCTTCATCGTCTCGAGGGTATCTTGTTCCACCTGCTTATGACTGATGCCGGCTTCATAAAGGTGCGCATAGTAGAAAGAATCTTCGATTCTTGTATTTCCGGTGCCGCCAAAGACATCGGAGACAAAAGCAAGCTTGTTCTCCTCGGGAGATACCAGCCCGGACATTTCCAAGAGCTGCACATACGGTTTCACGTTTGGCTGCAGGGCGGCTGCGACCCGCAGGATTTCAAGAGCGACGGCCCGTTCGACGACGCTCCGTTCTGGACGCGCGTAGCTCAAGACTTTTTCAATAAAGCGCAGCCGGCCGGCGCCGGAAGTGTCCTTTTCTAAGTCAGCGGCCATCGTATGGATCTTCGCGGCCTCGCGCTGATTCCGGGTAAGGCCAAACAAAATCCAAATAAAGAAAGCAGGCAAGCCTACAAAGACTTCCAGGAGCAGCGGCAGCATCAGGGCATACTGCCACCAAGGTTTGCGCGCCGCTTTTGGCCGCATCAAAATTGCATTTTGTAATGCGTAAGCCATATTCTGGAGTCCGGCCGGCGACAATTTCACAAATGCGGATTTATGAAAGAAACCCTCGATCCGCAGCTTCACTTGTTTAATTTCTGCCATCCGGAAAGGCGCATAATTCTGCGGCGCGTTCGGCAGCAATTCATAGTAATTTTCCGCCAGCCTGAAAAGTCCGAGGACATTTATTTCCCAGTTTGCGCGGCGAGGAATGTAATAAAAGCCGTTTAGCAGAAAGGATAAAAAGCTGTATGCCGGCGCCATAATTCCAAGCGCAAGGATATGGAGAAATTGAACAGGTCCCGGACCCGGATTTTTAAGGGCCCAATTCGCCACCGGAAGGATAATGCCCATAATGCCTATCGCAACAGCTAAAAGAACAGCCATTTTAATTCTCCATGCCCTAATCCAGACCTGTTGAAACTCGAGAACTTTCGCCACTTGATCCTTGATATGCGCTTCCGCCTGGTAAAGCTTGAAACTTACGCTGCGCACTTCGGAGCGGGCATCCGGCTTAATCTCAGGAATGGTATACGGCGGCACCGTGGGATCAGGCGGCAGAATCGTGTAGAGATCTTCGTCCAAAATGGCGGTATCGCGGCGGCCCGTGACCTGACGCAGGTCTTCGGTCCAGCTGATGACTTTCAGATAAGCCTTGCGCGCGTCTTCCTGCGCATCGCGGGCTTCGTCCACGGCTTCGCGCGCGAGACGCAGCGCTTCGCGGTCCGGATCGCCCTGCAGCCAGAGCTGGATTTGTTTGAAGACTTGATTCTTGAAATCCCTAAACTGAGCTTTCCAATCGCGTTGGAACCAGGACTTAATGCGTCCCAGCCAGAGCTGATGCCAGGCCGGGGGGACCACATGGGCAGGCGGATCAAAATCGGTTTTAAGCACGGATTCGATGACGGCGGGTTTATCCCCCTCCGCTTCGCTGATGATGACACTGCTCAATTCATCCGGCAAAGCCGCATAGACTTCGGCCGCGTCTTCTTGTGTGATTTCCAGCCCCTGTTCCTGCATTCTTTCGATGAGGACAGAAAGCCGCTCTTCGCGCGCGAGACTTTTAAATTCGTCGGAAATCAAGAACCGCTGAATGTCTGCATATTCAATGGCGTTGCGGACGTCTTTAAAAATCGGATAGGACATATACACGGGCGCGAGCGCGGTTTTCAGCAATTCATCCGTCAGCGCGGCCGGAAGCGAGACGTAAATTTCCGATAAGTTTTCCGCTTCAAGCGGAATGCGCTGCCGGCGCGCCTCATCCGTCAGCGCGATCAATTTTTGCCCCGGTGTCAGCGCGAGAAATCCTGCCGAACTAAAAAATTGTGTGAGCGTCCCGCCTTGAATTATTTCGCGGACTTGGAAATAAGTTTTAACAGGGGCGCCGATTGAATCAATGCTGGTGTTGGCCACGCCGGGCGCGAGTTCGAGCGGAAAGGCGCGATGGATTTCGTCCAGGCGGCCGTCGCGCAGTTCCGGCGTGCCGGGCAGAAGAAATTCGACGAGCGCGGGCAGTTTTTGCGCGCGCGGCAGGTCTTTAAATGCGTCCGACTGGAGATATTCCTGTGTCGCTTCATTGCGTAGGGCCGTGCGCAAGGCCGTTGCCCGCTCGCGGCGCGCCTCGCTGTCGCGCTCCGCTTGCGTCGGCGCTTTGTAATCTTCCGCAGTAGCCAATTGAAGCTGGCGCCGCGCTTCGCCTGCCAGCCGGCTCGAAAGTTCAAACTCGGGTAAAAGGCCTTCGCGCATCAATTTTCTTAATTCGTAAATGGCAAGCCCTTTGGATTCGTCGTCGCCCGCTTTGGCCGTTTCATAAACGCGCATGGCCACCGCCGCCCAAGCGCCGGTTTTTCTTACCTGCGCGCGGACTTGCGAGAGGATGTCCAAAAGCTGATTGGCCAGGATCTGTCTTTCGCGTTTTGCATTCTGAATCTTGCGCGGGTCGGCTTCCGGCTCGATATCGCCGATCTTCTCGCCGCGTATGCCCTGAAACAGGATCGACTTTCCGGTCGGCGCAGGCCAGGTCAAATCAGCGGCATTGAGCGCGGCCCGCAGGGCATCAAAATTCTGCCGGATTTGCACAGCAAGCCGGCGCACCGAAAGGAAACGGTCTTCAATTTCATGCCGTTTCGGATTTTCTTCCAGCATTTTATCGCGCTCAATGGTTTCCAGCAGCAGCGTCTGCAGGCGGAGCTGGCCGAAATGATTGAAGTAAACATTCGCGCGGCGCCAAAGGGCCTGGCGGAATTTTTCTTTCTTCGCGCCTTTCATGCGGCCGAGTTTTGAAGCCCTTTTTGCCAGCTGCTTCATGCCCTCCGCATAAACTTTGGCGGAGCGTTCGAGATTCGCCAAGTCATCGATCTGGCCTTCATATTCCCACCACGGCGTTTCTTCTTCTTTGAGCCAAAAGGGGCTGCCCAATCGCAGGAATTCGCTCTCAATCGATTTCCGGATCTTGTTGCCTGAAGTGTAATTTTCGGCGGTGTCTAAAAACACGAGCGCCCACCAGACATAAATTCCCTCGGCATGGGTCTTAGCGCGCTTGCCCGATTTCAGCCGGCGCAGCACTTCGAGGACGCTGTTGACCCGCGGCCAAACCGCTTCAATTTGCAGTTTCTCAATCCGTTCCTGTTCGCCCGCGGCATCACCCTTTTCCGCTTCATTTTTCAATGCCGTTAAGAGATCAAGCAGGACGGGTTCTAAAGCGCGCCCCGCATTTTCACGCGGCCGCAAGGGCGTCTTGTAGCTGTTAAAGACGCGCGTTAGAAATTCGAAGGCTTCTTTTTTGCCTTCAAAATCCAGGCCTTTGAAATACTCAAGGACGGCGGGCGGGATTTCCTTATATTCCAGGTCCTGCGAATCCAGCAGACGCGCCAGGTCTTTGCGGATTTCGGGAACGCGCACTTCAGAGCGCGAAGCTTCTTCAATCGCCCAAATTTCAGCTTGGGTGGCGAGCGCGAAAAGGTCCGGCCGCGGGCCCTGCATCCGGCTCAAAAAGCTGCGGACATTGGCGGCATAACCGCTTTCCGCGAGACTCAGCAAGGCCTTGCGGGCGCGCTCACGCTGCGCGGCGTCTGCGTCTTGAGAAAGGGATTGGACGTCATTCAGCCGCGAAAGAATCGAGTCGGTAAAAATGCTGGTCGATTTCAGCTTGCCGTCCTTCACATCAAAAAAGCGGCGGCGCTTAATCAGTTCTTCGCGCACGGCTTTAACCATCCACTCATTTTCTAAATGGGTTTCATCCATGCCGCTGAATAAATCTTCAAGATAAGCTTTAAGCTGCGCATTGTTTTTTGTGGAGGCGATAATTTCCAAGACGGCCGGGTTCATGACTTCAATGTCATGCAGCATTTCGACCAGGGCAGCCTCAAACGGATCGTCAGGCAGGTCGGGGCCTTCAATCTTGATCTCGCTCACATCGCCGAGACGCTCTTCCGCCGCCGTCGTCAACGGTTCGATATCCCTGGCCAGGCGTTCACGCGCCGCTTGCATAAGATCGCCGGAAACATAGATCAGTTTTTGCCGCAATTCGTCGCGCATGTCATTCCAGCCCTTGCGCATAAAGAAATCCAAAACATCGCGGACCGCATGCAGGGCCTGAACGCCTTCAGCGGTTTCAAGGTCCAGCTGCCGCACCGCGCCGGCAAATTCCAGATTCACCGGTTCCGCCCTCAATTCAGAACGTTTCTTGGACCTTTTATCCCGCTGAACCAAAGTATCCCCCACGGCTTCATAAGACTGCTCTAGAAGCCGTTTTTCGAGCCAGGCATAAACGATTTCCCCAATGGGATCCGTCAAACGTTTGGGCAGCGCAACATCACCCAAGGCTTCAAAAAGATACTCCGTTACAAGGTTTTGCACCTGGCGCTTAGAAATTCCTTTCAGCCCTCTGGCGTTGATGTTTTTCGCCAGATATTCAGGAAGGTCGTCCAGATTAAATTCAATGATCGTCAGCAGATCAAACCGCTTTTGGCTGCGAAGTTCCTGACGCAGAACTTTCAGCAGCTCACCTTTTTCTGCCTGAATCATACGCGGCAGACGGATGCGCACTTCAGAACGTCCGCCGTTGTCCGGCTTGCGCGGGCGCGGTGTCTCCGGTCTGATCGCCGGCTTCGGCGCTGCGTTCGGCGCTTTTTTCGCCGGATGGGTGCGCGTGTATTCAGCCCATTGCCTTTCCCATGCCTCTTCATCGTGCACAGGTTCCGGTTTTCCATTATTGTCGGACTTGCCGTCCCCGCTCCGGATTTCGGAACGGACGGTTAGGATCCTGCGCAGCGCCAGCTGCATGCCGATGATGTCGATTTCATTATGCTTCGGATCGTAAATAAACGGGAAGCCTTCGATTTGCAGAACTTTATTTTTGGGGGAATAAATGCACGACACATCAAAAATATGCAGCAGAATGTCGGCAAAGTGCGATCCGTTTTGAATCGAAAATACCCGCTCGCCTGCGGTGAACTTCACCAGACCTGAATCCAGCAGGTCGACATGGATATTGCGGGCCGCGGGCCGGAATTTTTTAAGCATGAGCTGATGCAGCTTGAAGGCGGCCTGCTCAAATGAACGGCGCTGCTGCCTCAAATCGAAATAGACATCACGCGGTTCGCCTTTGACATTGATAGACAAGGAAAAGGTGCGGATGGACTTCGAATCTTTGGGCGGGAACCGCATCATCTTGAACGTGCCGTTCGGCAAATAGCGGAAATCATAACCGTGGCCGGTTTCGCGGTCATCGAATTCGTAAACCCGTTCCGGGATCTGGCGTCCGGTGATGTCCTTATGCCGGATGATCCGTTTGGGAGCCCACTGAAAGGCGCGCGTGAACTCGCGCAGAAGATCAAATGCGGCGCTTGCGTCCTGCGCCCTCACTTCCGAGCGTTTAGACTCTTCCAATAACCCGCGCACTTCGGAACGGGCCGGCTTGTTTTTAAGCCGCGGCAGCCTCTGCTGCAGGGATGAAATCGTAAAAGCCGTATCGGTTAAATAAATGGTGACTCTGGGAATCCTTCCGTGTGAATCGATTTGACGGAAACCATGCGCGGCCGGGCTAAGGACCTCAAAGTCAATGCCCTGATTGATTAATAAGAGGCGGTAAGCCTTCGGCCAGACCCGCGCTAAATCTTCTTTATTTTGGACCACCGTTTTTAAACGGCCCTTTTCAGCTTCCTCTTGCACATTGGCGTAAATGGCATCGGCCGGAAAATAAATTTCAAACGATTGGTCCGGCGCGTTTTTGATATGGCGGGCCAGATTACGGAGGGCCGACAAATGAAAATGGCTGCCCCCCCCGCCGGTAAGGATAAAAACATTCCCCGGCAAACCTGGAATTATATATTTCGCGTCCGAATTGTCAGGATACGTAAGTTTCGCTCCCGCCTGCATGATCACATTCCGTTTTATATTTTCAGGAATCAAACTCTTATGCTCCGGAATCTGATATTCATAATTATTTCCGGCGATTTTGCTGCGCACTATTTTCATAAGGGCCCGCCGCGTGAGCCGTTCTTGATCCATGAAAAATTGGAAGCGGGTGCCTTTTTCCGATGTTTCCAAAAATTTTCCCGTAGTCGCCGTATGCACCATAAGGTGCGTCACGTCTTTCCGGCGCAGAGGCTCAATGCGCACCGCCGGCGCATTCACAGTCCGCACTTCGGACTTTGCCGTGGAGAGCGTGAAATTGCGGCGCAGGCCCCAGTCTTCAATGCCGCGGCGGAAAGTGTCGCGGCGCATTTCAACCGGCCGCGATAAACGCCCGCGCCAATCAAGCATCCAGTTAGCCGTTCGGACGGCGGACTCCAGCGCGCCGAGATCAGGCTGGGCGCCGGTCATGGCATCTTCGTATTTCTTTTCGCTTTCGCTGATTTCGCGGATGCGCGGCGTGATCACGGCAAATTGGATCCCCGCGTGGCGCAGCCTTTGCGCCAGCGCGTCGGTGTGGAAACCGCCCGCAATCACCGCAGCGCGCGAATCCGGCGCGCTCATGCGGCGCACGATTGCGCGGGCCAGGATACGGTCGCGGCGCAGCGCCAATCGATAAAATCGCATCGCATCGTTCCAAGTTCCCCTCACCCTGCCCTCTCCCAGAGGGAGAGGGGAAATGTATTTTTCCCCCTCGCCCGCTTGCGGGAGAGGGTTGGGGTGAGGGTCAAAGAGAACGGAAGAGGCGGACGCGGCAGGGCGGAATTCCGCGTGAGCGGAAATTGCCTGCTTTTTGGGGATCGCCCGATCCTGGTTGCGTCCATCCCCTTCCGTTAGAAGATTGAGTTCCTGATATTCTTTGCGGCTGAGTTTAAGCGAGAGAAGTTTGCGGGTCAGCAAGTAGCGCCGCGTGTCGCGGACCAAAGCTTGCGCTTCGGGTGTGGCTGCGGCCAAGGCGCGGTCCGTCAGCGCCGCGATTTCGCGGTCAAGCGCGGGTAAATCGAGTTCACTTTCCAAAATCCTATAACCTTCACGCAGCGACAGCGCGGAAAAATTTTCAAAACGAAAACCTTGCGGCCCCAGACGCGAATGAAACATTTCCCAGAAAAGCCGGCGCGGCGGCAGGCCCGCTTCATGGCCCGCGGGATGCTCCGGCAGCACGCGGGTCTGCAGATAGCCAATAAACGCCTTGGGACTGCGCGTGCGGCGCAGCCAGGTCATTAAGCGCTCTGTTTCTTTGCGGGCCGCCTCGTGGTCCAGCAGCGGCTCGCGGCGTTTCATCTCGAAAAGGCGCATCAGCATCGGCCAATCGAGCTGGGTGCGCGGGCGGCTGAAATCAATCTCGAGCGGGCGGCTTTCCTGGCGCAGGATTTCAACAAAGGTTTCCAGCAGGCGGTAATCGGATTCGGCATAGCGCAGCCATTCCTTATAAAAACTGCGCTGGCTGGGCGTGAGCACCCGGGCCGATTTCTGCATCAAGCGGCCGCGGTCCGTCTCAAGGGCTGCCAGAGTTTCTTTGTGTTGTTCTAGTACTTTTTGAAAGGCTTTAGTATTTAGCAAAAAAAGATCAGGCTGTTCGAGTCCAAATGAGGGCACCGCGGGGTTGTTGAGGAGAAAGGTTTCGGCGCCGCCGATTTCAGCTTCTTTCAGCAGAAAATCCGCGGCCTTTTGATTGCCTTCGTCCTCTTGAAAAAAGCGCAGCTTGGCGGGATCGAGCTTGCCGTAGCCGCCTTCAATTAAGAGCGCGGAAAAAGCGTGCTGTTTGTGCAGGAATTCTAAAATGTCGCGCGTGCGGCGCTGGGTTTCTTCATGGCCGTGCGCGTCTTGGATCAGAAAAACGGCGGGCGCATTGCCGCTGATTTCTGTGATCGAACCAAGTTCGGCGGGGAGGTCGAAGGAGGCGGGAGCGGGAAATGAAAATTCTTCGCCGGGCGCCTGGCGTAAAACTGCCGGGAGCTCCGCAAATGCACTTTGAGTGCATAGAAAAGTAAGGGCCGTGAAGAGGGCCGTGGCTTTCAGGATCGGGCGTGATCGCATTAAGCGTTATTAACTTCCAGAGGGAAATTTGAAAGAAAAGAATACCCTTACAGGGGTCAAAAATCAAGGCGAGAAGCGGCCAAAAACCGCCTTTTTTCGGGCCGTTTTTAGAGTTGTTTTCGAATGTTAGAAGATGCGCATTTAAGGGCAGGATTGAGCATTTCTTAAAAGAAAAAACCCCTGCCGGTTTTGAGGCCGGCAGGGGTTCTGCTGTCAATCCCGGTCCCGCGGCAAATATGCCGCAGTTTCGGTTAAATCGTAACCTGGCTGCGCAGCTTTTCGAGCTTCGCCTGTCCGATACCCGGGACAGCGGCCAGATCCTCGATTTTTTCAAACTTACCGGTTTGTTCCCGGTGCTGCACGATGCGTTCCGCCAGCACGGGCCCAACGCCCCGGATAGTTTGAAGCTCGTTCAGGTCAGCCTTATTGACGTTGACCGGCTGGGCCTGAGCGGCGGCGTCCGCACTGGGCGCTGCATGGAGTTTTTCCATAAAGACGAGGGACGATCCCCCAGTGAGAAGAGCCGCGATAAGCATAAGGGCAAACGCCCTGGATGCGAGGTTCTTATTCATGATTTTCACCTCCCTTCCTAATGGCAGTGCGGGAACGTTAACAGGAATATGCTTTATTGTCAATATTTATTTTCATTATTATTAATAGTCGATTTTCCATTAAAATCATAAATTAATTGACATAAAAAAGTCTAAGCTTAAGATGGCGCCATGCTGAAAAATCTCGGGGCCCGCATCCGCACCATCCGGAAGCAGAAGGGCCTGACCCTGGTCGAAATCGCCAAGCGCACGGGCATCGCCCAAGCCACCCTTTCGCGCATTGAGACCGGCGGCATGATGGGCACCGTGGACAGCCATGAAAAGATCGCGGAAGTTTTGGGTATTGGACTGCCGGATCTTTATTCGGGCGTCGACAAACGCTACGACCAGATCTCGCACATCACCCGCGAAAACGAACGCAAGGCCACGCATCACAGCAAAAACCTGCAAATTGAGCTGCTCGTCACCGAGAGCTCCAAAAAGAAAATCACCCCTTATTTGGTGACGCTGGAAAAAGAAAGCCAAAGCCCGGTGGAAAAACTGGAGCGCGGCGTGGAAAAGTTTTTCTTCATCCTCGAAGGCGAGGCCAAAGCGCGCGTAGACCAAAATGATTATGTGCTCAAGACCGGCGAAACGCTTTACTTCGATGCTTCCCTGCCGCATCAGCTGATCAACGAAAAATCCAAGCCCGTGCGCGTCCTCGCCGCGGTCTCCCCCTCAAAACTATAAAAATTCTTAAAACATTGCTCTAGGTTCCCGCTTTCGCGGGAATGACATGGTTTATGTCATCTCCGGCTTGACCGGGGAACCAGAGCGAAAGCGTCTAGAGTATTTCATCCGACACTTTTTATCATTCCCAGATAATCAAGAGTTGTCATCCCCGCGAAAGCGGGGACCCAGAGCATAATCTTTCGTATAAATCATCCCATTCCGGATTTATCTTTTCGATAAGCTCCATCTTCCATTGTCGATTCCATTTTTTTAAGCGCTTTTCTCTCAATGTCGCCTCTTCCACGCTCGCGGTCTGTTCAAAATAAACGAGCTGTTTTACCCGATATTTTTGCGTGAATCCTGGAACCAAATCATTCTTGTGCTCATACACTCTTTTAATCAAATCACTAGTTACACCAATGTAAAGCGTTCCGTTTCTTTGACTGGCCAAAATATAAACGTAATAAATCATGAAACCTCCAAAGGTCGCACTGGGTTCCCGCTTCCGCGGGAATGACATGGGCTTCCTTAGCCCATGCACTTTCCCGTGCTGGTTTAATGAAAAACCAGCCCGGGATGACAATGCACAAAATAGGCCGCCTAAATAATGTGGAAATGACATGCAAAGGAATATCAATACGTTTCGATTTTGCCGTGGCGGAATGAGGTTAGACCGGCCGGTGTCATGGTCACGGCCCCCTCGGTTTTAAGATCGATAAAACGGATATCGCGGGCGGCTAACATTTGTTCCAGCCGCGCATCCTGGCCCGCCCGCACAACGGCCGCGGGATCGATCTCATTCAGCAATTTTTCCCACAAATCATTCCCCGCCGCGCTGTCCTCAAGCGCCAAAACTTGCAGGTCATTCAATTCGGCGCGGTTCGCACGGATATGATCGAGAGCGGCCGGGCTTAAGGCCGGCAGGACCAGCCAGGATTTGCCGTCCGCCTTCCACAAGATCACGGATTCGCGCGGGCCGGCGGAAAGAATGCGCATTTCAAGATCCGGGCCGGCGCGGTAACTGTCGCCCGCCTGCATTTGATGCCGGCCGCGCCAGTAGCGGTAAAACGGCAACGTTTCAAAAGGCGGATACCAAAACTGCTTCCAATGAAAGTTGCGGTTCAGGATTTCCAGGCCGCCGGTATGTTTGCGGTAATGGCTGCTCAGCACAATCCCGGTCAGCTGTTTGATGCCGCGGCTGCGCAGATAAGGCATGAGCAGGCGCTCCGCCTGAGAATTCGGAAAAAGGCGGCCGGCATTAAGCAGCCAATGGTCGCGCGGGCCGAATTGGACATGCGCCATTTGATTGGCGCCGGCCGCAAAAATTGTCAGCTGAAAACCCGGCGCGGGCTGCGGCCGGAAGAAAATCAGCAGTGAAACCAGCCAAAACCCGGCGGCCGCGCGCGAAAACATTTGCGCCCACGGCCGGCGCACGGTTTTGAGGCCGATCCATAACCCGAGCGCGGCGTAATAAAAACCCATTTCAGGCCAGCCGGGCCGCGGCAGATAAAAATAGCCCCAATCCAGGCCCGCCCATAACCGCACCCAGCCCAGCGACGCCTTTAAAATCAGCACCGAGATACGGATAAAAAACCAGCCAAGGAAAGGCACATTGCCGAACGCGAGCGCGCCGAACGCCCCGAGCAGCGCTAAATGAAAAAGCGGGATAGCGCCCATATTCGCAGCCAGGCCCGTCGCAGAAAAAACATTAAAATGCCAGACGCACGCCGGAAAGGTGCCGGCCGTGGCCGCCAGGCTCGAGGCCAAGGCATCATCCGGGATCCAGGTGCCGCGGAAACGGCTCCAGAAAAGAATCAGTGCCAGCACGGACAAGAAGGAAAGCTGAAAAGAAACGGACGCGAGCAGAAAAGGCTCGCCGGCCAAAAGAATCAGATAGGCCAGAAAGAAAAGATTGAGCGATGC
>ORMF011412144.1_pt1 | contig 16584 bp, 12 predicted proteins | sample 1779871 | NCBI WGS metagenome assembly ORMF01 (sample SAMEA104232316, study PRJEB22302) | groundwater metagenome | biome: forest; feature: aquifer; material: groundwater | place: USA | collected 2011-08-07 | depth 5.4 m
CTGGAAATTCGACGTCGCCGGCACCTGCACCGATCAACTCAACGAGCCCGAGGAGCAGCAGTTCAAGCACAAGGTGCACCTGACCGCGTATCCGACGGTCGAGCTCGGCGGCATCGTCTGGGCCTATATGGGTCCGGCCGAGAAGATGCCGGCGCCGCCCAAATTCGCCTGGACCCAGGCGCCGGAAACGCACCGCCACGTCACCAAGGTCATCCAGGAATGCAATTGGCTGCAGGCGCTCGAAGGCGGGCTCGACACCTCGCACGCGCCGATCATGCACCGGCTGATCACTGACAATTCGACCCGCGGCGGGATCAAGCCGTCGAACCCCTATGTCCGCGCCAAGGCGCCGACCCTGGTCGTCGACATCACCGATTACGGCTATCAATACGCTGGCGTACGGGCGCTCGGCGACGACCAGATGCATGTCCGCACCTACCATTTCATATTGCCGTTCCACCAGATCCGCTATTCGGATTCCGAGCGCGGCCGGCCGCTCGACGCGGGCCATATCTGGGTGCCGATCGATGACGACAACTGCATGGTCTATAACTGGTCGATGGCCAAGACCGGGCCGCTCGACGAGGTCGACCGCTTTGAGCGCGGCCTCGGCAACGGGTCGATCCACGTCGACCAGCAGAGTTTTCGCTCGAAGGCCCGGCGCGAGAACAACTACCTGCTCGATCGCGCGGTGCAGAAGACCGAAACCTATACCGGCATCGACGGCATCAACGTGCAGGACCGCGCGATCCAGGAGAGCATGGGCGCGATCGTCGACCGCAGCGGCGAGCATCTGGGCCCCGCCGACAAGGCGATCATCCAGGCCCGCCGGCTGTTGCGGCAGGCGATCCGCGCGGTTGAGGACGGCGCCACCCCGGCCGGTGTCAAGCCGAGCTATTACGGCCTGACCACCGCGCTCCAGGTCTTGCCGCGCGACGCGGATTGGCGCCAGGCGCTGGCGCCCGACATCACCCCGGAAAAGATATTGCAGACCGTGTGAGGGCGCTTAGAGAGCTTCCCGGCAAACGCCGTCGATGAAACGGCTTGGCCGAGGCGAACGGGAGTTAGAGCGGAACTCGGCTGGATGAAATCAAAGCGTCGTTCGAGACGGCGCTTCGCGCCTCCTCAGGATGACGAGGTTTTTGTTCATGCCATCATGAGCTCACGTCATGCTGAGGGCGGTGCGTAGCGCCGCGTCTCGAAGCACGCACCACGTGAATGCAATGGCAAACGGCTTTGGTGCGGGAAGGGAGGAGACGGAGCATGAGGAACGGGCTTCGCGTCTACGATTCCGACACGCATGTGCTCCCCGCCGCCGAGGTGCTGGAGCGCTATGTCGACCCGGACTTTCGCCCGCGCCTCGCCGAGTTGGCGCAATATCGCGTCCCGATCCGGGTGTCGGCGGAGCATCCCGGCGGCCAGCACAATTATCGGGTCGGGACCAAATATTATCGCCGCATTCTCGGCGAGGCGGCGCCGCGCGAAACCCATTCCGGCCGCGAGTCGAACTGGCGCGGCGGCAGATTGCCGCGGTCCGGGGTGCAGGACGATCACGCCGAAAACCGGGTCAAGGACATGGACGACGAAGGGGCCGATGTCCATTTCCTGATCCCCAGTTCATGGGTCAGCGTCGTCGGGCTCGACGATCCCTCTATCGAAGTCGGCATGATCCGCGCCTTTCATCGCCACATGGCGGATTTCTGCGGGCAGTACCCGACCCGGCTCAAGGGCCTGATCATGGCCTCGGGCCGGGCGGTCGACGAGGCGGTGCGCGAAATCCGCGAGTGGGGGAACTCGAATTGGGCGGTCGCGGTCAAGCCGTCGCTCGGCAAGGACATCCCGGCCGATCACCCCGATCTCGATCCGATCTGGCGGGCCGCGCAAGATTACGGCCTGCCGATCGTCCACCACAGCTCGACCTGGAACCCGCCCTATTATCCCGGTTACGAGGATGTCTGGGACAATATCTTCCTCGGCCGCCTGGCCTCGCATCCGTGGGGGGCGATGCGGTTCGTCGCCTCGTTTATCGGCGGCGGCATCTTCGACCGCTATCCCGACCTGCGCATGGGCGTGCTCGAATGCGGGTTCGGCTGGCTGCCGTTCTGGGGCCGGCGCATGGACGAGCAATACGAATATGTCGGCAGCACCGCGGCGCTCAAGCACCGGCCGAGCGAATACCTCGCCAACGGCCGGTTCTTCTGCAGCATCGAGCGACAGGAGGGCGAGGATATGTTCGCCGCCGTCACCGGGTTTCTCGGCGACGACGTGCTGATGTACGCCTCGGACTATCCGCATTCCGAGTGCCAGTTTCCCGCCTCGGTCGACAACATCCTGACCTGGTCGAGCCTCAAGCCCGACACCAGGCAGAAACTGCTGTGGGACAACGCGACGCGCTTTTTCAAGCAGCCGTAGGGCCGCGCGCCGCGCCGCATCGGCATGGTGCGTCCTTCGAGACGCCCGAGTTGCGGGGTCCTCAGGATGACGGCCGGTTGTGCTTGGCAGTTGAGTATTTCGTCATCCTGAGGGCGCGCGAAGCGCCGTCTCGAAGGACGCACGGATCAACCCGGCGCCTGCCGAGGAGGGAGGGGCGCGATGAGGCGGGTCACGCGAATATTCGCGGCGGCGGCGGGCCTGTTGTCGCTCGCCGGCGATCATGGCCAACGGCCCCTATAGCGGCTGGCGCATGGAAGACGTCTGGCTCGACCGCTGAGCGAGCGGAGGGTTTTCCCCTCCCTGCCTCCCAGGAGCTTTGCAACAAAACTCCCGTCATTCCGGGGCGGCGCGCAGCGTTGAGCCCGGAACCCATATTCCACAGGCCGGTGATCATGGATTCCGGGTCTGCCCTGTGCGGGACATCCCGGAATGACGAATTACCGTGCAAAGTCCCCCAAGGGCGGCGAGGGGTTACCTCTCGCCCTACTTCGCCTTGATCGTGATTTCCTCGTAGGGGGCGGTGTAGGGGAAGCGGGCGATCTGGCCGAAGCCGGATTCGCCGACGCGCGGTCCGATACCGTTGATGAAGGCCAATTGCCAGATCGGCGCGTAGATCGTCCGCTCGTACACCAGCTGCTGCATCTTGTGCAGGATCGCCTCGCGCTTCTTGCGGTCGAGCTCGACCGATTGCTGGTGATAGAGCTCGTCGATATCGGGGTAGCTGCCGTACGAGAACGTGCCGCCCTTGATGACATAGGTTTCGAAGCGGGTAGCGGCGTTGCCGAACGGCGCTGGGCCGGCCTGGACGATGTTGGTCAGTTTCTTCTCGGCATAGGCCTTGACGTAGGCGGCGCGTTCGAGCGGCCGCAATTTCAGCCGGATGCCGACCGCCAGCAGACCGTCGAGCACGGCCTCGCCGAGATTGGCGTAGGACGAGTCGCAATTATAGTTGCCGGCGTCGAAACCGTTGGGATAGCCGGCTTCGGCGAGCAATTTCCGGGCCTTGTCGGGGTCGTGCACCGGCGCCGGCGGCTGCCAGTAGAACTCGTTGTGGTCGGCGACGATCGGGTTGCCGGTGATCAGCGAATAGCCGAGGGTCAGCGCGTCGTTGCTGCCCTTGCGGTCGATCGCGAGGCTGGCGGCGCGCCGCACGCGCTCGTCGTGCCACGGCGATTTCGGGTCCCACTGCTCGGGGAAGTACAGGCAGAACACGCCCTGTACGACGGCCGGCTTGAGGGTGAGGCCGGGCGTGCGCCGCAATTCCTCGGCCAGTTCGCCGCGGACCGAATAGACGATGTCGACCTCGCCGCGCTTCAGCGCGGCCAGCCGCGTCGTTTCCTCGGGAATGACCTTGAACACCAGCCGCTTGACGCTCGGGGTCTTGCGCCAATACAAGTCGAAGGCTTCGAACACCAGTTCGACCCCGGGAGTGAACGAGACGAATTTATACGGCCCGGCGCCGATCGGCGCCTTCTTGAAGCCCTCGTCGCCGACTTTCTCGACGTATTTCTTGGGGACGATCCAGCCGGCCCCGGTCGCGGTCGAGTAGAAGGTCAGGAAGTCGGGCCACGACTCTTTCAATTTGAAGCGGATATGCAGCGGGTCGGAGATTTCGACCGCGGCGACCCGGCTCTTCATCACATCGCGCCCGGTGCCGCGATAGCGCTCGAACGAGAATTTGACGTCCTCGGCGGTCACCGGGTCGCCGTTGTGGAATTTGGCGTCCTTGCGCAGGGTGAAGTCGTAGGTGAGCCCATCCTCGGAGGCGGTGACCGTCTCGGCGAGGCTCGGCGCCAGTATCTGGCCCGGCATCGGCTTTACGATCGCGTCGTGCAATGCGTAGAGCACCATGAACGAGGTGATGATTCCGGCGCTGTCCGCCGGGTCGAACCACACTGGTGCCAGCGAGATGTGGATGGCCCAGGTCAGTTCGCCGCTGGGGGCGGCGGCGAGCGCCGCGCCGGGCCCGCCCGCGACCAGGCCGAGCGCGGTCAGGGCGAGAAAATCGCGCCGGGAGAGATCGATTCGCCGGGTGTTTTCGACAGGATCGGCGGTGCTGTTCGCGCTGCTCCGTACGTCTTTCGCCACGGCGGACCTCCCTGCGACATTGTTGGCCAAAACTTTGACCCATCTTAGGTGATCGGGCGCTCGGTTCACCCGATATGCGGATCGCATTAGGGTTGCGTTTTGGACATGCGGTTCGCCGCCGCCTGTTCCGCCACCGGCGAGGCGCGCATACTTGGCTCGCGCATCGTGATTGGAGCTGCCTAACGGCGAGGAGGTGCCGGGCGTGGATTTTCAGCTTACCAACGAACAACACCGGCTGCAGCAGAGATGCCGTGAGCTCGCGGCCGATTTCGCCACCCGCTCGGCCGAGCACGACCGCGACGCCAGCCACCCGGTCGAGAATTACCGGCGGCTGCGCGAGGCGGGGTTTCTCGCGCTGACCATCGGCCAGGAATGGGGCGGGGCCGGCGCGAGTTTCCTCGACCACACGATCGCGTACGAGGCATTGGGCCAGGGCTGCCCGTCGACCGCGCTCGCCTTCAACATGCATGCCTCGGTCGTGATGCCGCTGTTGCAAAGCGCCGAGGTGTCGACCGAAACCAAACAGCGCCTCGCCGATCTCGTCGTGGGCGACGGCAAATTGATCGCCGGCAATTTTTCCGAGCCGGTCACCACCTCGCTGATCGGCGAGCGCCCGTTGAAAACGCGGGCACGGCGGGTCGCCGGCGGATACCGCGTGACCGGACGCAAGATGTTCGCCTCGATGCTCGAAGCGGCGGATTACGTGCTGGTCATGGCCTATCCGGACGAGGCGACCAGCCCCTCCGCCGGGATGATCCTGCTCTTGCCGCGGGCGGCCGCCGGGCGCGGCGTCGACGCGAACTGGGACGTGCTCGGCATGCGCGCGACCCGCAGCGACTCGCTGATCCTCGACGAGTGTTTTCTGCCCGACAGCGCGGCGGTGTTCCGATCGGACAACATGCGCGTGTTCCGGCAGGCCTATCTGAACTGGTTCTGGGCCTCGTACACGCCGGTCTATCTCGGCGTGGCGCAAGCCGCGTTCGACGAATTGCGGCGGGTCGTCCACGCCAGGCAGCCGGAAGGGTACAGCCAGCCTTTGGCCTATCACCCCGATGTGCGTCGCCACGTCGCGCGGATCAGCGCCGATCTCGATGCGGCGCGCCTGGTCACCTACCACTCGGCCTGGCTCAGCGACACGCAGGGGCCGACCGCGGCAACCACCACCGCGATGTACCGGGCGAAATACGTCGTCGGCGAGGCGGTCAGCAATATCACGCGGACCGCGCTGACCCTCGGCGGTGCGCACGGCATCTTCAAGACCTCGCGCCTCGAACAATTATTCCGCGACGGCGCGCTCGGCCCGCTGCATCCGCCCTCGGTCGATTTCTGCCTCTACAATATGGGCCTACACGAGCTGGACCTCGACCCCGCCGAGGTACTGCCGCCGCTGAAGCCGATTTGAGACGGGTTCCGGTCATCCGCCGCGGCGCAACCGGGCCAGAAACCCGCCCGACTTGCCCGATGCGGCGCAGGCGATGCTGGTGCCCTCGATCACGCTCGCCGCGATGCCGCGGCGGCTCAGGAAATAGGCGATCGATGCCCCGATCACCCCGCCGCCGCAGATCAGCACCCGCATCGGGCGTCAGGCGTCAACCGTGATCCTCGACTAGTTCGCGTAGACGATCGTGCGCAGCATCACCCGGCGTTCGTCGGGCTTATAGTCGCCGGCGCCGCGGTGCATCGTCGCCCGCTCGTCCCAGATCAGTACGTCGCCGACCCGCCAAGAATGGTAATAGACGAACCGCTCCTGGGTCGAATGCGCGGCGAGGTCCTCGATCAACCGCCAAGCCTCGTCGCGAGGCATCCCCTCGAACCCGTGCGTGTGCAATGGGTTGACGAATAATATCGGCCGTCCGGTGATGGGATGGTTGGTGATCGCCGGCCGCGCCTTTTCGGCGTAAGCCTTGCGCGCGGTTTTCTGCTCGGGGTCGCCTTCGTAGAGCCTGACGCCGGCCGGCCCGTCGTGGCGGCCATGCAATCCGACCAGCCCGGCCAGCCGCGTCTTCATCGAATCGTCGAGCGCGTCATAGGCGGCGCGCATGTCGGCGAACATCGTCCCGCCCTTCGACGACGGCACCTCGCGCGCATGCAGGATCGCCAATCGCGGCAACTCGTCTTCATAGGGCGAGTCGGTGTGCCAGTCGGTCGCGCGCTTGACCCCGAACCAGTCGACCTTGCCGTCCTTGTCGACGTTGGTCAGCCACGACACCTCCGGGTGCTCGGCGTGGCGGTAATCGACCAGCGAATGCACCATCGGCCGGCCAAAGCGGCGCCCGAACGCCGCCACCTGAGCCGGACCAAGATCCTGCTCGCGAAACACCAATACCGGGTGCTCGGCGAACACGTCCTCGATCCAGGCAAAGGTTTCGGCATCCAACGGGTGCGACAGGTCGATGCCGAGCGCCTCGGTGCCGAGCGCCTCGCCAAGCGGGCGGAGTTGTCGCGTGCTGGTCATGGCGATCCTCCCAGTGGAAGCAAGTATTTCATGGAAGCCGGTATGTCACCTCAACACTATGGTCTCAACCAGTCGCGCGCCGCAATCGGACAAAAGTCGCTATACTCGCACCCGCCGCGCCGGTGCGACGCGAGGGAATTCGCGGAGGGCGATCATGCGGACCAGCCACGACCATATCCTGACCAGCCATGTCGGCAGCCTGCCGCGCCCGGATGGGCTGATCGAGGCCAACCGGGCGCGCGATGCCGGCGAGGCGAACGATCCGGCCGCCTATGAGGCGGCCTTGCGCGACGCGGTCGCGGAGGTGGTGCGCCGGCAGCACGAGATCGGCGTCGACGTGCCCGGCGACGGCGAGTTCGGCAAGCCGATGGCGCAGCGGGTCAATTACGGGTCGTGGTGGCGCTATTCGTGGAGCCGCCTGGGTGGGCTCGAACCCGGCGGGCTCAGCCTCTACGAGATGGCGCCGCGGCATTCGCGGCCGGGCGAGGTGATCTTGACCAGCTTTGGCGACCGGCGCGACCGCACTCGCTTCGCCGCCGCCTACAACGATCCGGAATCGGGGATCACCACCGGCCCTCGGCCGCCGGCGCCGGTGTGCGTCGGGCCGGTGACCTATGCCGGCCACGAGGCGATCCGGGCCGACATCGCCCATTTCAAGGCGGCGCTGGCGGCGGCCGGGGTCGAGGAGGGATTCATGAGCTCGGTCGCGCCGGGCAGCGCCGCGCGCATCGGCAATCGCTATTACCAGACGGAGGAAGAACTGGTCTTCGCCTGCGCCGAGGCGATGCGCGAGGAATACAAGGCGATCGTCGAAGCGGGGCTGGTATTGCAGCTCGACGATCCGGCGCTCGCCGAGAACTGGGACATGATCAACCCCGAGCCGAGTGTCGAGGACTACCGAAAATTCTCGATGGTCCGGGTCGAGGCGCTCAACCACGCGATCCGCGGCCTGCCGCGCGACCGCATCCGCTTTCATTTGTGCTGGGGCAGCTGGCACGGGCCGCATACCACCGATATCGCGATGCGCGACATCGTCGAGGTGATGCTGGCGATCGACGCCGGCGCCTATTCGTTCGAGGCCGGCAATGTCCGCCACGAGCACGAATGGCGGGTGTGGGAAGAAGTCAAACTGCCCGACGACAAATTGATCCTGCCCGGAATCGTCAGCCACGCGACCAATGTCGTCGAGCATCCGGAACTGGTCGCCGACCGCATCCTGCGCTTCGCCAATCTGGTCGGAAGGGAGCGGGTCATCGCCTCGACCGATTGCGGACTCGGCGGCCGTATCCACCCGCAGATCGCCTGGGCCAAGCTCGAAGCCCTGGCCGCCGGCGCCGCCCTCGCCAGCAAGCAATTGTGGCGATGACCCGTGCCGGCGGGTTCGCGCGGATGCGGTTTTACGTCAGGTAGCTGATCGCCTTGGCCTGACTTGACCCGAGGGGCATCCATGAAGCGCTTGAAGGGATGCGGGGACCCCCGGGACAAGCCCGGGGGAAGCGATTTATCGGGTCGTCAGCCGGCCTTCTTGCTCCGCCGCGCCGCCACCGGAGGGGCGACAACCGCCGCCGGCTCCTTCTTCTTGCGGCCGCCGGCGACCGGCAATAATAGCGCGGCCTGGCGGCGATCCGGGGCTTCCTTCGCGCGCTTTGGTGCGCCCTTCGGGGTCGTGGCTCCCGGCGTGGCGGCCGGCGCGGCCTCCTTGGCCAGGCTGCGCTTTAGCGCATCCATCAGGTTGATCACCTTGGGTGGCTCCTCGACATTGCGCGGCGCCTGCACCAGTCCCTTGGTCTTGCTCTCGACCAGGCCGCGCAGAGCGTCCTGATAGCGGTCGCGGAAGCTCTCCGGGTCGAACGCGGCGAATTTGCGCTCGATGATGGTTTCGGCGATCGCCACCATGTCCGCGTCGATCTCGCCTTTCGCCGCCTTGCCGAACTCCGCCGGCCGCACCTCGTCGGCGCTGTGCAGGGTCGACATCAACAGGCCGGCGCCGCGCGGCTCGACCAAGACCAGCCGTTCGCGGCTCGACAACACGACGCGGCCGAGCCCGACCCGTCCCTTGCGGGTCATCGCCTCGCCGATCACCCGGAACGCCTCGTCGGCCAATTCGCCGTCGGGGTAGATGTAGTAGGGCGCGTCGAGATAGACCGGATCGACCTCGTCGCGGCTGACGAATTGATCGAGGTCGATGATCTTCGACGATTCGATCTGCAATTCCTTGATCTCGTCATCGGTGATCGTGACGTAATGGCCGCGATCGTATTCGTAGCCCTTGGCGATCTGGTCGCGCTCGACGATTTCGCCGGTTTCGGAGTCGACGAGCTGCTGCTTCAGCCGGTTGCCGGTTTCGGCGTTGAGCTGGTTGAGACGGATCCGCTTCGCCTCGCTGGTCGCTGGCGACAGGTAGACCGGGCAGCTGACCAGCGACAGGCGAAGAAAACCGTTCCAGGATGCGCGGGGCATGAGAATCTCCAAGGCAATGCCACGTTTGCCGACTAGAAAGCCATAGGACCGGCCGCGAAGCAACCACGAGTCCTAAGTCTCGTCAGGTCAACGCCAGTCTATGCCAATAAATCCAAAGAGGTCGTTACCACTGGCCCGAGGTCAAAGCGGCCTCGCCGCAGGTCATGACCTGCCTTCTCGACCGTGATGATCTCGGTCCGCGTCGGGATCGAGGCCACCGCCGGGCGCAACTCCGCGATCGATCCGAACGGATCGGCGGTGCCCTGGACAAATAGGCACGGGACCCGCAGCCGGGGAAAATGCTCGGTGCGCAGCCGCTCTGGTTTGCCGGGCGGGTGTAGCGGGTATGAGAACAGCAGCAAGGCGTCCACCAGCCCCGGCTCGTTCGCCGCCAGCATCGTCGCCTGACGCCCGCCATAGGATTGCCCGCCCATCATTATAGGGCCCGGTACGATGCCGCGCAGCGCGGCCACAGCCTGCCGCAGCCCGGCGCGGTCGGCGGCGGCACCCGCGGGCGACGGCGGACCCGACGGCCGCCGCTGCCGGAACGGCAGGTCGCAGCGCAGCACGAGAAGTCCGGCGGCGCGGAACGCGGTGGCGGCCTCGACCAGCAGCGGGGCGCGGCAATTGCCGCCGGCCCCATGCGTCAGCACCAGCCCGATATCGGACGCCCCGTCCGGCCGGTGCAGAAAGCCCCGCACCCCCTCGGTCTCGAACGGCTCGAACGGCTCAAGCTTCGTCATCAGGCCCCCCAGTCAGATGCCGACATGCCGCCTGACCCGGGCGCCGATCGACTGGCGCAGTTTGCCGATCTCGGCCCACGGGTCGGAGGCCAGCGCGGAGAGGCGCCGGGGCAGGGTGACGACGGTGAACTCGTCCGGGCGAACGCCGCTCTCGACCTCCGCCCAGGACACCGGGGTCGACACCGTCGCGCCGGGCCGGGCGCGCGGCGAATAGGCGCCGATTGCGGTCGCGCCGCGGCTGTTGCGCAGGTAGTCGATGTAGATCCGATCCTGGCGCGCGCGCTTGGTCTGGTTCGCGGTGAACTCGGTCGGGCATTGCTCGGACAGGCGCTCGGCGACCCATCGGGTGAACGCCTTGACCGCGTCCCAGCCGAGCTTTCGGGTCAACGGCACGACCAGGTGCAACCCCTTGCCTCCGGTGGTCTTGATAAAGCTGTCGAGCCCGACGCCAGCCAGCGCGTCGCGCACCACGATCGCCGCCTCGCACACGCGCATCCACGCCAGCCCCTCGTCGGGGTCGAGGTCGAAAGTGACCCGGTCCGGCAATTCGACATTGTCGATCGTGGCGCCCCACGGGTGGATTTCGACGACGCCGATCTGCACCAGCGCGATCAGCCCGGCGAGGTCCTCGATGACCGGATGCGGCTCGGGGCCGGCATCGCCGGCGATGTCGACATGCCGGATCGAGGCCGGCAAGCCGGGGCCGGTGTGCTTTTGGTAAAACGCCTTCTGGCCCTTGCCGCCGGTCGCACGCAACAGGGTCAGAGGCCGATGCGCGAGATGCGGCAAGGCCCAGTCGGCGACCGCCGCGTAATAGCGCGCCAGATCGAGCTTGGAGAGGCCGGGATCGGCAAACAGCACCCGATCGGGATGCGACAGCCGCACGTCCTCGAACACGATGCTGCCGTCGCGGGCCGGAGCACTCACTATCCTGGTGGGCACCGCCGGCGCGGCGGGCTCCGGCGTCGGCGCCCCTGGATCGTGGACCACCTCGCGCGCGCTCTTGTCCTCGCGCAGCCCCTGGAACGAGGCCTGCCGGATCAGCGTGTCGGCGGTCCAGCCGGCGTATTCGACCTGGGCGACGAGGCGGGGCTGCGTCCAGTGCACCCCCTTGCGGGTTTCGCCGGCAGGCAATGTCACCGGCGCCTTGGGCACGGCGAGGCCGTCGAGCTGTTCGCGCAACGCCGCGAGCCGCGCGTCGTCGAAGCCGGTGCCGACCCGCCCGGCATAGCGCAGGGTGCCGCTCGGATCGTGATAACCCATCAGCAACGCGCCGAACCCCTGCCGCCCACCGTCGGGATCGGTAAAGCCGACGACGACGAATTCGTCGCTGTCGCGGATTTTGATCTTCACCCAGCCATGCCCGCGCCCCGCTCGGTAAGGCTTGTCGCGGCGTTTCGAGACGATGCCCTCGAGCTTGAAACGCGCGGCCTGGCGCAGGAATTCCGGCCCGAGTCCCTGCTGGTGGTCGCTGTAGCGCACGATGCCGGCGGCGTGCGGCGGGATCATCTCGGCGAGCGCCGCCTTGCGGTCTTCGAGCGCGGCATCGGTCAGGTCCCACCCGTCGCGATACGGCAGGTCAAACGCGAAGAAGGTCAATGTCTCGGTGCGGCCGGCGGCGATCGCGTCCTGCAGCGCGGGAAAGCTGGTCGTGCCGTCGGGCAAAAGCGAGACCAGTTCTCCGTCGATTACCGCTTCCTTGACCGGCAACTCGCCGAGGCGGCGGGCCAATGCCGGAAACTTTTCGGTCCAATCGAGGCCGTTCCGGGTCAGTAGTGTAACCTTGCCCCGCTCGATCCGGGCGATCAGGCGATAGCCGTCGTATTTAATCTCGTGCAGCCATTCCGGACCGCCAGGCGCCGCCGGGGCCGCGGTGGCGAGCTGCGGCCGCAGGTTCTCCGGCATCTCCCCTTTGCGCGCGCCCGCGACCCGCGCCAGCCGGCGCGGCTTTGGTGGCGTCGGATCGGCGGCGGGCTCGGCCGCGCCCGGGTCCGAGTGCCACACCCGCCGAGGGTCGGCGGCGATCGCCTCGATCGACCTTCCGCTGTCGACGCTGTGCGGCTGATCCTCGACCACGGCATTGCCGCTGCCCGGCATGGCGGCCGTGTCGCGCTCCTTGACCAGCAGCCAGTTGTCGTGCCTGTCGCGCGGCTTGCGCTTGAGCCGCACCAGCATCCAGTCGCCGTGCAGTTTCTCGCCGTCGAGCGCGAATTTGAGCATGCCCTTGCCGAGCGCGGCGGCGGGGTCGGGGTCGGTTGGGCGCCAGGTGCCGCGATCCCACAGCAACACGGTGCCGCCGCCGTACTCGCCTTTGGGGATGATGCCCTCGAACCCGGCATAGTCGATCGGGTGATCTTCGACCTCGACCGCCAGCCGCTTCTCGGCCGGATCGAGGCTCGGCCCCTTCGGGACCGCCCAGCTTTTCATCACGCCGTCGAGTTCGAGGCGAAAATCGTAATGCAATCGTCGCGCCGCGTGCTTCTGCACGACGAAAGACAATGCGCCGCCCGCCCGGGCGCCAGAACCCGGCGCGCCCGCCGGCTCCGGCGTCTTCCGGAAATCGCGTCGCCGCCTGTATTCCTCGAGCCCCATGCGCCGAACGGTAATCCGGGCGGCAGGCAACAGCCAAGGTCGATTGCTCGCAACGCTCCGAGATGCGAAGGATGCGGCTCGGGCCGTTCTTATCGATCCGACGAGCGGAGGATCAGGCGGTGCTGCCATCCAGAGACAAGCTGACCATCTGCTTCGCGCATGTCGCCTATCGGCTGCACGAACAATTCGTCGGGCGGGAAACCGGCGTCGCGAGCGTCCAGGCGTGGAACCCGGAGGAACTCGATCGCCATATCGCCGACGCCGACGTGCTGGTGATCTCGGGATTGTGGCGCGACGATCTGGTCCCGCGCGCCGGCCGGTTACGCTTTATCCAATCGATAGGGGCCGGCACCGACCAATTCGGGCGCGCGGCGTTGACCGAGCGCGGCATCCGCCTCGCCAGCGCCCGCGGCGTCAACGCCCAGGCGGTGTCGGAGCACGCGATGGCGCTGATCCTGGCCTTGACGCGGCGCCTGCCCGAGGCGCGCGACAATCAGGCCCGGCATGTCTGGCGCGGCATGATCGGCGACCTGTCGCAGCGTGAGGACGAGCTTGGCGGCAAGACCCTGTTGATCGTCGGCCTCGGCGCGATCGGCCTGCGCCTGGCGCGGCTCGCCAAGGCGTTCGACATGCGGGTGATCGCGCTGCGCCACACGCCCGCCAGTGGCGCCGGCGCCGCCGACGCGGTACACGGCCTCGATGCGCTGCACGCGATGCTGCCGGAGGCCGATTTTGTCTCGCTGAACTGCCCACTGACCCCCGAGACCGAGAATTTGATCGACGCCGCCGCGCTCGCGCGGATGAAGCGATCGGCGTTCCTGGTGAACGTCGCGCGCGGACGCTGCGTCGACGAGGCGGCGCTGGCGCGGGCGTTGTTGGCAGGCACGATCGCCGGCGCGGCGATCGACGTCACGGTCGAGGAGCCGCTGGCCCCGGCCTCGCCGCTGTGGAATATCGGGACCGCGTTGATCACGCCGCACACCGCGGGCGAGACACGCCGCTACGAAGCCAATGTCCTCGACATCCTCGACGACAATCTCAACCGGCTATGGCGCGGCGAGACCACCCTGCGCAACCAGATACTGTGAGCGATCCCGCCGAGCCGCGTCAAAAATCGCGCAGCTTTACGCGAACCTTCCGTAGAAAGCGCCGGCGCCTGGAATCGTCGGCGTCGTCCAAGCCGTAGATCGCCAGCCACCGTATCCTGGCGCGCTTCGCGACCAGAAAGCGCAACCCCCGCATGAAGACGTGCCGGTTCGGGTCGCGCGCGATGAACTTGTTTAGCCACCAGGGCGAACCATAGGTCGTGACCACGGCGAACCGGGTGATATGCCGCAATAGCGGCAGGGTCCGGCCGTTCTTTAGCTCGAAGGCAACCCCCGGCACCCACACGCGGTCCATATACCCCTTGAGGATCGCGGGCATGCCATACCACCAGGTCGGAAACACGAACACCAGGCCCTCGGCCCGCCGCAATCGCTCAACATCGTCGAGGATGTTGGCCGTATTTTCGCCCACGGTGTGATAGCTGCGCCGCTCGTCGGCGGTCAGCGCCGGAGCGAAATTTTCGGCGTAAAGATCGCAATCGTCGATCTCGTGGCCGGCCTCTTCCAGCGCGTCGAGCACGCAGCGATGCACCGCCGCGCCAAAACTATCCGCCACCGGATGGGCGTAGAGGACCAGAAATCTCATCGCCGCAGGCTGGGCCAAAATGCGATGGGGTCCCGACCGTCACCGGTCGGGACCCCATCCTTGGTCACATCATGGTGCCGGAGAACGGCCAGCTGGCCTCCCGCCGACGCAGCCCTCGGCTACTCCGCGGCCATGTGGAACAGTTCCAGCGCCTCTTCGTAAACCGCCATGTTCTTGCCGAAGGAAATCGCCGCCGCCTGGGCGCCGCAGACCAGGTGCATCCAGCGCCACGGCTCGCGGGTCGCATTGAATTCCTCGATAATCGACTGGTGATGCTTGAAGGCGTGCATCTCGGTGAAGTTATCGTGGCACACGATCTCGGCGAGACGCGCGATCAACGCCTGCGCGTCATAGCCGCACTGCACGTATTGCTGAGCCAGGTTCACCGTCGCCCTGACCTCGGGCACCGCCCGCATCATCCCGAGATTGGAGACCGTGGACCAATCGGTCGGCGGCTGGTTGTAGATGCTGTGCGCGATGGCATCGAGCAGCTCTTCCTGCGACCGCGGCGGCAAGGCCGCGACCGCCGCCATGTCGGGCTGCGGGGCCGGCTGCATCCGCATCTCGGTCGAGCGGATTTCCGGACCCGACTGCCACGTCAACAGCAGCAACAGCTTGTTGTGCAGGCTCAGCCCGTCGAGCCGCAGCAGATAGCGCCGCAGGTTGATGCTCGTGTGCAGGTGGACATCCATCGGATTGCCGCCGAGCGAGCGCAAGAACAGAGCGGCGGCCCCGATCGACAGGGCTTCGCCCGCGCCGTCCAGCGACAGGCCGCCCGCCAGGGCCTTGGCCATCAGCACCGGAATATCGGCAAAGACGTCGACCCGCCCGATGGCTTCCCCGAGCTCGCCGATCACCGCCGTCTCATCGTCGCCGCTCCGCTGGCGGTAGATGCGGTTCATCAATTGATGCTCGACGATCAGCGCTTCGATCCCGGGTAGCGGCGAAGGCATCGGGTTGTTCGGCGCGACCGGATTACGGGTCACGAAACGCACCACCGGCCGCATCAGCAGCGGCAGATCCGCCTCGTCGAGAACGCCGGACTGGACGGCGCGCCACACGGTGCCGGGAAACATGAAGTAGTGGTCATCGTGAAAATTCTTCGGGATGGCCACGCTCATCAAGAGATCGAACGCTTCGATGTGGGGAACGTGGTCCCACAGCCACAGGAAGTAATGGTCCGCGTTGTTGCTCTCGCCCCGGCTGACGGCGGTCAGAAAGGCCGCCTTGGTCCCCGCGGCCCCGCCGGCGTCCAGCGGCGCGAACTCCAGGAGCTGGTACGGCCCCATCGCCGGATGGTGGACGTGCTTATTGGTCAGCGCCACGTGTTGCAGAACCGGCACGAACCGCTGCTCGCCTTCCAGGCGGTCGATCAGTTTCGACACCGCGTACATGCCCGCCAACGGATGCAGCGGGCCGCCGTGATGACCGGGCGGAATTTCGGTGGAGCGGGTCACCGCGAGGGCGGAGGCGGTCAGCATGGTTTCCGTCGGCACCCCGGCCCGTAATTTTTCGAGGGTGCGATCCAGAATCTCATGCGGGGGCGTTTCCTCGATGAACTGGACTAACGGTTCGATGGCCTCGGAATACTGCACACGATTCGGCATGGGTGAGCTCTCCGTAATTGCGGTCATGGTCCAGGGGCTGACTTCTCCATCACGGTGTCCCGCCAGCGCACAACGATCGTCGGATAACCCCGCGTTGCCGGGCCTCGCTCAACCGCTGACGGACGAGGGGCAACACAAGGTTTTTTTCACCTTCGCGTTGATCGTCATGCGTGATGCTCGGTGTGTCAATGCCGGAAAGAACATGCGTCGCATACCAAAGTAAAATACCCGCCGAAAAACCTCGGCGCGCGTTTACGAGACGTTTCCCAGCGCTTCGCTCAGCGCGGCGAGGGCGTTGAGGGCGGGGGCGAGGCCGCTATAGGGGCCGGTCTGGATCACCGTTTCGATGATCTCGCCCTTGGTCAGCCCCGCGTTAAGCGCGGATTGGCCGAATTTGCGTACCTGGCCGTCGAGCCGCAACGCGGTGAACGCGGCGACCGCGACCAGCGCGCGGCGGCGGAAATCGAGCCCGGGCCGGTCCCATATCTCGCCATAGCCGTACTGGATCGCGACC
>ORMF010371178.1_pt1 | contig 16582 bp, 12 predicted proteins | sample 1779871 | NCBI WGS metagenome assembly ORMF01 (sample SAMEA104232316, study PRJEB22302) | groundwater metagenome | biome: forest; feature: aquifer; material: groundwater | place: USA | collected 2011-08-07 | depth 5.4 m
CGGAGCCGATCGAGTTCCTCGCGGATCCACCGCGCGACGTCGATGACTTGACGGAAGCCAACGCCATCCGACGGGTCGAGGTCGAGCGCGACGTAGTCTGCGACGTTCAGCGACTGGATGCGCGAGAACCACGGGTCCTGCGAGATGGCGGCGAGCTGCGTCATGTGAAGGAGCGTCGCGAGGTCTCCACCGACAAACTGCGGGCGCATCTCGTCATCCACCGGGACCGTTTCCACGCGGGCGCCCGCGGGCGGATGCTCCACCCGATGTTGATAGAACGGAGCGGCCGCGATGCCGTTCGGAAATCGCTTCATCACAAGTGGACGATCGGCCACGGCTGGCAGGATGAACGGCGCGACGTGCGCGTAGTAGCGCAGCAGATCGCCCTTGGTGAACTTCTGCCTGGGCCAGAAGACCTTCCGCAGGTTTGTCACCGACAGTCGAGTGCCGCCAGGCAGATCGAGCGCGCCGTCGCCCTTGCCGTGCTCAATGGCCTCGAGCTGGTCCACGATCGCTGCGGAGACCGCGTCCGTGGCACCTGGAACCTTCAACCGTTCTGCCGACGCGTGGATGCGTATGGCGCGTTCGCGGACGATCTCTTCGGGCGGCTTGTCGTCCCGCAGTCCCAGGTACACCGGGTGACGAAGATGGCCATCGGCCGTCCACTCAGTGAACTTCACCTGCGCCACGAGCGTCGGCCGCAACCAATGCGGACGCTCGTTGCCGGGCGGCTCTTCGCGAAAAGGGCTTGTGTTGATTTCGAGCGTCTTGAATAGCTTCATCAACCGCGCCAGCTCGTGCTCGTCGAATCCGGTCCCGACATGTCCGACGTAGGTCAGCGGCACAGAACCTTCGCGAGCGTCAGATCCCCTCGAATTTCTGCGTGCGTTGCGAGCACGGCGGTAAAGGTCCTTGTCCTCGTACACTCCGAGGAGCAGTGCTCCGAAGTGCGCGCGCGTCTGCCGCGGCTCGGTCCAGCCTCCGACAACGAACTCCTGTTCGTGGACGATCTTCAGCTTGCGCCAGTCGGGTGAACGCTTCCCGGAGGTGTAGCGCGACCTGCTCCGCTTGGCAATCACTCCTTCCCAGCCGCTCGAAAGTGCCCGTTTGTAGAGCGCATTGCCGTCGCCCAGCGCCATCTCGCCCACGCGGAGGAGAGGGGATCCGGTGCGGCCGAACAGGCGTTCGAGCGCCGCGCGTCGCTCGAGAAAGGTGCGTGGACGGAGGTCGGCATCGCCCTCCCGGAGCAGATCAAACGCGATGAACGCGATTTCACGCCCGACCTCAAGGTCGGGCCTACGTCCCTGGTGGCTCAGGCGCTGGAGCTTCTGGAAACCGGCAGGATCGCCCTTGGCATCGAGCGCCACGACTTCGCCGTCGAGCACCACCGGACCGTTCAGCCTGCGCGCCCATCGCTCGAGTGCGGCGGCGACCTCGGGGAATTGTGACGTCTTCTCGTTGCCCAGGCGCGACCACAACCGAACGCCGCGTCCGCCGGCAGGCACCTCGACGATGGCGCGGATCCCGTCGTACTTGGGTTCGTACGCAAACTCCGGATCGTCGAGCGGCGCCTCGGTCAGCGAGGCCAGCATCGGTTTCAGCACGCCCTGTCTCTAGTCGGATGAGTACCGGTCATTGAACCACGGCTCTGCGGAATTCGAGTAGCCGCGCACCTCCCAGAAGCCCTTGTGGTCCTCCGTGAGGAATTCGATCTTACGGATCCACTTCGTGCCTTTCCATGCATACAGCTTCGGCGCGATCATGCGACACGGTCCGCCATGCTCGCGGGGAAGCGGTTTGCCTTCCCACGTGTGCACGAGCAGGACATCGTCTTCAACCGCACGCGCCAGCGGGAGGTTGGTGGTGTACGGAATGAAGCTGCCGGGCATGAAGTCGTACCCGGTGCACAGGACGAACCGTGCGTCTTCGGTGGGTATCACGAGCTCCGCGATCGTCTTGAACCTCACGCCGCGCCACCGATTGTCGTGGCGTGACCACGTCGTCACGCAGTGGAAGTCGCTGACGTCCTCGGCCTGCGGCAGCGCAAGAAACCGATCCCAGGTGAGCGTGACCGCGTGTTCGACGCGGCCACCGACCTCCAGCTTCCACGTCTCCATGTTCACGTCCGGTTGCTCTCCCAGGTCCAGGACCGGCCAGTTCTTGACCTCATGCTGGCCGACGGGAAGCTGCGGCATGCCGTGCCGATTGCGCGGACCGCTGCCTCGAGGCGGCTGACCGCGAAATGCCACATTGACCGCCCCCTTGTCGAGCGCGATCTGGCGCTGGATGTACTTCTGGCGGCGTTGAAGGAGATCGGGTGTGTCGGACATCCACTCTGTATACAGGTGTCTGACCCCAGGGAGCAAACGCCCCCCGAGCCCTGGAGACGTTCTCTAGCTTGGCAGGGGGGCTGGTGTTCTGGGCGCGCCAAAAGCTGCCTGACTGGCGGCGACGGGGATGCGGACGATGGCCGTTGGCACGTTCGAGGAGAGCGCGCGGCGGGCGGCCTTGTCGCGATACATGTGGGCGTCGGCGTCGGCGAGCAGTTCCTCGTACGACGTGCCGTCGTGCGGGTACACCGCGACGCCCGCACTGGCGCCGAACCGAACGGTCTTGCCCGCCCAGACTTCGATCTCGATCTCCGCGATGCGCTCCTGCAACTCGCGGCGCTTGAACTCGGCATACTCCCGCGAGCACTCGGGCAGCACCACGATGAACTCGTCACCCGCATAGCGCACGCAGAGGTCGTAGGGGCGGAGCATCGCCTGTAGCACCGCCGCCGCCCGGCGCAGGGCCGCATCCCCCACATGGTGGCCGTAGGTGTCGTTAATGCTCTTGAATTCGTCGATGTCCAGAACGATGAGCCCCACTTCGCTCTGGAGGCGCCCGGCGCGCGCCAGTTCGCGCGAGAGGTACGCGAACATCGATCGCCGGTTGGGGAGACCTGTCAATGCATCGGTCAGTGAGTCTTCCTGCGTCTGCTCGAAGACGATGGAGTTGTGGAGCACCGCGCCGGCCTGCTCGGCCACGCGCTCGATGAGGCGCCGATGGTCTTCGGTGTACCGATTGCGGTCGGTGTGATACAGGGCGAGGCAGCCGATGAACGCCCCGTCCACGTACAGCGGACAGACAATGGCCGAGTTCAGTCTCGTGCCGAGGTCGACGCCCGCTGTCGCGAAGGTGACCCGCGGCTCGGCATTCACCAGTGTCCGGCGGTTGCGTGCGACCCACCCGCAGAGCCCTTCGCCCCATTTCAGTGTGACGTTCAGGAGAGGCGAGACGTCTGCGCCAGAGGCGAACCGGCACTTCAGGGTCTCGCCGTCCGGCTGCTGGAGGAACAGCGCACAACCCGACCAGGGGATGAGGTTCGCCAGCTTGGTGGACACGAGCGCCATCGTGTCCGCGACACTGAGGCTGGTGCCCATGGTCTGAGCGATCTCGTACAGGGCGTAGATCTCGCGGTGGGCGAGGGCGATATTCTCGAAAGCCGAGGCGCCGCGGGGAACGAGACCGGTTGCGGTGGCTCCTTCCACGGAGCCGGAGGTGTCGGCCACCACGAGTCCCGCCGGTTCCACGCCCGCCGCATCCGCCATCAGCTGCGGGACGATCTCGACGAAGGTCTGGACGAGCGCCGGATCGAGCGCGCATCCCGCCTCGCGCCTGAGCAGCGCCATGGCGCTCTCGTGGCTCATGGCCTTGTGGTACGGCCGCTCTGTAGTAATCGCATCGTAATAGTCCACGATCGTCAGAATCCGAGCGCCCACCGGGATGGCTTCGCCGGCCAGCCCTTGCGGGTAGCCCGTGCCGTCCCACCGTTCGTGGTGGCTGAGAATGAGGGGCGCGACCGGATAGGGGAACGGGACAGCGGCGATGATCTCCGCGCCCACCTGGGGATGAATGCGAATCTTCTGGAACTCTTCCTCCGTGAGTGGGCCGGGCTTGGAGAGGATGTGCTCTGGCACGGCCAGTTTCCCGATGTCGTGGAGCAGCGCCGCCGTCTCGACGGCCTGGACATCCGCCTCGCCGAGTGCAATCGCGCGCGCCAGCCCAGTTGCATAGAGCTGCACGCGGCGAATGTGCATCTGGGTCGTCTGGTCCTTGGCATCGATGGCGCGCGCCAGCGCTTCAATGGTGGCAAGGTGCAGGTCGGAGGTCTGCAGCACATGACGCTGCTCGTCCTCGATGCGGCCCATGTACACCTTGTACGTCCGGTACGTGAGGTACAACGGCGCACAGGCCAGCGGCGCCAGCCAGTAACCCATGTGCTGCGTGATCGACGTTGCTGCCGCCGCGCTGGCCGCGCCGACGAAGTAGCTGGGCGCGCTCCAGAGAAAGTTCGTCTGCCACGTCGTCAACATGCGCTCGCCAGAGGTCAGCGCGATCGCCATGGCGATGAGGCCGGTGTTGAGCAGGAAGTAGGTAACGGCCGCACCAACCAGAGGCCGGGCGAACGCAGTCATCGCATCGGGGGACCCGACCGACCCGAGCCATGTATGAACCAGGCCCGCGCCTTCCACAGTCACGATGAGCGACGCGATGCTGAAGGCCGTGCGGTAGGACGGGTTGTGTGTCTTCTTGTTCAGGTGGCATTGGCTGAACGCGCTGGCTGCGGCCACCAGCATCGTCTCGTGGGGGCCGATGAGCAGCAGCGACGCGAAATCGACGGCATATGACACTGACAGCGTGGATTTGCTCGACGTGAGCGGTAGCGTGACTTTGAGGGCTGCGGTCGCGGAGGAGAGTGCCAGCAGTCCCGCGAAGAGCGCAGGCTGCTCGAAGTCTGCCTGCGGCAGGCCGATGGCCAGCAGCACAACACCGGCTGCGATGACGAAGCCGACATAGAGGCGCGCGGGGAGCGGCAGCTTCGAGATCACTTGGAAATCAATGGATCTGTGCGGAGACCGAAGCGGGTTGATCGCTCCAGTCTTCCCTGATGACCGACCAGAGGACCTGGTCGAAGTACGCATCGCCTCGGCGAACGGCCCGTCGTAGCACCCCTTCCTGCACAGCGCCGAGCTTGCGCAGGGCGCCCATCGCCCGCCCGTTACTCTGTAGCACGCGGGCCTCGAGACGATGCACGCCGATCGAGCCGAACACGAAGGATCCGATCAACCGAGCCGATTCGAGAAAGATCCCGGTGCCGCGGGCGGCGGGCGCCAGCGTCATGTCCCACTCAGCGCCGGTGAACCCTGGATCGAGCCGCCGAACCTGAACGAGGCCCACGACGCCGAAGGCCGCGGCAATGGCGTACGCAAAACCGACCCCGGCTGCGCGATCGCGCGCGAGCCGTTCGACGAGCGCCCGTACAGCGCCTTCGTCGGGAGGGCCGTCGATGCCGAAGAGACTCGCATCAGGTGCGGAGAGCGCGTCAACGAGGGGACCGAGGTCCTGCGCAGACGGCTCATAGAGCGTCACGCCGTACGCATTGAGGACCGGCAATTCGTGACGCCAGTCTGCGGGCTGTGTGGCAGGGTCAGGGCTCATCAGAAGTCACTGCTCAGGTTCAAATAAATTTAACACGATGGTCGTTTATGAGACAACAGAGAAATATAGACGCCAATAGTGTCCATTATTAGCACACTCGATGTCTCTTCTTGGAGCGGTCAACCACGGGTCGTTCCGTAGAAAAGCGGGTATAACTGTGTCCAGTCCCCATGGACCGGAAAGAGGCGACGCGCCTCCCGCTGGCGGAGGATCCTGGTTTTCTCTCGCGCCTTGCCGACCTCGATCGCGGCCTGTTCGAGCGGTCGGCGGAACCTCCGCATTCGCCCGACGTGGCAAGCGTCCCCATGGTGACCGCGCCGGGACAGCGGCCCCTGCTCGATCTGTTCTCCGTTTTTTTTCCGTCACAGGTTGAATCGCCGGTGCCGTCAGGTGTGAGCGCGTCCGGCCGGGCGCATCGGACGCCGCTGACGTACGAGACATTTTTCGGTCTGCGCGAGTCCCCGTTTGCGCTGCCCGCCGATCCGAAATTTCTGTTTCGCAGTCGCGCGCATGAACGTGCCGCGGAGGATGTGATTGCCGCACTCGCGCGCCGCGACCGTGTGATCGCGGTGACGGGTGGGCCGGGCGTTGGCAAGACGATGCTGTGTCGGACGATCGTGGACCGACTGGACCGGCGCAGTGTCACCTCGCTGGTCACCGAACCCGTCGGGTCCGTCGAGGAACTGCTCAAGACGCTGCTGGCCGACTTCGGCGTCATGTCGCGCGACAGCCTCATGCGCGGCCGGCTCCGCCATGGCTCGCGAGTGGAGTTCGCCAGCGCGCTCCACAATTTCCTGGCGTCGTTATCGCGACTGCAGGCCTCAGCGGTTGTCATTGTCGACGAGGCGCAGAACGTGCCGATCGAAGCGCTGCAGGAAGTGGGCGCGCTCGTCGAAACAGCCCCGTTCAGCGAACCCAGGGAGCCTGGTGAATCCCGCTCACTGCTGCAACTGATCCTCGTCGGCGAGCCGGAACTTCACACACTGCTCTCGCAGCCAGTCCTTCAGCCGTTGATGCGGCATGCACCAACCCGATTGGTGCTCGGTCCGCTCGAACGGGATGAAGTGAGCAATTACGTGCTCCATCGCCTCGCCGTGGCCGGTAATCCGCACGTGGACTTCGATGACACGGCGCTCTCTCGCGTGGCCGATGTTTCCTACGGCGTGCCGAGGCTCGTCAATCTGCTGTGTGATCGAGCCATGGCGGAGGCGCATCGATTGTCGACGAGCGTGATCGATCTGCCGAGTGTTGAACTGGCCGCCCATGCGCTCGATCTCACCACCCCACCTTCGCCGGCGCGCAGCCTCTGGCGGGCGGCGCTCTTGGGACTGACCTTCACTCTGCTTGTGCTGCTGGGTGCGGCGACCGCGACCTATGTGTTCCGAAGCGAGATTGCCGCGATCCTCGCTGCGTCCTGAACGAATCGACAGCGCGAAAACAGCGCGTCAGGAAGGGGAGGCGCCAGGGATCCGTGGACAGATCGTCGTAACGGTCCGATAAGGATTACGTGCCAACAACCGAGGTAACGGACTACTACGAGATCCTTCAGATCAGCTCGAACGCAGAGCCGGAGACGGTGCACCGCGTCTACCGTCTCCTTGCGCAGCGTTCACATCCTGACAATGCTCAGACGGGGAACGAAGCGCAGTTCCGTTTGCTCAACGAGGCGTACCAGGTACTCAGCGATCCCGAACGCCGGGCCAAGTACGACATCGTTCATGCGCAGCAGCGCCAGGAACGCTGGCGGCTCGTGTCGACCAGCACGAAAGCGGAGAACGATTTCGACGCCGAGCACATCGTCCGGCTGACCGTGCTGGAAGTGCTCTATACGCGTCGGCGAATCGAGCGGGAGAGCCCGGCCCTCTCGCCTCTCGATCTGGAACGGCTCACAGGAACGGCGCGCGAGCATCTGGAATTCACTTTCTGGTACCTGGTGCAGAAGAAATTCGTGGTCCGCACCGACAACTCACTGCTGGCCATTACGGCCGAGGGGGTCGAATACCTCGAGCAGAACTACCGGGAAGACCTGCAACGTCGCCGGCTCAACCCGGGAAACCCTATTCCTTGATTCGCTCTGACGAGAGCGAAGAAGCGCCACCAGTCCCCTGTTTACCGGATGTTGGGCTAAACTTATGAGTTGCCGGTCGCCGGCATGTGGTGGGCGTAGTTCAGTGGCAGAACGCCTGACTGTGGCTCAGGAGGTCGCGGGTTCGATACCCGTCGCCCACCCCAATTAACCTGTTCTACCGAGAGGAATTACCAGTCTCGGTAGATCGCGTTGCCACGATACGTTGAAGTCCCTGCAACGCTACGCCGCGATCACCTTGGGCGCGACGTTCGCCAACGCCGCCGACCACAATAGATCGCGACATAGCAGGAGGCGAGTATCAAATGCGAAATCGGTTACGGGGCGGGGTGAAACGTAACCTCACATCGATCGGAGTCGGTGCAGCACTCATGGTGATGGCGTCGGTGTTTGTGCCCCGCGCAGCGACGGCGCAGACAGACCGAGCGGCGCACCGCAGTCCCAGCGTGGCAAAAAGCAATGTGCCGCGTACCCACGATGGCCATCCTGATCTGCAAGGTGTCTGGAGCTTCGCATCAGCAACGCCCCTCGAGCGCTCGCCGCAGTTCGCAGACAAGCCGGTGTTGACCGACGCCGAGGCAGCCGCGTTCCTCAAGAACCTCCCCTCCGGTGGGTGCCGGTTCGTGAAATGCGACGGGTCGGATCAGGGTAAGCTCGAGTCTGCGTACGATGATGGGGGGTACGAAGCCGGCGCGAAGCTCGCCGAGAATCGCACCTCGCTCATCGTAGACCCGCCTAACGGAAAGATTCCGGCGTTGACGGCCGAGGCGCAGAGAAGAGTCGCGGAACTCCGAGCGCTCGATCCTTCCAGGGCTTTCCTGGATGGGCCAGAGCAGGCGACGCTTTCGGACCGATGCATCATCGGCTTCAATTCCGGACCTCCCATGACGCCGAGCGCGTACAACAACAATGTGCAGATCTTTCAGTTGGGCAGCCACCTCGTCGTCCTCAATGAAATGGTTCACAACGCGCGTATCGTGGCGCTCGACGGCCGGCCGCGTCTCCCCGCGAGCATGCGGCTGTGGGTGGGCGATTCGCGCGGTCGCTGGGAGGGCGACACGCTCGTCGTGGAGACGACCAACTTCCGGCGCGATTCCCTCGTCGGACCGTCTGGAAACACGAGCATCAGTCCTGAAAGCATCCGTCTGATTGAACGGTTTACCAGGACCAGTCCCGACATGCTCCAGTATGAGTACACGATGGACGACCCGCGAACGTGGACGAGGCCCTGGACCGTCCGAATTCCGATGACGCGGAGCGCTGAACACATCTACGAGTACGCGTGTCATGAGGGCAATTACTCGATGAGGAATCGCCTTTCGGCCGCGCGCGCCGCAGATGGGAAAGCACCCCCGCAGAAGAACGACCCACGTTAGTCCGTACGCGAGGGGGCATCGCATGAGGCGTCGGTTCGGAGCGATCACGGTTACGGCAGCCGTGGGCTTGTCAATCATCTGGTTCGGGGTGCGGTTGCCAGGGCAGACGCCCGCCGCGAAAGACTCGGTCAGGCGCACGGCGGGTCGGAGCGGAAGGCCCGACCTCAACGGTGTCTGGCAGGCGCTCACGACGGCATCGTGGGACCTGGAGGATCACAACGCGCAGAAGGGGGGCCCCGCCGGCCAGAGCGTGGTCGAGGGTGGCCTCATTCCGTACCTCCCCGCCGCAGCCGCCAGGAAGAAAGAGAACTACGCCAGGCGCATGGAGCTCGACCCGCTGCACAAGTGCTATCTGCCCGGGATCCCACGCCTCATGTACATGCCGTTTCCGTTTCGCATCAACCAGACCCCGGAGCTTCTGAGCATCACCTTCGAGTACAGCCACGCGTATCGCTGGATCTGGACTGACGGGAGCAAGCACCCCGAGGCGCTCGATTTCTGGATGGGCGACTCGCGCGGCAGCTGGGAGGGAGACACGCTGGTCGTCGACGTTGCCAATTTCAACGGCCAGACGTGGTTCGACAGGGCCGGAAGCTTTCACAGTGAGGCCCTCCATTTGATCGAACGCTTCACCCCGCTTGGGCCCAATCACATTGCCTATGAAGTCACCGTCGAAGATCCCAAGGTATTCAGCCGGCCCTGGAAAATCAGCTTCCCGCTCTACCGGCGCCTTGAGAAGAACGTTCAGACCCTGGATTACGAATGTCTCGAGTTCGAGGAACCGCTGCTGAACTGGGACGATTTGCCGGCCCCAGGTCTGCCCGGTCCCCAGAAGCGGTGATCGCCGCTTCAACCGAGGACAGCAAGGAGGTTGATGTGAGAAGCCGGTCGTTGATCATCAGCGGCATTCTGGCGAGTGCGATCGCTACGGCGTGGGATGCGCCGATCCTCACGGCAGGTCAGACCCCTACGTCGTCGATGCCCGCGTGGTCCAAGGCCACGTCTTCGAAGGCGTTTACTCCGCGGCGGCTGACCGACGGCCAGCCCGACATTCAAGGCATCTACACGAACCAGTGGGTGACTCCCATCGAGCGCTCCACGAAAGAAGAACGCGACGCGTTCGAAAAGGCGATCGTTGCCCATCGGGGCCCCAATCATGCCGCGGGTCCGGGGACCAACGGTGCCTATGGAAACGAGTGGTTCGACCGGCCCTCCGGCGGCACCGGTCGCCCCGACGACAGTCCCCATCCACCAGGACACGTCGCGGTCGTCGACCCACCCGACGGGAAGATCCCCTGGCAGCCGTGGGCGCTCGCGAAGAAGACGTATATCCGCGATCATCCCTTCGAGACGCGAGCCATCTACGATTACCGGATTCGTTGCCTGCCGGCGGGCACACCTCGTGGCACCTTCTACAGCTACTACAACGGCTGGCAGATTCAGCAGCCGCCTGGTCAGGTGGTGATCCTGTACGAGCACAATCATCTCTATCGCGTGATCCGCCTGGACGGTAGCCCGCATCCCGGACCGAATATCCAGTTGTGGATGGGTGATTCGGTCGGTCGCTGGGAGGGCAATACGCTGGTGGTCGACGTCAGGAACTTCACCGGCAAGACCTGGGTGGTCGGAGACCTGGGTGGCGAAGGGATGAACACCGGCTCGTTCCACAGCCCGGCGCTCCACGTGGTCGAACGGTTCACCATCGTTGACGCCGACAACATCGACTACGAAGCGACGATCGAAGATCCCAACGTGTTCACCAAGCCGTGGAAGCTGGGCTTCCGTGTCTTTACTCGGGCCCCGAAGGACTACACGCTGTTCGAGTACGCCTGTCATGAGGGCAACAAGACGATCGAGCTGATGAAGGACCTGTTCAAGCGGTGAAGGGCGTTTGCGATGCTGCAACGGACCCACCGCGTTACGGCTTATCGGGCGCCAGCGCCTCCGCCGAGGAGTCCAGGACGTATTTGGGTGTGGTGCTGTTGTAGTAGGGAGCAAACAGGATTTCCGTGAGCCGGCGGTGTCTCGATGTCGCCGTCGGATCGTCCGGGTACCCTTCAACGAGATATACGTCGGGATCCACGCTTTCTGGATGCGGTCGAATCATGAAGGTGAAGTCCGGCTCGCCCTTGTGTGCGTCCACGAACCGGATCACTCTGCTGAGATACAACGACGGATAGCGGTTCACGCGGCCGACTTCCCAAGCGGTGGCGTGGCTCTCGACCGCGTGCATCGCGGCAAATCCCACTATCACAATGTAGGCGACGGCTCCGGTCCATCGGTGCAGCCGGGCGAAGTCCACCAGGGAGTACATAAGGACGGCCAGAAGTAGGCTGAAGATGTACGCGTAGTACGTGATGTCGAACACCTCGTATCGTGATCGGCCGAAGGCGAGCACGAAGAGATAGACGACCATGCCGACGAGCCCCAGCAGCAGAATGGGATGCGTATCGGCGCCCTGCCTTCGGGACACCGACCGTGCAAAGAGGCCGATGGCGAGCAGTGCCAGTCCGGCATTGAAGAGGTGAAGCGGGTCGGTCCACGAGAACGAAAAGGTCTTTCCAAAACGGCCGAACGCAGCCGATGCCAAGTGCAGCGCTGACGGGACGGCAAGCTCCAACGTCCATTGAGCGACCATGCCGACACTGTGTGGGATTGCCAGAATGGCCGCATCGAACGTGAACGCTCCCCCCGCGCCCTCCTGGTGCACATACCCGAGGCGCTCGACCTGAAAGGCGTGACGAACGTAGAGCGCGGAAAAGAAGAGGGTCGGGCACAGCAAGCCCAACGCCTTTCCAGCGGTGGTCGGCTCTCCATTGCGCCAGTCAATCCACAGGACGATCGCGGCCGCCGCAAGCGACACCAGGACCATGGGCTCGTAGAGCAGGCCCGCAACCGCGAATGCTGCGGCAAATGCCGCGACCGTGCGACCCAGGTGTGGACTGGCAGGATCACGCGTGAGCCGCACGAACGCTCGAAGACCGAGGAGGAGCGCGATACAGGCGAGCAGGTATCCGCCAAGATGGTTCCAGACGACCAGCTCCAATGGAGGCTTCAGAGCCAGAAAGAGGACGGCGGCTGGAAGCGCGAACGGGGAAGGCCGCACAGCGAGGAGCAGGCGGAAGAGGAAGAGCGCCACGAGCGTGTGAAGGGCCAGGTTCGCGACATTCCACCACACGTGGTGGTACGAAAAGAGACGATTGCCGATGGCGAGCCACGTGAAGAGGAGCGGACGGAACGTCACGTCGTCTCCCTTCCAGAAGCGCCGTGTCGCTGCGTAGTCGTAGTGGCGAAGCCCGTCCAGGAGAGACGTACGACCGTCGAGTTCTGCGAAGTACCAGAGCTGGTCGGCGGCGAACACGCGGTTGAGCGCGGGCTGATAGATGATCCAGGCAACGAGGACGAGGATCAGCGCGGCCCATCGCGTGTCGAGCGATCCCTTGAGCAGCGCGCGGCAGATGGCCTTCAACGGCAATGGCAACGTTCTCGGCAGGAACTCCTGAGCTAGAATGGCCGACTATAGCACGCGACGCACGATGAGAAATGCAAGGAACAGCACGAAGCCCACGCTTGCGAGCGCCTGCGATGCGAAGACGATCTCGGCCCACCGGTCCCGGTACTGGAACTGCACGCGGACTCTTCCCGGCGGAATCACAACGGCCTTGTAGGCAAGATCCGACCGGAGAACTTGAGCATCCTTGTTGTTGATGCGAGCCCGCCAGTGGTCGCTCCAGGTGTCACTGTAGGTCATCACGAACGACGCACTCGTCGGGTTCTCCACATCGAATTCCGCCTGGTTCGAACTGAACGAACTGTTGCGCGCGGTTGGCGTGGAAGCCGATGGAGCATCGCTCGCGGTCAGCGCACCGGGCTCGCACGGCGAGACGGCCAGCCGAAGGGATTGGTCCGAGAGGTCTCCCGTCAACAACGCGGCTTGACCGTGATAGGCGGGATTGGCCAGAAGCTCCGTGGTCGAATCCGTGTCCGGGCAGACAATCGCACGCGCGAGAAACCGGATCTTCGACTCCCTGAAGCCGGCAATCGCAGTCAGTAGCCCATCATCGGTCGGCAGGACGAGGAGCTCGTTTTTGACCATCGCGCCCGTCGAGCCGTCCCGCTTCTCCATCGCCTGGAGGAGCGAGTCGAACGCAGTCGACCAGAACCCGGTCCGCTCCGATGTCCGGTACGTATCGGTGAGCCACAGCAGGTTCTCCGGCCAGTACCTGGTCCCGACGACCTGCGCGAGGCTCTTGGAGAACGTCCGTCGCCGCGCGTTATCCATGGTCTCGGCTGTCTCGCTTCGTTTGTCGATGTACGGACGATCGGTAAACTGGAAGATGGCCGCCTCGCGCGGTGGAAGCGTCAGGGTCCGGGACCGCATTTCCAGCCATCCGTACGTCGACACGTCGAAGAAGAGCACGAGCCCCGCTATCCATGCCAGGTGCGACGCCCTTGCGTCGGATTGTGCGCACATGCGGCCCAGCGCCAGCAGCACAATCCATGTCAGCGCCAGGAAGGCGCCGCCGCGGAGGAGACGAGCGTCGATCATCGCCGTACCGTACGATTCCAGGACGGGAAGCGGTCCGCCCTCGAGGGCCGCGAGGAACGACCGCAGGCTCGCCGGATCGATTGCGAATGTGACGAGCAGCATCAGGACGGATGCAAGAACGACGGTCACAGCGATCCGCGTTCGGCCCCGCCACTTCCGCATCCCAGGCTCACAGACCAGACGGTCGAGCGTCGCGCCCGCCAGAAAGATGCAAAAGAACTTGGCAGCGGGGACGAGCAGCGCCAGGTGCCGGAAGAGCCTGCCAAGCGGCCACACGTAGAAGAAGATGGTGGCGACCGGGCTTGCCGAGGCCATCAGTAGCATCAGCGCGGTGAGCCACGCAAAGAGCCTTTGCGTGTGATTGAGCGGGCCCGAAGACAGCGCGACGACTGCCAGACCCACGGTGAGGAAACCCGCGAATAGCGTGAAGTCCAGATGAGGTGTGAGCCCTGTGAAGAACTGGTTCCAGGCCCGAAGGTCCGTGTTGCCTGCGTAGTTCAGGAACACGTTGAGCGGGACGGCGCCACTCGCTCCTCGCTGGCTGCTCGCGAACGCGATCTCCTGACTCGACCGCTGCAGCCAGACGAGCTCGAACAGAAATGCGATGTTCACGACGACAAGAATCAGAAGGCCTGCCGCGCTGAACCGGAACTGTTCGCGAAACGCCGATCGCGCCGAACGCTGCGCAATCACTGGGCCGGCATAGGCCGCAAGGAGCAACAGCGTGATCGGCAGGTAGTAGGAGAGATGACCGAATGTCTGCAAATAGAGCAATACACTCAGGCCGATCGGCCACTGCCAGCGAAACGCGAACAGCGTTCGGTGCAGGAAGAACAGCATCATCGGCAAGGCGACGACGGCGTGAAAGTCCCACCACGGCTGCGTGTACCAGATGCAGGTCGAGCTGACGGCCGCCGTGACAGCGAATCGTGCCGGCCGCGACCTGAGGTGCTCGCCCGCGAACAGCCAGCTCCCGAGAATCAGCAACAGCTTTTCGAAGAACAGCAGGGCATAGAAGATCGGCAGGAAATTGGCGAATTGCAGGAACCGCGCAACCAGCAGCATGACCGGGTCAAAGATTCCGCTCTGGACGACGTACCACCACGCGCTCGGCGACCCATGTGTGAGGTACGGCAGCCACTCTGTGCGCTCTCCGTTCAAGACGAAGTCGTTGAAGAAGTAGTACTTGAGATAGAAGTACTGAAACCCGTCGTGGCCCCCTGGAATCGTGCGCGACGAGGCGAGATAGACGGACCACGCAAGTTCCACGACGATGAGGAGCAGGACCGGGCCACCGCGTCGAAACAGGTCCGTCCCGGGTGTCTCGGTCGTGGTGGAGGCCTGGGAGGTCAACGGGAATGGTACGTTTCGCGGAAGACCTGGAGCATGTAGGCGCCCCCCCAGCGGAACATCTGCAGCTTGCGCTCCCCGCCGATGCGCGCAGGTTCCGGGCACGGGATTTCCGACACGCGCAGTTTGCGCTTGGCGCAGCGGATCGACAGCAAGGGCTCGATGCCGATACGTGTGCCGAGCAGGCGTTCCGGCGCGTAGCCCTCTTCCTTGTCCAGGCCGAGGCGCGAGAAGAGGTCGGTCCGATAGGCCCTGAAGATGCCCATTGCGTCGGTGTAGTGGCCCCCGTGCAGCGTATTGATCAGGGTCGTGAAGAGCCAGTTGCCAAACCCCGTCAGCATGTCATCGTCGTCGCTGGAGGCGTCTCCGAGATAACGCGATGCGATGACCATGTCGTAGCCGTCGTTCATCATGGCGACCAGGCGGGGAATGCCTTCGATCGGACAGTTGCCGTCGGGACTGAACGTGATCACGACGTCTCCGCGGATGAGCGGCCAGGCTTCCATGTAGGCAAAGCGGATGCCTTTGCGACGCTGTACGTATGTCTCGAGTCCCAGTTGCTGGGCGTACTCGAGGCTGCCGTCCGATGAGCCACCGTCTGCGATGAGAATCTGGTCGCACCATTCCGGACGAATGTGCGGAAGCGTGACCTTCATCCCCTCAATTTCGTTGAGGACAGGGACAAACAGCGTGACTCGCGGATCGACCGATGCCATGAGGGGTCGGTTCCCTGTCAGGACGAGCCGAGAAACGTCACCACCAGCACATCTCGGTGGGCGGGAAGGGTTGGATCACACGGCTGGACCGGAGTGACGCCGTGCGCCACGCGCGCGTCGTTCACCAGCGCTGCGTCGAAGGGATCCGTCAGCGTGAATTGGCCAAGCGGTCGGCCGTCGAGCGAATGGATGCTCGTGACGCCGCTCGCGATGTTGCTTCGGTTGATCAGCAACACGAGGACGTAGTCCACGCCGTCGCGGTGGAGGCCTTCGGGTGAGGGGCGTCCGGGCGCGCCAGGACGCGCTTCGATGCGGAACTGATGCGCCTGGACCTCCCAGTTGCGGACGGACGGCGACAGGCTGCTGAACAGCGATCGGCAGAACGCCAGGATCGTGTGCATGCTGGGGCCGTCACCGATGTGCGGCTCGATCGGTTCGAACCAGCGCTCGATACCACCATTCAGCGGATTGTAGTCCAGCGTCTGATAGTGCGGCTGATGGGGCTGGCGAAGGATCGCCTGGTTGGGACGAGCCGCGTACACCGCGTGGCGGCGCCGGCGATAGCGTCCCCCGTCGGCCATGTATGTGTCGAGCCCGAGGCGGTTCCAGCTGTCTGCAAAGCGTTCCCAGTCGGACGTCGAGCCAAACCCCGCGAGGAGGTCCCGCATCAGACCGCCGTGTGCGAACGCAAAGCCCTCGTTCGCAATTGCGGTCTGCAGTGCACTGCCGGACTCGGAAACGGCGCCAGCCATGGTGTGATCTTACCGCGTGAAAACACGAAAGCACGAAACAACTTGACGATGAGGACGCCTAGAGCAGGAGGGCCTCGACGCGGTGGCCGTGGACAAGTTCCTCGCACGGCGACCACGCGAACACGGTGAATCGGCCATCCTGCGACGCGACCAAGGCAACCGCGTCGTGCTGATCGTGAACGAACTGCGCCGCTGAGAGGTGCCGCGTGCCACCGAGGCGGTTGGGATGCACCACCGCTTTCGTGGTCCCCTCGATCGGCTCGGTGACG
>ORMF010212273.1_pt1 | contig 16577 bp, 16 predicted proteins | sample 1779871 | NCBI WGS metagenome assembly ORMF01 (sample SAMEA104232316, study PRJEB22302) | groundwater metagenome | biome: forest; feature: aquifer; material: groundwater | place: USA | collected 2011-08-07 | depth 5.4 m
AATAGTGACCCTGATGACCGAGGAACAGTTGGAAAAGATTGCCGATTTGATTGCTTTGAAGAATTTCAATTTCATCCGGGACCAACTATTGGAACTCAATGCGCCAATGGACCCGGTTAAATATCTTGAAAAATTGAATGAGCAAGCCACCACGTTCTATTGGGGACATATCCGGTTCAACGCAAAACCTGACCAAATCGTTCTGAAAATCTTTTCCAGCAGCTTCACCACTGAAAAGGAAAAGCGGTTCTACGATTTGATTTACCTCAAATTCATGAAACTAATCGGTTACCGGTTAAAGAATTTGGACGATTTGTCGAAATCCTACTATTTTGAGAGGGATATCGTTGAAGTTCCGCAAAGCCAAACCATCTGACATTCCAACCATCATTGGCCTCTACCGAGCTTCATTTTCCTGGGCTTGGACTAAAACCGGCCGAAAATTCAATGAAGCATACGTTCGAGCGCAGCTCCGGCAAGCTATAACGTCCGATTTTGCCCTTGTAGGCCTCGATGAGAAGGCTTTGTTGGCTTTTGGGTGGGCCAAGACTCAAAAAGATCATTTCGGCAACCCCTTTGGAGAAATTGTAATCCTCCTAGTCCATCCGAAAATCCAGAATCAAGGGGTAGGCGCCGAACTCTTGGAAAAGCTTGAATCCAAGTTGCCTAAAGACAAACGGATATATGTTTTAGCCGAAAACCGAAGCCTCAGGCTCTACAAGAGAAAAGGATACGTAGTGTTCGGGCAATCGCTTCGAAAAAATAGTTGATATTCCATGTCATGTGGTTCGGGGGTTTTATTCCTTCGGATACTACGACATCTCCATGGCCTTGCTGGAAGAAGTCAAGAAAAAATATAGACTCAACGGCCAAATCTACTCCGTCACCGACTTTTGCGCCAACGTCAAACAAGCCCTATCCGCAAAACCGGAATACGCCGCAGTCCACGTGCTCGGCGAAATCACGAATCTAGCCAAGCCCCAATCCGGCCACTACTACTTTTCCCTGACCGATGGCGTCTCCACCATAGCGTGCGTGTTCTTCCGGCCCAACCACAATCACGGCTTCCAATTGGAAGAAGGCCAACAAGTCCTGGTCGTGGGCCAAGTTACGGTCCATCCGTCCAAGAGTGTTTTTCAAATCAATGTCAAGCAAGTCTATCCTGTAGGGGAAGGCATCGAATCCATTAAACTGAAGCAACTCAAGGAAAAACTTGACAAAGAAGGCCTATTTTCGGCTAATCGAAAGAAGCCGTTGCCGGAGCATCCCAAAACCGTTGGGTTGTTAGTTGCTAAAGGCAGTGAGGCAGAACGTGACGTGGTCGATACTTTGCGTCAAACCGTGCCCGGTATCAACATCCAATATGCCTATGCGAGAGTTTCGGGGAAAGAGGCCGCCGAAACTATTCAGTCCGCCCTAACTGCTTTGAACCGCATGAACGTGGACGTCATCATTGTAGCACGTGGCGGCGGGCCAAAAGAAGACTTAAGCGTTTTCAACGAGGAATCCGTTGTCCGAGCCATTGCATCCAGCAAGATTCCGGTCGTTACCGGCATTGGTCACGAATCCGACGTCACTTTGGCTGACTTTGCAGCCGACAAATCCGCCATTACCCCAACTGCTGCCGCCAAAGAAGTTACGGGCGACGCATTGTCCAGGGCAAAAGCCGAGAAAGAGCGGTCAAAGAAAGAGCTTTACGATTTGGGCAAGCTGGCAGTCGGCCTACTTATCCTTTTGATTGTAGTCCTGCTAATTATTTTTGGACCCAAACTCATCCGGTGAACAAATGAAGACCATACGCATATCCGGATTTGAAGGAAACCGCCCCGTTGATGACTTGCGGATCATAGTCGCATCATTTCTGGCATGGGGAGTCGTATTTGGATTCGGAGCCTGGATACTCGCCCACCAAATATCAAAAATCCTGCCGTCGGCTTCAAGTTTCACCTCAGAGACTGCCCTTCTCCTTGGAGTTGCCGCGTTTGGATTGATGCTCGGAATCCACTTTCTCCGTGAAAAAGTGCTACGACACACTCCGGAATACTCGGTCAAATTCTTGGCCCTACCCGGCGTTATTCTCCTGATAGAAGGGGCGATTTTTTGGGTACTTCACCTTTAGAGACGACCCAACGGAGATCTTTACCGCAATAATTACCCAAAAAGGAGGCGTCCCAATGCCCTATTTGGCAAATTCGGCCCCAACGCTCTCTTTTAGAATACTGGCTTATGCTGAGGTCCCGTTTGGGTAATAATTCTAAAATCTGTTCATGCCATCGTCCTTCTTCGATGGGGCGGGATGGCATGCGGGCTTTTATTCGGGCGTTGGAAATATCGGCAGGTCTTGACTTAGTGGGGTCACGAATTTTTCTAGGAATTTTGGGAATGTTTTTTCGTTAAGGTGGATGCAGGAAAGTAGGTTGTTTCCTTGGTCGTGGCTGAAGTTCATTTTTTGAAATGCTAATGCGTCGAATATTTCGGGGATTTGGGGCATGCCGATGAGTTCAATTTCTCCGTCGGTCGGTTGTTGGGTTACGACGATGGGGTATGCAAAGGTCATTGGGGGGCGGCGGTCGTGTTTGTGTTGGTCGATGTAGGTTCGGGCATAGTATGCTCCGGTTTGGGCGGCCTTTAGAAAATCGTTTGATTTGTCAGCGAGGAAGTCCTTGCTTTTGCCCGTGTATTTGTAACGGGTAGTAATTTCGGTGTGCTGCTTTGGAATGGGCAAACCAGGGATGTGTATTACGCCCACTCGGGTCATTTGAAGTGGGCGGTTAAATTCTCCAAAAATCCGGGTTAGAGGATGTTCTTTTTCGTGATCAACTTGCCAAGTGGTTTGGTCCGGTTGCTGTAATGACGCCTGGATGCAAAAAAATACCGAGCGGCTTTTTCTGGAATCAGTGGCTTGAATGACAATGTCGTTGTCAGTTAGTTGATGATCAGTATCTCGAGGGATTGCTTCCTTTGGCAACACTCTGTATGTTCCGCATGCTTGAGCCTGGGTTTGAGCTTGTTGGCGGAGGTCTTCTTCGAACAGCTCACCGGGTTGCATTTTAGCCATGCGCCTAACCTGACTTGATTTGATTTTATTGGTTCTGCCAGTAGCTGGCCGGTGACTTTTGGTCGGGCCTTTTGTTTTCGGGTTCCGCCTTTTTGACTTCCTTTTTTTGTGCGGGGCACAGTCCCCTCGTTCTTATTCCCCTTCCCCTCCTGTGGGAGGGTCACTGTGGTTAAGGGGATAAGCGAGGGTCCTTCAAAGACCCCGCTAGGAAGTCAAAGGCGTTCCCGACTTTCTCTCATAGGCCCTCCACGGCTTACCAGCTGGAGTCAAATTCCGAAGTTACGATTCGGGATTCAAGGTTGTTCCGATAAAAAGATTGTCCAATTCGGTTTGACGAAGGAACAACCAGCCCCCGTGAAAGGGTTCTTGAGGGGTGGAGTGTTCCGGCCGACCGCCTGTATTCGGCGTCTTGAGTTGATGAAAGCGGTCGGTTTTTGTCCTGGAACCCTTTTTTGACGTTGTTTGGCTCTAGCGTGAGCCAAATCGAAATGTAGTGTAACCAACGGAGGTAGATTTCTATGGCATATGGATACGGAAACAAGACGAACTGGAAGATGCAGGCGGACGCACAAGCGGAGCGCCAAGAAGCACGAACCGCACTCGCTCAAAAAACGCAGCCACCCGCGTCAAATGCGGCGTCGGGGGCGGAATTTGACGAAAAAGCCCAGCAAGTGGTCTATCCGGCCCAGCTCAACGTCAAATTCAACGGCCAATACGTCGGCCGAGGATGGCGCAAACAGACCAAATATGGGCCTTGCCTGACGCTCCAGCTGGAACAGGACGTACCCGCCGGAGGCAAACTATTGATCGTGCCGCGCAAGCAATTTCCGGATTGCTTGGGCAGAACGTGAGCTGGTCTTGGATGGTCCGAGCATTGCCAACCGTCCAGATTGGCCGAAAGCGGTACTTTGTGGACGAACGGCTTCAGCAATTGCGGAACGTGAAAAATCCGCATGATTGGATTGAACTTGACTTTTTTCCCATAACCGTGGCCCTTTTGAGGCTCAAAAACAAGTAAAAAAGGTGGTTTGAAATGAAAGAAGTCAGCGACAGCCCGACAAAATGCTGCAAATGCGGCCGTCTTTTACTGCTAAAGACAAGCGTCGAGCGAGGCCAAGGACCCGTTTGCTTTAGGAAAAGCCAACAACTGGACGTACTTGAGGCAATCCGCGAAGACGCGCCGGCCATCATGGCCACTCCGGCTTATTGATACATGGCCTGCCGGCCTTGAGACTGCGGTACGCCTGTTTTTTTCCCTTTTTGGGCTTTTTTGTAGTGTAACTAAAACGAAGTGATTGAACATGAATCATGAGGAAGAGCTGGAAATCTGCTATCAATGCGGCCGATCCGTCGCCATGGGCCATGGTTTATTCGTACACCGCATAGGCTCCGGCGACTCCATACCCGCAAAACGCGAAATGGGGTGCCATTCCCACAAGGCGGCTGGTTGTGTAGAGAGTGTGACGAGAAAATCTTTAGCTAAATTGGTCTTTTCTTTTGGCTTACTTTAGGCCCAGGATTTGTAGTGTAACTAAACAATGGAGCGTGAGCAAAATGCACAAACTGATCAAAATCTTAACCGAACTGGGTGTAGATTTTGAAGCCAAAGAACACAAATCCTACCATTTCAAGTCGGATGGAATGATGGATTTGTCGGTCGAAACCTGGCTCCAATCAGACGGTTTGCACATGTCGGTGGCACATTACGGCGAACAAAACGGCGACTTAATGGCCGACCCCGAAATGGAATTCCTCGTAGGAGGCGGAGAAATCGGGCCCATATCGTTCCGAAACGATTACCTGGGGCTCATGCAGTACGCCCGATGGAGGGACGAAAACGGAAAAGAAATGATTAATCCACGACTAATTCTGGAACTGCGGGCGTTTGCCAGAAAATGGGCGGAAACAATACGAAGAGACGGGTATAGACTGGCTGGAGTTTAGATCTATTTTGCTCGGATTGAATTTTCAACAAGTTGACGTTCTTCAGTGGATAGCCCATATAAATCGTAAACAAGAGAGTCTATTTTCTGATTCAGTACGTCAAAGTCAGTTTCTAATTTACTCCGCTCGTCGGTTTGTTTTCCCTTGGAGGTAAGAAGTTTAGATTGAATTGAAATCATTTGGTCGACATATTTCTCAAGTTCTGGTGAACTTTTTTTGGTTATTGGAACGTTACCAAAATATTTCCAAATAAGTTGATAGCCGCCTTGGACTTCAGTGCACGTGTTGGCAATTAGATACCATCCAAGTTTTGAGTTAAGTATTCCGAGTAATTTTCGGTCAGATGAAGGAATAAAGAAATTTGCATTATTTGCGTAATAACCTTTAAGATCAATTGAAAATCTTGGACCGGTAGTAATTACCCCGTACACAATTTTTGGCTTCTCAAAGAGCTCATAGTAATCGCATGACCTCAATTCATACCAATAATCGCCCTTATCCCATCTTTTCTCTAGCCCCGGCTTAAATTGAGTCAACCACTTCAAAACCGCAGGATATTTTTTTATATCGACTCCAATTTTCGTAAAAATAAGATATTTGTCCTGAAAATCAATTCCGTATTTTCTAACTTCTTTTCCAGTTAGAAACGGTTTAATAATTTCAATACTTTTTGGATCTTCAGTAACAATTCGGTCTTTAGTGGCTTTATCCAGAACAAACGCTTCAGTAAGTCCAGTCAAAATGCCGCGATACACGTTTCCTTTAGTGTAATCTTTAAGTAATTGAGAATTTTGTTTTAATTTTTCAAAGAGATTTGTTGAATCGCTGTTCCTAAAACTCCAACCGCTTTCACTTAGCTGCTTTTGTTCCATCTTGTAGCTATGCGTAGATACGTATTTTTCGAGACTTTCAAATTCAAGAGAATCTACCTGGCAAACCGTCATCTTTGGATTCATTTTTTCTAATTTTCTTAATATCACAATGCAAGGGTAAGTCGTTGCATCTTGGAAGACTTTTAGGTCACCAAAATCAATGAATTGCTCAATCCAAAATTTCGAAAGAAATTTTCTAAGATTTTGCCCGTACCCGGCCTTTAGCCATTTATTGGAAACAATCATTCCAAAATAGCCGCCTTCTTTCAAGTGTTTAATTTCACGTTCAAAAAAATAGACGAACAAATCGGCCATGCTATGGTAAGTTTCGTAGTTTGCTTGCAAATATTGCTTGATAGGCAAAAGTTCTTCCTGCCTAACATACGGCGGATTTCCGATAATGACGTCGAATCCGCCATCTTGCATAATCTGAGCGTATTCGTTTTTCCATTCAAAGGCCCGACTCTCGGAGGTTAATGATTGGCCTATAAGAGAATTTCCGCATTTGATGTTTTCTTGAAGGTTGGGCAATCGGTGCTTTGTTTCCGCTGCCTTGAGAAGAAGATTCAGTTGGGCGATTTCTACGGCTTTGGGATCCAAATCGACACCATAAATGTTGTTCTTCAAAATCTTGCTTTTGCGGGTTACTTTAACCGCGTCAGTTTCCGTGTCGAGCTTGCTTTGAGCGTAGTCTTTGTCCCGCTTCTGATAGTATTTGTCTAACAAATCGAACGATTTAATGAGGAATGACCCGGACCCGCAGGCCATGTCCAATACTTTAATTTTATCAACGTCCTCTGGTTTTTTATTTTTTATGAGTTCTCCTAGCGTGTTTTTGACAATGTAATCCACGATATAAGTGGGAGTGTAGTAGATTCCCTGTTCTTTTCGGTGAGCTTCTTTGCTCTCAACTTTGGCCCGCTTATCTGTTTTCTTCAAAATATGGCTCAAATATTGCTCGTAAATGTTTCCCAGGATGTCCGCGTCAATGGCTGAAAAGTCATAGTGGGTGGAGCCGTCAGAGGTCCGATACAACCCTGATATGACTTTTATCAATACGTCATTGGATATTTCCAAGTTTTCGCACAGATGCGGAGCAAAGATTTTGCTGTTAAAATCTGCATCGTAATTTCTGAAGATTTTATTCAATTCTGGAAAAAGTTTCCCACGAGATTTTGATTCATACTCTCTTACAATCGGATTGAGTACTGGTTCGACGAATTTTCGGTCTTCACAGGTGCGGATGAAGATGAGTCGGTCAATGATGCGTTGAACGGATTCGTCAAGGTCTTCTTCAGTCAGATTTTTTGAAGCGTTGTTTTTGTAAATGTCTTTTGACAAAAATTCGCGGTAGCGCATCAAATCAGAGAGTAGTTGGTCGTCGACTTTGGATTTCTTTTGCTTCTTACCCCATTTTTCGGCTTCTTTGTCTAGCAAGTTTTTCTCGAATGAGTCCCTGGATAGCAGGAGCAGTTGGTCGAATCGGTCCAAATATTCATTCCAGTTGAGCTGGAAGAACAGGGCCTCACCGTGGTTGGAAGTTTTGACCTCGGCGTTAAAAACTTTGAGGCCCTCAAAATCAGTTAGAACTGCCCAGGTGACGCCTTTGTGCCAAGCATAGTTGATGGCTTGGTCGGCATATTTGGGGTCAGAAATGTCTGCCTTGATGGCTTTGGCTTCAACGTAAAATTGCGGAATGCCGTTTATTCGGAAGGAGTAATCGACTCGGCCGCGGGAGATTTGTTCCTCGTGGATCATCTCTTCTTCGGTGTAGTCGTTTTCTGTGTCCCAGCCAAGTGCTCGAAATAAGGGAGTGATGAAGATGGTTTTTGTACTGTTTTCGCTGTAAGAATTGAGTTTATTGGAATCTTTAAGTGTTTTGAATTTTTCAACCAGCTCCGCTATTTCTTTCCGAGCTTTTTCTCGGTCAAATATTGGACGCTGTTTTGTCATACGGTTTTACCTTCTTTTTGAGGGGTATTCGATATGTTCGTCGTGGACGACCACTGAACCTGCGGGGCGATGTTCAACCACGTGATGTATTTTAACCGTTTTATCCGGATGAGTGTGGTCAAAACGTAAAGTTTCACTCGTTGGCATTTTCGTTTCCACAGAAATTTTTGACTTAACCATAAGTTCGCTTAGAGGCAAGCCCCTTTCAGTTTTACTTTTAGCTTTCATTGTCTCAAGCATGGCAATGGATTCGGAGATTTGAACCTTGTAGGTCTTCGTTGTGTATACCTTGCATTGTGGACAAGTCGTAAGTTGAGGGTCCATTTGTATTCCGCAAATATCGCAGAAAAGGGCTACGTTCACTTGGGTTTGATTTTCAGTCATTCAGTATCTTCTCAATATTTTGAATTTTAGTCAAACGAAAATCTGGCTTTTCCTTGCTATCTTTACTCAAAACCCAGCCGTATGTTGCCAGTGCGGTTTTGAATCCGGCGGCTTTGGCTCCTTTGATGTCTCGTTCTGGGTTGTCTCCGACAAATAAGACTTCGTCCGGCTTTAATGGCTTCTTTCCAGCCGCTTTCAACTTGTCGTTGGCCTGTTCCAGAAAGAGTTTGAACGGTAGCGGATGCGGTTTGTGTTGGCCGGAATCGTGGTGCGTGACCACGACCTCGAATAGGTCGTCCAATTCGGCGATGACGAGGCGTTGCCAAGCTTTGTTACGAGGGGCGTCGGTTACGACGCCAACTAAAACTCCTTTCTTTTTCAGCTTCAGGATGGTTTGCCGGGCACCGGGGTAGGCTTTCAAGGCCGTAAACTTGGTTTTCAAGTACGCCTGGATGGCGGCTTGTTGCGCCCGCTCAAAATCATTGGCCGACAATGTGTATTGTCCGAGGACGTCGGCGAAGGTTTTCTGGTATTCGATGCCTTTTGAGTCGTAAACATCGAAAATCTGCTTGTAAACTTTCTTGGAATCCGCCTTGAGGCCGTGCTTCACAATGGCCTTGGCTGCCGCGAGGGCCGTATTGTCCTTAAACGTCCTGAAGTCTAGGATGGAGTTGTCGATGTCAAAAGCGATGGCGCGAATCAAGAAAAGGCCTCTTGAAGATTTTTAGCTTTAATTAGTTCAGCGTATACTGCAAAACGAGGCCCTTGAAACCCTGCCAATCGGCCCTGTGAGTCTTTTTCATTTTTGATTGGGCCAATTGGCTTAGCCGGCTCGGAAAAGTTTACTTGGCATTTGCCGGTGTCTTTGTAGGGAACAATTTCTTTGATTGGTGCGATATGTGTAATAGCTGATTCTGGCGATGTCCGGTAAGCTGCAATCCATTTGAAATGCGTAATTATAGACGAACGTAATCGGATTGCATGCCATTCATTGGCTTTAATGAAAAATTCCTGAAATCCGTCTTCGTGCATTGGGCAAACTATTGTGTCGTATTTTTCCCATCCTTTGGGGATTGAGGTCAGAGCCGCAATTTCTGATTTCATTTTTACTTCTCTTAGTTCAGTGTCGAGTTCTATATCAAAAATTGTGTTTAGCTGTTCAAAAAGCCAACTTCTTCGGCTAACTATTTGTTGGGGGGTCCAATCTTGTTCCTTAGTAAGAGATTGTGTAATGACAAATCCAGTCAGGCCGTCTATTCCTTTTCCTTCATAAATGGCTCTTTTATCCGGGAAGGGTTTATCGCTTGCTTTGATATTTTTTTTACCGGAGAGTAAAGTCAAATTCCCGATGGAATTTAACAATTTATTCGAGGTTTCAAATTCAAAACGGGATTTCCAATAGGGAACTTTTTGATTATTGACGGGGCAAATATGTTCGACATGAAGGGTTTTGTTTAATTCAATGAAGTTAGAATTGGAGTCGTCCGTTTGCTGATATTCAATCAGTGCTAAAATATCGGTTGCCCATTTGTTTGAATAGAAATCTGGGGATAGAAGTGATTGATTTGCGCGTAAAACCACTTGGTCTTTATCCATTTTATCATCGATTTCTTGCCTTAGAGATAGGGCATCTTTACCTTCTTTGATTCCTTTGATGAAATTGAATGAACTTTGTTTTACTGCGGAATTGGTGTATCCGGCAAGGGCATACAAGAAATAGAATCGGCGAAGTTCAAACGCTATTGGTTCAATATCACTTACTCCGCGCAGTTTAGCCGTTGCTAGGATTGTTTTCCAATATGGAGAGAGTAAATAATTGAGTGCGAATATACGTTTGGATTTTGAATCCTTCAACTCTGCGATGGCGTCAACTAATTTCTTAAACTCACTAATTATTGCGTTTGAATCTAACTCCGGATTGTCTTTTCGTTTCTTTTTGAAAAGTTCTAATAATTCTTCATAAAGCTCTCGTTTTGGGTTACTTGCAGTCGAATAATGGAGATAATATGTAAAAAGATCCGTTAGGCTTTCGTCAATGTCTTTGGCTTTATTTTCTAGTTCTCGCCAAGTTGCTACAAATTGGCCCCTTCTTTGAGAGTCTAAGGAACCCATTAAATGGCTTTTTATCAGGTCAGCAGGGGTTAATTCAAGCCCTCGCGTGTTTAGAACTTGGAATAAACGAATAGCGGAGTCTTGATCTGCACAAGTGATGGTTATCACCTGCACTTGATCGAGAAGGTAATCCGTAAATGCGACCAGTTGTTCCAAAGGGACCTGACTTGTTTTTTCTCTAAAAATATATGCAGCATTTTGAAACTTATCGAGCTTTTCGCGTTCAATTTCAGATAAGTTCTCAGGTGGGAAGCGAACTTTGTTTAAAATTTGGTCTTCGAATTGATTTTGTTCATTAACTTGGGAGGTAAAACGGAGTCGGAATTTTTCGCTTTCAATATTTTTGATTCTTCCCGCTATCTTCTTTTCATTATTGAAATACAAATCTCTCAATACGCAAAATAAGATTTGAATTGTCGTTAGGCGTTGTTGTCCATCAACAACCTCGAATTCTCCGGGTTGAGATTCACGTTTGTCAATCAAAATTATGGAGCCTAAAAAGTATTGTGAAGGTTTACCTGATTGTAGTTTTTCATTATTGCTTTTTTCTTCGAAGGCTTGAAAAATATCATCCCATAATTCTTCGATTTGTTCACTTTCCCAACTGTAAGGCCGCTGGTAATCGGGAACGTGATAGTATACGCTTCCGTCAAAAACTTCTCTAATTGATTTTGCACTTGGTTCAAAAAGTTTAATCATCAAAACTACCTCTGCTTCTGCTTACTTAAAGTTGAATTATTTTCCCTTTTTCCGGCAACATCACTTTGGCATGAATTTTCTTAAATTCTTGAGCTTGTTGTGTGTGAATCGGAATTACGATTTCCGGGTTGATCTCCCGGATGAGGTGCACCAAGTCTTCGCGGCTGGCGTGTCCGGAGCAGTGGGCTTTGTGGAATTTGACGCCAAAGTGCTTCATCCAGTTCTCCAGGACGGTTCGTTCGGATTCGTTTTCTTCCCCTTCCAGGAAGTGCTCGGACGAGGAGTATATGTAGTCGGCGTTTTTGGGTTGAATATAAACTAATTCCATGAGTTTGTTGAAACCCATATGCATGACGAGGTCTTTTTGATTTTTTGAGACTTCTTCGAAGGTAATTTTCTTGTCCAGGTATTTTCTCTCGTAAACGGCATAGTCTTTTTCATTGTATGTTCCGCTTTTGGCTAGGCGGAAGTAGATTTGGATGTTGGAATCCATCAAAATGTCCGGCATATCCGGAATTTTGTCCTTCAGCTCATCCAAAATGAAAGCAAATTTGGTGTCAATGACCAGTTTCCTACCGTTTTTTAGAGTGGCCCGGTAAACGGACATGAAGCGGTCGATGTTCGACATGGAAAAGTAGCAGAAAACGATTCCTTTGGAGTCTTGGATGATGTCGTCGATTTTCTTTTCGACTTCTACCTCCGTATAATTGTGGTGCGACTCGCTGGACATGCGAGTTCCTTCGCATAACAAGGCGTACGGGTTGCAGGCGGCGGCTTTTTCGATGAATTCTCGCGTCATTGAGCTTTTCGGCCCGTGTAAGCGCAAGTCACCTGTGTAGACCAACGGGCCTTTGGACGTGTGGACTATGAAGCCGTATGCTCCGGGGATGGAGTGTTCTACGTGGACGGGCTGGACTTCCAAGTGCTTGATGTTGAACGAGTCGCCGGTTTTGAAATGATTGATTTGGTCATGCTCGCCGATGTTGACCAACGACGGATAGAGCTTGTGATACGCTTCCAGAATCCGATGGGTGCCGTGGCCCATATGGACCGGAATGGCTTCGTCTAAGAAGGGCAGGTGGTTGACGTGATCAGAATGAGAATGGGTGATAAGCACTCCGTCGATGTCGGTCGGCTGATATTTGAGTTCAGTTCGCTCCAGCATAGATTTGCTGTAGAGTTTGGGTACTTTGGGCATTAGCCCGAATTCAAAGAAGACTTCCAAACCATGGGCCGCTCTTGGCTGGAGGTATTCGTAGAAGTATTGTTCACCAAAGTCAAAGCTCTGGCCAAAGTCCAGGTAAACGCGAGCGTCTTTGTCCTCCAGGAGGATCTTGTTGCCACCGATTTCGTTAGCGCCTCCGTAAAAAGTGAGTGAAGTCATGTTCAATCGTTGCCTTTTTTTAGTAAAGATTACATAAATATATAAATCCATATTGCGTGAGGTGGGATTAATGCGGATCCATATTATCGCACCCGGCTTCGACCCGGCAGTCTTCACATATGCCACCGGGCCCATGTTTCGATTCGGAGTGGACAAGCTTTTTTCGGTCCACACCCCCATTTTGGACAAGGAAACCGAAATAAAAGTGGAAAAAACCCTAGCCAAAGTCGAAGAACTGACGCGCCTCAAAGCTGATCGAAAAACGCTCCACTCCAAAACGTTTCCCGAACTGGTGGTTGAACTTAGGAGCTTTCTGAACGGTTTTGGGGACGCAGACGAAATTTATGTGCATCTAGAGGGCGGCGAACGCCACGTGGGCCTGGCAATGGTTTACGCATCGGGGTTTGTAAGGAAGAAATTACAAGTCATCATCCCGACCGAGTACGGAAAGGATGGAAAAGACGGCGTCCTTGAACTTATGCCGCCAATACCAGCGATGGAACTTTCGGACAAACAGCGCGACGTTCTTCGTCTTGTCGCGTCAAAAGAGGGCCAGACGTTGACGGAATTGGCGGAACGAATCAATAAAGACAGCCCGACCAGCGTTGCACCCGGCGTCTTTCGACAATTACGGACACTCGCAAGCTTGAAGCTGGTGACTTTAGTTGAGAACGGCAAAAAGACGTACGCCATTACTCCGACCGGACGACTATTCCTTTAATTGCTCTTTTTTGTTAACAATTTTTTAAAATCACAATGTTTTTAAGCGGGGCTAGGTACAGCGTTTCATCCACCTTTGGAGTACGGATGAAAAAAGCCATGAAGACCGCTCAAGAAGCCGCACGACGATGGGCAGCAGGATTACGCCGAATGCCCCACATTCCTTGCCCAGCATGCGGAAGGAAGACGCGGGCCGAGTTCCACTGCCAGTACTGCAAAGTCAAGTGGTCTGCAGAGCAGAAGGATGAACGGGAAAAAATACGCGGCGTTTTGAGCCAGCTTCATTGAATGGATTTGGCGTGGTATGGCGGTTGTGAAAAATAATGGACGCACGAATCATCTTAGGCCTGTTACTTCTGTCCACAGCAGGATTCATCGTATGGGGACTGGGGTCAGGAACCAAAGTTGAAACACCCGTCGGGTCTACGCACGACTGTACCATTGCGATTGAAGGGTTTTCACAAGAATACGGGAAAGCGACCAAGGTCGATGGATTTTTTGTAGACAGTTCAGATGTCTATTTCTACCATTTTGGTCAAGGGTGGACGGTACCCCTGCGCGGTTCGAATTGCGGGATTGTCGAAGATGTTGAAGAGGCCAAGGACTATTTTCAGCTTGGCGAGTTCAGACAGGCTTTGCCTTCAACCGATTCGTCGCTTTTCTCGTCTACACGGGATTGTTGGGAGAACGCCAATGCAAAGGGCGCAAGTAACGCCTGCGGGTTGACGAGTACAATCGATAGCGCTGCGAGTTCTCCCGTCACCGAAGTGGTGATAAAAGTCCCGACCTCGGATACCCGACAAATGGCGCAAAAAATCACTGGAAGCGAATGGACCGCGCAAGCGGTTGGTACTGGGGTCAATCTCGTCAAACAGATTGAAAAAACTGGGGTCTTAAGCGAAATAAGCCTAGTGCAAGACGTGTCCTGCAAGCTTGCTACAACACCCAAAAAGGCCGTGTGGGATTTGGCAGATCAGGGGAACGTAGTTTTCACCCATGCACGTGCAGGATATTTCTCCAGAAAAACAGTCGCCAACTTGTACACTTTAAGCGAGGGGATAGTGGTATTTTCTCCGATGGAGTTTGAAGTCCAATTTTCAAACCCTCCTGCCACGAACGATCCCATTGCATCCGTGACAAACGCCCTTGGAAGTGCCTGGGACGTTGGAACATCAGCTTTTTCAAAAGCTTCAGAGACGTTGGCCAAGGTTTCTGGAGGAGTTGTTAATCCGGCATGCGCCGCGGGGGCCCAAGTTCAAAAGTTTAAGAAATTCCAAGAGGTCTTGACACGCCAAAGTTATCTGACCGCGCACGCCAATTTTTACGGAACGTTGAATACACTTAAAACGAATGCGCAAGCTGCAATGAAAATCGAGCAGAATGAGAAGGAGAAGAATTGGCCCAACCCGCTTTTGTTGATGTTTTTCCCTACGAAGGCGGCATACTATCTGGCCCATGAATCGTCGGCGGGGGCGTACTTTTCGCAACAGAAGTATTTGTCAGCCAAGCAAGTCGCGGAATACGAAGTTCCGTTTTATCAGAATTACTGGAAAAATGCAGGCGTTTTCGACATTTTGGCCAGCATACTGATTGGATTGATTCTCATTTTTGCAGTCCAACGAGTCCGAGGCCGTGGAAATAGAGCGAACGAGGTAAGAACTTATGAAAAAGAAATCTAAGGGTAAATTTGCATCTGCTGACGAAGTCTATAGCGCGTTGCACGAAAAAAGCGAGAGCGCAAAAAAATTGTATCTATTGGTTGAATTCAAAAAAGTGAACCCGCGGTTGGGAATCATTAGCGGGGAACTCTCTCAATCTGGCCAGAAATTGTTCACTGGAAAAATGACCGAGTATCCAGAGCCTTATGACGGATCATTCAACTGGAATCGTTTGAAATCGGGTGAGAGTTACATTTCCGGCTTTTCATTGGAGAGTCATAAGGATGAGTCCTGGCTTGAAACTATCAAAAGAGGAGTACGTCAAGCAATTGGAGACGGAAGAATTCCTTTTCTAAAGTAAAGCGAGTCCACCGGCCAGCTACCCTCCATTTGTTTTTTAAAGCGCGAGCGCACGCCATGTGGTTCAGGGTTAAAACGGCCCGATTTGGCGAGGGTCTAGTAATGGGTCGAAGCATTCCAAGTATTTCGAATCGGCTGGACGCCAAGATCAACGAGTTACAACACTTCGCCAAAACCCTCCGCGGAAAAGATCGAGAAGCGTTTGAAGAAATCATCAAGTCAATACGCGACCACCGGACGGAAATAGATGCGATGAATGAGCCGGATTTGACTGGCGCCATCAATTTCATGGCGTTGGTCAATCTCAAGAGGGAAATCAATGAGTCAAAACGGCCTAAAGACGGGCTTTCCGACACTGGACGTCTGGACTGACCTATCATCGGGAATCTTCACCCTGCAAGGCACCAATCCGCAATGGATGGGTCTACTGGTAGACCAAATGCTCGTCCGGAATTACGTCGAAGGCAAAAAAACGCTTTTGCTGCAGTTCTTGGATTATCACGAAAGGTATTGGTCGCTGGATTTTGATTACATCATCAAAACCGCGAAGACCGCAGGCGTGCCGTTGCGCCCTTTCATGAAAAATACGTTCGTCCAACGCGCTTTCTCGCGTGATACGGTGGAGAATCCGGAGTTTTGGCGCCGGACCCTGGAATTTTCCCACGATGTGGGCTTGGTAATCTTGGATTCGGTTGGCGAGCTCTATACTCCGGATAAGTCGAAAGGGTCGAATTCAAAGCCTATTACTTACCCGTTGGGGAAGTTTCGGCAGATTTGCCAGCAAAACGAAAACTGCCACGCCGTGGCCCTTGACTATTCGGATTGGTCCGCTCACCCGTTTTTAGGCGAATCTTCCTCGGCGATTATTCGTTTTGAAGTAGACCGAGGCGTCACCGCACAGATTCTGAAACATCCGTGTAAGAAGCAGGAAAATTTCGAGCTTCAAGTCGTCCCGCAGTCTACGTTGAACATGTGGTTGCGATAAGTACCACTGCTATACGGGTCAAGGTGCAGGAGCGGAAAGTGAACCTGAGAGGTAAGTCATTATATTGGGTAGATATAGTGGGTATAGTCGGCAGATTAGCGGTGAACAAAAAATGAGAATTACGCTCCTCAAACCCTTACGCAGGTCAGAAATATTGACGCTTAGGAAAGTGGTTGAGAAATCGGTTTTACCGGCAATTTACTATACCGAAACCAAAAGCGGCCCGCAACCAGTGTTTGACGGTTCCATTGAGCACATTCGAGGCGAAAGTCAAATCATCATCCCGCTTCCAGGGGTAAAGATTCGCGGAAAGGACCGGCATTTTGTGCTTAAAGTTCCGGTTCACCCAGTAGGTCAACGCATCTTGCCCGGCTTACCAAAAAGTCACGTCATGCTATATTCAACAATTAAGGTCGGCATGCAAGAAGGATCCAGTGACTTGCTTAGG
>ORMF010379899.1_pt1 | contig 16572 bp, 13 predicted proteins | sample 1779871 | NCBI WGS metagenome assembly ORMF01 (sample SAMEA104232316, study PRJEB22302) | groundwater metagenome | biome: forest; feature: aquifer; material: groundwater | place: USA | collected 2011-08-07 | depth 5.4 m
ATCGACGGCAGCGCCTCGCCGCGGAACCCCAAGGTCGAGATATTGAACAGGTCCTCGTCGGAAAGCTTGGAGGTGGCGTGCCGCTCCACGGCCAGCGCCAGATCGGCCGCGCCCATGCCCGCGCCGTCGTCGGTGATGCGGATCAGCGACAGCCCGCCGCCCGCCGTCACCACCTCGATCTCGCCGGCGCCGGCGTCGAGCGCGTTCTCCACCAGCTCCTTGACCACGCTCGCCGGCCGCTCCACCACCTCGCCGGCGGCGATGCGGTTGACGGTCTCGGGGCTCAGCTGGCGGATCGGCATGGGTATGTGGGGTCAGACCCCAATCCTCGCCTTGGAGTTCAGTCTCGCGCCCCTCGTAGGGGTCTGACCCCATCGACGCCAATCGTCAGGGGTCTGACCCCATGGCACCCACGCGCTCGCGCGTGATGACCTTGGCGAGCTCCACGGCCGGCTGGTCGAACGGGTCGACGCCCAAGAGGCGCGCGGCCAGAATCGTCTCCAGCACGCAATGCATCATCAACGCCCCCACCGCGCGCTCGTCAAGTCGGGCCAGATCGAAGGCGCGCACCGGCCGCCCGGCCTGCCGCAGCGCCTCCGGCACGGCCACGGCCTGCGCCGCCACCAGGTCGCCGGCCGCCCGGCGGGCGAGGAAGGCGGGCCGGGGGGGGGGGGGGGGCCCGGGCGAGTTCCGGGCCCGGAGCCCCGCCGCGGGCGCGCGCACGACGCTGATCAGATATTCGCGCGGGCCGTCCATGAAGAGCTGCAGCTGGCTGTGCTGGTCGACCGGGCCGAGGCAGGCGATGGGCGCGGTGCCCTGCCCATTCTTGCCGAGGCTCTCCGCCCACAGCTGCGCGAACCAGGCGCCGAACCGCCCCAGCCGGTCGGCATAGGGCATCATCACCTGGGCGCGGATGCCGCGCTCGCGCGCCAGCCCGACGGCGACCGCCGCGCCTGCCGCCGGCGCGAACGCGCGCGGCGTCTTCGCCGCCAGCAGCGCCGCCACCACGTCCCTGGCGCCGGCCCTGACCGCCCGCGCGTCGAGCCCGCGCGCCATGGCGGCGATCAGGCCGACGTTGGTGAAGACCGAGTAGCGCCCGCCGATGCCCGTGTGGTGATCGAGGATGGGGATGCCGTGCGCCTCGAACAGGGTCCTGAGCCCGTTGGCCTTGCCCGGCGCGGCGGGCTCGGTGATGCCGAGGAACAGATCTTGCGCGCGCGTCTCCAGGCCCGCGGCCTTCACCGCCCCCAGCGCCGCCAGCGCCTGCACCAGCGTCTCCGGCGTGCCGCCCGACTTGGAGATGACGATGAAGCGCGTGGCGGCGAGGTCGAACGAGCCGAGTGCCGCCTCCAGCGTCACGCCGTCGAGGTTGTCGTAGAAGCGCGTGCGCGGCCGCCGCATCTGCGCCGGCGTGGCCATGCCGGGGATGTGCCAGCCGCCGAGCTGCGCCAGGGTCTGGCCGCCGAGGCTCGAGCCGCCGATGCCGAAGAACACGACGGTGTCGGCGCCTTGCGACAGCCTCTCCAGCGCCGCTTCCGCCGCGACGAGGTCCGCCGTCTCCTCGGCGATGCGCAGGTGCGGCAGCCGGCGGCTGCGGTAGTCCTCCTGCAGGGCCGCGATGGCGGGCCCGAGCGGATCGAGCCAGCGCGCCAGCTCCGCCTCGCTCAGCCCGTGCCGGCCGATGGCGCCCTCCAGGCAGCCGTCGATCGAATGCGTGTAAGGCGCCGCAGTCGCTGTCTCGCTCATGGCCGCGAGCCCTAGCGCGATTTGAGCACCGCGCCAAGGGCGGGCGCGCCGGTCACACCTTTCCTTCGCACGCCGTGGACACACGCGTCCCTGTATCGCCGGTAACAGCGCCTTACGCCGAGTTGAACGAAGCTGCCTCTGTGATCCGGATCACACCGATGCCGGGGCCAAGAGAGGACACGTGCCATGAAGACGGAGAAAATCGCCATCGGCTGCGCCGTTCGCGGCGTCGATGCCAAGACGGCAACGCCGGCCGAGATGCGCGAGCTCAAGGACCTGCTCTACAAGAACCGCCTGGTCGTGCTGAAAGACCAGGTCGTCAGCGACCAGGAATATTGCGACTTCGCCGGCCGCCTGGGCTTTCCCGTGCCCTATCTGCAGACCGCCTATCACCATCCCGATTTTCCGCTGATCTTCGTCTCCTCCAACGTCAAGACGGACGGCAAGCAGATCGGCGTGCCCCGCACCGGCGGCTACTGGCACTCGGACACCTCGTTCGAGCAGGAGCCCAAGGTCATCACCATGCTGATGCCCAAGGTGCTCCCCTCGAGCCACCCGCGCAGCACGCGCTTCATCGACATGGCGGAGGTCTATGCGGCGCTGCCGCAGTCCACCAAGGACCGGCTCGCCGGCGCCGAGTTCATGCACAGCGGGCGCTGGCGCTACAAGATCCGCCCGGACAACGCCGGCATGGACATCTTCGAGATCCTGGAGCTGATCGATGCTTTCGCGCCGCCGGTCCGCCATCCGGCGATCATCGAGCACCCCTACACCAAGGAGAAAGTCCTCTACGCCAACCGCGGCTTCACGCTCGGCATCGCCGACGGGTCGCTGGACGAGTCCGCTCGCCTGCTGAAGGAGATCTTCGAGTTCGCCGAGACCGACCGGTTCGTCAGGGAAGTGCGCTGGTCGCTGGGCGACATCATCATCTGGGACAACCGCTTCCTCTCCCACACCTCGGGCCGCAACAGCGGGGCCGAAGAGGAGACGATGATGTACCGCATCACCTTGCGCGACGCGTTTCCCTTGTGCGCAAGCCAGATGAAGGCGGATGCCGCAGCCGCATAGCGTCAATCAGAGCCAACCAATGGAGGTTACCATGATCGCCACATCTCTCGAGACCAGGCCGGCTCGCGGCATCGGCGAGACCGGCGCAGTTGCCGGCGTCCGTCCGGCGAGCCTCGGTCTCGCCGACACGGCAGCAGGTCGCGAATGCGAGCTGCCGATCGGCATCTCCGACGCCTTCGTCGCCGATATCCTGAAACCCTACCGTCCTCACGCGCGGTACCTGAAATCGGCCCAGATCACGCATTTTCGCGACAAACTCCTGCCCGATGACGGAGCGAAAAATCCCAGCTTCATGACCGGCACGGGCAGGTTCGCGATCCCGGAGAGCTGCTACATCGACGACACCGGGCATTTCAACGCGGTGGAGTTCAACATCTGCTACAACCAGCTGGCCTACGTCCTCTTCGGCAAGTGCGTCGATGCCGGCATTCTGCAGAGGCTCAGGCACGAGAAGGTGAACGTTATCTCCTTTCCGGATTACAAGCGTCACCAGCTGCCAGCCATGCTGATCGTCAGCATCGAGGGGGTACGCTTCTTCAAGCAGCTGAAGAGCGACGACTTCCAAGCCCAGCTCACCCTCGACCGTGCTGCCCCGGTCGGAGCGGCGTGGTTCTTCTTCACGTCGATTGCCTTCTCCGACGCCGAGGGCATCAAGGCCAAGGGCTCCGTCGTGCTCGCCTTCAGCCCCACGTTCCAGCCAGTCAAGCACTGAGGCGGCCATGACCCAGCACACGGCAATTCAGTCGGCGGAGACGGTTGCCTTCCTCAGGGCGCTGGTCGCCGACGAGGCGAGCCTGGCGGTTCGGTGCGAGGACCGCCTGGCAAAGCACTTCCTCGGCCGCAAATACCGAGCATTGGCCGGCATCGGCCCGCAGGCGCTCATCAGGCGGCTCGTCGATCTCGCCGCGCCGGGCAGCTACGGCTTCGCCATCGCCCGGACGCGGCATTTCGACGAGGCGCTGCTGGCGGAAGTCCGCTCCGGCGTCGAGCAGGTGGTGCTGCTGGGGGCGGGCTACGACTCGCGGCCGTTTCGGTTCCGGGATGCGCTCGCGGGCATCAGGGTATTCGAGATCGATCACCCCGGAACGCAGGCGCGCAAGCGACACATGTTGGAGCGGGCCTTCCAGCAAAGCCCCGCGAATCTGACCTACATCGCCGTCGACTTCAATCGGCAGTCGCTGCAGCAGGCCCTGGCCGAGCACGGCTTTTCGCCGGAGAGAAAGACGCTGTTCCTGTGGGAGGGCGTCTCCTACTACCTGCCGCAGCCGGTGGTGGAAGCGGTCCTCGACTTCGTCGCCGGCTGCGCCGCGGGAAGCTCCATCGTCTTCGACTATGCCACCAGGGGCTTCGTCAACGGCGACACCACCACCCACGGCGGCAAGCAGGTGGCGCGATGGCTGAAGAAGATCCGCGAGCCGTTCGTATTCGGCCTCGATGCTGCCGAGGTCGACGCCTTTCTGGCGGCGCGCAAACTGCAGCTGGTCTCCGACCTCGGCCCGGAAGAGTTGGAGCGGTCCTATCTCGCGACCAAGACCGGCCGCCGCCTCGGCAAGACGCTTGGCCACGTCCGCATGGTGCACGCCCGCGCCGGCGGCCTGTGATGGCGGGGCTCGACCGCGTTGCCCGCCTCCCCCTGGAGGGGGGAGGACGACGCGCCACGAGTTAGCGCCGCCTACTTGCGCCGACCGGGACCACCAGTGATCGCTGAGGTGCCAACTCGCTTGGCGCGGCTAGAGCTTGTCCCGGACTTGATCCGGGATGGGGGTGTCTGTTGCGAGCGCGGACGCATCTCCCACCCCCGTACAAGACCGGCGTATCGCAGGGAACAGCGCGCCGCGTCGAACGCGAGCAAGCTCCTCTCGATGATCGGGATCGAACCGATACCCGGCATACAGAGGACACCGGCGATGCGCGCACCATCTCTCAATGCTCGCCCCGATGCAGCGGCAAGTCGGGGACGGCCGGCAGGCATTCGCCATCGCGCGCGAGCCCTTTCGCGCCGGCGCGTCGACATGTCGGAGGCGGAATTCCTCGTCCTGGCGCTCGGATGGAGTGCCGCGGTTGCGGGCATCCTCATCGTCTCGATGCTGGCGCGCGCGCTTGGGTGGGGGGCCGTGTCATGATCGTGTGCTCGTGCAACGTCCTGAGCGACAAGGATGTCCTCTCGCTGCTGGCAAGCGCGCAGCGGCGTCCGACGATGAGCCAGGTCTACGCCGGCCTCGGCTGCCGGGCACGGTGCGGCCGTTGCGCGCCGACGATCAAGAGGATCCGCGACGAGGCGCCGAGCTGCGACGCTGGGCAGCACATCGCCAGGATGTGACGGGCCGATCCCGCCTCTCCAGCCGACCGGCTCAATCAGCCTTTTTTTGTCCGAGGCCGAGCCAATTTGCCAGATCGATCGGCAGCGGGAACACGATGGTGGAGCTCTTCTCGCCGGCGATATTGAGCAGCGTGCCGAGAAAGCGCAGCTGCATGGCCTCCGGCCGCCGCGAAAGGATCTCGCCGGCCTGCGCCAGCCGTTCGGCGGCCTGCAGCTCGCCCTCCGCATCGATCACCTTGGCGCGGCGCAGGCGCTCGGCCTCGGCCTGCTTGGCGATGGCGCGGATCATCGTCTCGTTGAGATCGATGTGCTTGAGCTCGACGTTGCTGACCTTGATGCCCCACGCGTCGGTGCGCTCGTCGAGGATGCGCTGCACCTCGTTGTTGAGCCTTTCGCGGTCGACCAGCATCTGGTCGAGGTCGTGCTGGCCCAAAACCGAGCGCAGCGTGGTCTGTGCGAACTGACTGGTCGCCACATCGTAGTGCTCGACCTGGATGATGGCCTTCTCCGGATCGAGCACGCGGTAGTAGACGACGGCGTTGACCTTGACCGAGACGTTGTCGCGGGAAATGACGTCCTGCGGCGGCACGTCGAGCACGCGCGTGCGCAAATCGACGCGCACCATCTGCTGGACGAACGGCACCAGGACGACGAGGCCGGGGCCCTTCACCCGCCAGAAGCGGCCGAGCAGGAACACCACGCCGCGCTCGTACTCGCGCAGGATGCGGATCGAGGTGGCGATGAGGGCGACGAGCACCGCAATCGGGATCGCCGCGGACAAGAAAACGTTCAGGAAGCCGAACATCTCGAGCACCTCACCTCACGTTGCTGCCTCGACCTGGAGCATGAGGCCCACGCGGCCGACCACGCGCACCTTTTGACCCGCCGCGAAGCTGCGCGCCGCCCGCGCGGCCCACATCTCGCCCAGCACCAGGACGCGCCCTTCCCCTGTTGCCCAGCTGACGACCTCGCCGGTGCTGCCGATCATCGCCTCCGCGCCGGTGCGCACCGCGCGCCCTCGCGCCTTGAGCGCGAAGCCGAGCACACCCATGAAAAAGGCCGCGCTCACCGCCGCCGCGCCGGCGATCAGCGGCCAGGCCACGGCGAAACGGATATCGGCGTCGGCGGGGTCGAACAGAAACAGCGCGCCGAGCACGAAGGCGACGATGCCGCCCAGGCCGACGACGCCGAAGCCCGGCGTGTGCGCCTCCACTATCATCATCGCCACCCCGAACAGGAGCAGGGCGAGGCCGCCGTAGCTCACGGGCAGGACCGACAGGGCGGTCAGCGCCACGATCAGGCAGATGCCGCCGACCACGCCCGGTGCCACCGCGCCCGGGCTCCAGAACTCGAAGATGATGCCGTAGATGCCGATCAGCAGGAAGATGAAGGCGATGTTTGGATCGGTGATGGTCGTCATCAACTCCATCTTCCAATCCGACTTCAGCTCGACGATGCTGTGGCCCTTGGTCGCCAGCCCCACCGGTCCGGTCGCGGTCGTCACCGATCGCCCGTCGATGGCGGCCACCAGCTCGGCAACGTCGACCGCGATCAGGTCGATGACCTTTTCCTTCAGCGCATCGGTGGCGGTGAGCGTTGCCGCATCGCGCACCGCCTTCTCCGCCCACTCGACGTTGCGCCCCCTGAGCTGCGCCAGCGTGCGGATGTAGGCGATGGCATCGTTCAGGCTCTTGCGTCCTTCAGCGGTGGCGGGCTCTCGCTCGGTAGATTTGTCCGCCCCCGGTGCGGGCTTCTGCGGCGGCGAACCGGGCATGCCCGGCACGCCCATAGCGATCGGCGTGGCAGCGCCCAGGTGCGTGCCCGGCGCCATCGCAGCCACGTGCGCAGCGTACATGATGTAGGTGCCGGCGCTCGCCGCCCGGGCCCCGCTCGGCGCTACGTAGACCACGACGGGAATGCGGGAGGCCAGCATGGTCTGGATCATGTCGCGGGTGGAGGACAGCAGCCCGCCCGGCGTGTCGAGCCTGACGATCAGGGCGGCCGCGTCCTGGGCCTCGGCCTTCTCCAGGGCCTTGGTCAACCGGGTGGCGGCGACGAAGCCGATCGCGCCCTTGATGTCGACCAGCAGCACGGGGCGGACCGGCGGGCCCTGGCCTTGGGCGGCAAGTGCGCCGGCGAAGACGAGGTTGGCCAACGCCAATGCGCAGAGCCAGGCGCGGATCGATCGAGCCGGCGCTCTGACCTGGGTAGGGGCGACGCAGGGCAGCCTCGATCCCTCGTCGTTACCGGCGGCGCTGCATCTCATGCACCACTATACAAAGCCTCGAGGCACCTTGCGCTACCCAATTCGGGATAAACGGGTCGACCCACGCCGGCCGACAGCGCCTTCAGTTCTCGCGCACAACCCTCAGCACGTCGGCGGCGTAGCGCTGCAGCTTGGTCTGGCCGACGCCGCTGATGCTGGCCAGCGCATCCTCGTTACCCGGCCGCGCCCGGGCTATGGCCGACAGCGTGGTGTCGTGGAAGATGACGTAGGGCGGCACGCCCTGCTCGGCGGCGCGCTCGCGGCGCCAGGCGCGTAAAGCCTCGAACAGGGGCGCATCCGCCGCCTCCACCGGCATACGTTCGCCGCCGCGGCGCTTGCGCTCGCGCCCCGTCCGCCCGCTCCCGTCCGCGGCGGCCGGCATCCGGCGCACGGACACCCGCCGCTCGCCGCGATAGACGGCTTTGACTTCCGCCGCATCGCCCAGCCCGATCAGGGGCCTGCCGTCGTTGGCGTCCTCGCGCAGCAGGCCCTCGAACAGCAGCTGGTCGAGCAGATCGCGCCAGCCGGCGGCGCTGAACTCGCGGCCGATGCCGAAGGTCGACAGCTGCGTCTCATAAGACGGGGCGTCCTTGGTCTTGCCGAGCAGATGGTCGATGACACGGCCACGGCCGAAGCGGCCGCCGAGGCGATGCACGGCCGAGAGGGCCTTCTGCGCCGCCTCGGTGGCATCGCTGGCCACCGGCGGGCTGAGGCACAGGTCGCACTGGCCGCAGGCGTCGACCCCCGTCTCGCCGAAATAGCGGCGCACGGCGGCGGGCCGGCAGCTGGTGCCGTCGAGCATGGCGTAGAGCTGGCGCACCTTGCGAGCCTGCACGGCCTTGACCGCTGCGTCGACGTCGCGGCCGTCGATGCGGCGCAGGGCCCAGGCGAGGTCGGACGAGGAGTAGAGGGTGATGCCTTCGGCCGGCGCGCCGTCCCGCCCGGCCCGGCCGATCTCCTGCCAATAGGCCTCGATCGCGTCCGGCGGATCGGCGTGGATGACGAAGCGCACGTCCGGCTTGTCGACGCCCATGCCGAAGGCGATGGTGGCCACCATCACCGCCGCATCGGCCTCGAGGAAGTGCCGCAGCCGGGCGGCGCGAAGGTTCTTGTCGAGCCCGGCGTGATAGGCGAGCGCCGGCACGCCCGCGGCAGCCAGGCTTTCGGCGAGCTCGTCGACCCCTTTGCGCGTGCCGGCATAGACGATGCCGGAGCGGCCCGCGCGCTCGGCCACCAGCTCCAGCACGCGGGCGTGTCCCGCGCCGCGCTTGCGCTCCGCGGCAAGGGCCAGCTCCGGCCGCGCAAAGCTGTCGACGAACTCGCGGGCGCCGGCGAGGCGCAGCTCGGCGCGGATGTCCTCGCGCGTGCGGGCGTCCGCCGTGGCGGTCACCGCCAGGCGCGGCACCTGCGGGAACAGCTCCGCCAGCCGGCCCAGCATGCGGTACTCGGGCCGGAAGTCGTGGCCCCACTGGCTGACGCAGTGCGCCTCGTCGATGGCGATGAGGGCGATCTGCAGGCGCGAGAGCAGCTCCAGCATCGCCGGCTGCATCAGGCCCTCGGGCGAGAGATAGAGCAGGTCGAGCGTGCCGGCCTGGGTGCGCTCCACGATGTCGCTGCGCTCGTGCGGCGAGACGCTGGAATCGAGCCGCGCCGCGGCCACGCCCGACTGCAGCAGCGCCGCCACCTGGTCCGACATCAGGGCGATGAGGGGCGAGACGACCAGGCCGACGCCGGGACGCAGCATCGACGGGATCTGGTAGCACACGCTCTTGCCGCCGCCGGTGGGCAGCACGGCCAGCGCGCTGCGCCCGGCCAGGATCTCGCCGATCACGCCGGCCTGCAGGCCGCGAAAGTCGCCGTGGCCGAAGGTGCGGCGCAGGACGCCGACGGCGGCGCCCAAGTCGGCGGCGCCCAAGTCGGCGGCGACAGGCGGTCGATCGCGTTCGAATAGGGAATCGTGTGCCACGGGGATTTATGCGACAGAGACGCCGCGGTCGCCAACGGCTACGTCGCGGGTTGTCCCCAGTCCGGCTCCAGAGCGCGCCGCGGACAGCGCACACGCACGCGAATGGGCTGAGGAGACCGCGCGTTCCCGAGACCTGCTATGCTACCGGTGCCGCCAAGCGTGAGCCGAGCTTATGTTCGTTGGTCACTACGGGGTCGCGTTCGCCGCCAAGCCAGCCGCAGCGCGCGTGCCGCTCTGGGTCTGGTTCATCGCCGCTTCCGCCGCTCAAGTGTAGGTGCGCTCGTCGGCGATGACCTTGCCGTCGTTGGGGAGCGAGCCCATAGACACCAGCTCCACCTCACCCTTGAGCTTGGTGACGGCCTGCAGCGTCTCGGCGAGCTTGGCTTTGAGCCCGGCATCGGCGCTGGCGCTTTCCGCGCGCAAGGTCATGGTATCCTGCTCGCCGGCGCGCCCCACCACCAGGCGCACGCGGCCGAGGCCGGCGTGGCGCTTGGCCACCTCGGCTACCTGCTCGGGATGCACGAACATGCCTTTCACTTTCGTGGTCTGGTCGGCGCGGCCGAGCCAGCCCTTGATGCGCATGTTGGTGCGCCCGCACGGGCTCACTCCCGGCAGCACCGCCGAGAGATCGCCGGTGCCGAAGCGGATCATCGGGTAGTCGCGGTTGAAGGTGGTGACGACCACCTCGCCCACATCTCCCGCCGGCACCGGATCGCCGGTGCCGGGCCGCACCATCTCCACGATCACGCCCTCGTCGATGATCATGCCCTCGAGCGCCTCGCTTTCGTAGGCGATGATGCCGACGTCGGCGGTGGCGTAGGTCTGATAGGTGGCGATGCCGCGCGCCTTGTATTCCGCGCGCAGCGAGGGGAACAGCGCGGCGCCGCCGACCAGCGCCTTCTTGATCGAGGACGCGTCCTTGCCGGCCTCCTTGGCCTTGTCGAGCAGGATTTTCAGGTAGTCGGGCACGCCGACGTAGGCGGTGGGCTTGACGTATTGCAGAACCTCGAGCTGCTGCTCGGTGTTGCCGGGGCCGGCGGCGACGACGGCGCAGCCGAGCGCGCGGGCGCCGGCGTCCAGGATCCACGCGCCCGGCGTCAGGTGATAGGCGAAGGTGTTGTGGACGATGTCGCCCTTGCGCATGCCGGCGGCGTAGAGCGCGCGCGCCGTGCGCCACCAGTCCTCGCCGAAGCCCTCGGGCTCGAAGATCGGCCCGGGCGACATGAAGATGCGGGCGAGCGCGCCGGCCGGCGCGGTGGTGAAGCCGCCGTAGGGCGGGTCCTTGGCCTGCAGGTCTTTCAGCGCGCTCTTGCGCAGAACGGGCAGCTTGGCGAGGCCCGCACGCGAGTTCACTGAAGCGGCGTCGACGCCTTTGAGATGCGCGGCCCACCCCGGCGCCTGGGTCATCGCCTGGCGCACGAGGTCGGGCAGCAGATTGAATTGCGCCAGCTCGCGCTGTGCTGGATCCCGCGTCTCCAGCTGATCGTAATGCTTGTCGCTCACCGGTTCCTCCGTCATCCCGGGCCTTGTGCCCGGGATCCAATTGTCCGCGAGCGCCGGAGCAAATTGAGAGATGGATCCCGGTGACAAGCACCGGGATGACATCAAGCCAGCCAGCGCTTGCGCCGCTTGTAGGACTTCACGTCGCGGAAGCTGCGGCGGTCGCCGCCGACGCCGAGATAGAACTCCTTCACGTCCTCGTTCTCGCGCAGCGACTTGGATTGGCCGTCCATCACCACGCGGCCGTTCTCCAGGATGTAGCCGTAGGTGGCGTACTTGAGCGCCATGTTGGTGTTCTGCTCGGCCAGCAGCACGGAGACGCCCTGCTCCTGGTTGAGCCGCTTGACGATCTCGAAGATCTCCTCGACCAGCTGCGGGGCGAGCCCCATCGACGGCTCGTCGAGCAGCATCATCTTCGGCGCCGACATCAGCGCGCGCCCGATCGCCACCATCTGCTGCTCGCCGCCGGAGACGTAGCCCGCGAGCGAGAGGCGGCGCTCCTTCAGGCGCGGAAAATAGGTGTAGACCATGTCCAGGTCGCGCTTGATGACGCCGCTGCCGCCCGAGCGCGTATAGGCGCCGGTGAGCAGGTTCTCCTCGACCGTGAGATGGCCGAAGCAGTGGCGGCCCTCCATCACCTGGATGCAGCCGCGGCGCACCAGCTCGCTGGGCGAGAGCCCGTCGACGCGCTGGCCCATGAATTCGACGGAGCCCTTGGTCACCTTGCCGCGCTCGGCCAGCAGCAGGTTGGAGATGGCTTTCAGCGTCGTCGACTTGCCGGCACCGTTGGCGCCGAGCAGGGCGACGATGGCGCCCTTCGGCACGGCGAGCGACACACCCTTCAGGACCAGGATGACGTGATCGTAGATCACCTCGACGTTGTTGAGGGTGAGGATCGGCGCGGCCGCGTCCTTCACAGGGTGCGGGGCGGCCTCTCGAGCGAGCGTTGTGTCTTGCGGCGCCATGACGACACGTCAGGTGGAGGTGGCGGCGCAGAGGCCGCCACCTCGGGTTCTAGTGTGCGATCACGACGACGGGCACTGCCGCGGCGTGATCTTGTTCTCCTCGGCGTACTTCTTCGCCGAAGCTTCCATCATCGGCCGCACGATATCGCGCATCGGCTCGATCCAGTCGGAAACGAGCTTCCACTCCTTGCCGTCCCACTGCTGGAAGATGACCGGGCCGTTGCCTTCGTGGTCGTTGCAGGAGACCTTGATCGGCTTCATCATCTTGCCAAAGCCCAGCTTGGCGAGGCGATCCTCGGTCAGGTTCAAGTTCTCCATGCCCTCGCGCACCTGCTCGCCGGTCACCTTCTTGCCGTACTTCTTGATGGCGTCGCGGATCGCCTCGGTGGTCATCATGGCGTTGACGAGCGCGCGGTTGTAGAGCACTTCGCCCGCCTTTTCCCACGTGGTCGAGCCCTTGTTGCGGTCATAGACGAACTTCTTGACGTCCTCGTGGACCTTGAAGGTCTTGCCGGGAGCATGGAAGGTCGCCGAGACATAGCCCTTGGCGGCATCGCCCGCCGGTACCACGTCGGCCTCGGTGCCGGACCACCAGACGGCAACGATGTGGTCCATCTTGAAGCCGATGGCCGCCGCCTCCTTCACTCCGACCTGGTTCATCACGCCCCAGCCACGGAAGATGATCCAATCCGGGTTCGACTGACGCACCTTGAGCCACGTCGCTTTCTGCTCCTGTCCGGGATGGTCGACCGCCAGGTGCTCTATTTCGAACCCATATTTCTTCGCCAGCACATCAAGCACCGGGATCGTCTCTTTGCCGTAGGGGCTGTTGTGGTAGATGTTGGTGATCTTCTTGCCCTTGAGCTTGTCGAGGCCGCCTTCCTTGGAGGCGATGTACTTGATCTTGGCCGAGGCCTGGCTCCAGTAGCCGGTCGGCGCAGTGAAAACCCAGGCGTGTACGCTGCCGACCGCCGCGTCCGTTCTCCCGTAGCCCATGGACAGGATCGGGATCTTGTCGACCGACGCCTTGGGGATCAGGGCGTAGGTGATGCCGGTGGAGAACGGGTTGATCATGAGCGGGTTCTTGCTCTTCAGCCGCTCGTAGCACTCCACCCCGACCTTGGTGTCGTAGTTGGTCTCGCACTCCTCGTGCACGATCTTCACGCCCTCGATGCCGCCATCGCGCTCATTGAGCAGCGTGAAGTAGTCCTTGAAGCCGTTGGCGATGGGAATGCCGTTGGGGGCATAGGCGCCGGTGCGGTAGACGAAAGTCGGGATGTAGAGCCCGTCTTGCGCCACCGCGCTCGGGACGGCCCACGGGCCTGCCAGCGCTGCCGCAGCCAGAGCGCCGATCTTCAGGTATCTCAGGGTCATCAAGACCTCCCTATCGAGTTGTCTAAGTTGTTGGCCGGAAAGGCGCAGCCGCACGTCGCGGCCAGTCGCCGTACCGTAGCATCGCGACGCGACCAACGTAAACCGCCGCATGCTACGCGCACCCGTAGTCAGCCCGTCAGTGGGGGTACGGCCACAGACGCAGCTTTTCCTTGGCGATCTGCCAGAGCCGGGCCAAGCCGTGCGGCTCGACGATCAGGAAAAGGATCATCAACCCCCCGAACAGCATCTGTTCGATGTGCTTTTGCGTCGCCATGTCGACCGCCAGCCCGATGGCTGGGAGAAAGTTGACGAGGAAAATCGGCATCAGGACGATGAAGGCGGCGCCGAGGAAGGAGCCCATGATGCTCGCCAACCCGCCGATGATGACCATGAACAGCACGTCGAAAGAGACGTTGATGGCGAACGCCTGCGTCTCGACGCTGTTGAGGTAGAGGTTGAGCAGCATGGCGCCGGCGACCCCGCAGTAGAAGGAGCTGACCGCGAACGCCAGCAGCTTGGTCTGCATCGGCCGGATGCCGATCAGCTCGGCGGCGATGTCCATGTCGCGGATGGCCATCCAGGAGCGGCCGATGCGGCCGCGCACGAGGTTCTTGGCGATCAGCGCAAACACCACCACCAGGGTGAGTGCGAACAGATACTTGATCGCGGGGCTGGCGCGCGGGCTCGTCACCAGCGGGTTCAGGAAGCTCAATTTCTCCAACACGCCGCCGGACTCCATGAACGAGCCGAACAAGGTGCGGGGCGGGGACTCGATGGTGCCGTTGGAGTTGTAATTGTAGAACCACGGCACCTTGTTGAAGAGCCAGGTCAGGAAGAACTGCGCGGCGAGCGTCGCCACGGCCAGATAGAAGCCCTTGATGCGCAAGCTGGGCAGGCCGAACAGCACGCCGACCGCCGCCGCCACCAGCCCGGACAGCAGGAAGATGAAGATCATGCCGAGGTCGGGGAAGAACACGGTCGTCAGCTTGTAGCTGGCGTAGGCCCCAACGGCCATGAAGCCGCCGGTGCCGAGCGAGATCTGGCCGCAGTAGCCGACCAGGATGTTGAGGCCCAGCGCCGCCATGGCGAAGATCAGGAACGGGATCAGCACGGCATCGAACCAGTACTGGCCCAAGAACGTCGGCGGCATGATGTAGGCGGCGAGCAGCAGCGCGGCAACGAACCAGCGGTCCTGGGCGATGGGGAAGATCGCCTGGTCGGCGGCGTAGCTGGTCTTGTACTGGCCGGCTTCGCGATAAAACATTGTGTCGGTCAGCCCTGATGAGGCACGGATGGAGCTGCGGGGAGTAGGGAGTAGGGAGTGGGGAGTAGAAGGTGCTTCTGATAGCTCAGTCGTCTCGCCATAGCCCCCACTCCCTATTCCCTACTCGCTATTCCCTGTTGCTTAGACGCGCTCGATGATCTTCTCGCCGAACAGGCCCTGCGGCCGCACCAGCAGGAACGCCAGCGCCAGAATGTAGGCGAACCAGTTCTCGATGGCGCCGCCGACCGCCGGGCCCCAGTAGACCTCGGCCACCTTCTCGCCCACGCCGATGATGAGGCCGCCGACGATGGCGCCCGGCACCGAGGTGAAGCCGCCGAGGATCAGCACCGGCAAAGCCTTGAGCGCGATCAGCGACAGCGAGAACTGCACGCCGCTCTTGCCGCCCCAGATGATGCCGGCGGCAAGCGCCACGAGGCCCGCAACCGCCCACACGATCACCCAGATGCCGCGCAGCGAGATGCCGACGGAAAGCGCGGCGGCATGATCGTCGGCGACCGCCCTGAGCGCCCGGCCGACCCGCGTCTTCTGGAAGAACAGCGCCAGCACGATGACGAGGGTCGCTGCCATCCCCGCGGCAAACAGCTCGAAGGAATTGATCAGGATGCCGCTCCTGACCGCCCACACCACGCCGGCTGCCGCCGCAAGTGTGCCGACAAGCCCGAGGGCGATGAACCAGCCGTAGTGCAGCGGCGGCGGCAGGCCGCCGGCATCGCGCTGCGCCTGGCGCCAGCCGAGCCAGGTGGCGGCGCTGAGGAGGGCAACGGCCAGCACCATGGCCAGCCCCGACCACGACAGGCTCGCCAGGAACATGGCGGTCTTGCTCGGCTTGCCCAGAACAAAGTCGGCGTCGGGTCCGAAGGCAAAGCGGGCGAGAAAGCAGACGACACCCAGCACCATCGTGGCGAGCCCGAGTGGACCCGGCAGCACCGACACGGCCGAGCCGCCCAGCTCGTCGATGGACCGCCGCGCCGTGCGCGCCCGCCACAGGACCAGGATGGCCAGGCTGGCGCCGGCCGCTCCGGCAAACACCGCGGCCAGCACAGGCGTGGGGATGGTCACGCCCTTGACGTTGAGCGGCAGGTCGGGAATGCCGATGTCGAGCGCCTTGACGTCGGATCCCCACAGCGCCTCGCCGAAGCCTTCGAGGAAGAAGGTGAGCCCGATGGTGGCCATGAACAGGATGATCTGCTCCTGGTTGACCATGTATCTCAGGATCACGCGCTCGATGACGAAGGCCAGCGCCAGCATGATGAGGCCGGTGAGCACGATGGCGAGCAGCAGGGGCACGCCGCGCTCCATCAGCCCCACCAGCGATAGGGCCGCAAACAGCACCATCACCCCTTGGGCGAAGTTGAACACGCCGGAGGCCTTGTAGATCAGCACGAAGCCCAGCGCGACCAGGGAATACATGACGCCCGACAGGATGCCGCCGATCACCACCTCGCCGAAGAACAGCGGCGCCGTCAGGATCGTGATCCAGGGCTCGATCAGGATGTTGAACAGAAAATCCATCGGCGAACGTGCGCGCTTTCTGCCTGCTCAATGGCTGACGCCGAGATAGGCGTCGATGACGGCCTGATTGCCCTGCACCTCGGCCGGCGTGCCGTCGGCGATCTTGACGCCGTAGTTGAGGACCACGACGCGGTCGGAGAGGTCCATCACCACGCTCATGTCGTGCTCGATCAGCGCGATGGTGGTGTCGAAGGTATCTTTCACGGTGAGGATGAAGCGGCTCATGTCCCGCTTCTCCTCCAGGTTCATCCCCGCCATCGGCTCGTCGAGCAGCAAGAGCTCCGGCTCCATGGCGAGCGCGCGGCCGAGCTCGACGCGCTTCTGCAGCCCGTAGGGCAGCTTGCCGACAGGCGTCTTGCGGATGTGCTTGATCTCGAGGAAGTCGATGATCTGCTCGACCGCCTCCCGATGCCGGATTTCCTCGCGCTGCGACACGCCCCAGTAGATCGCCTGGGCCAGGATGCCCCGCCGCATCTTTAGGGTGCGCCCGGTCATGATGTTGTCGAGTGTGGACATGCCCTTAAACAGGGCGACGTTCTGGAAGGTGCGGGCGATGCTCTGGCTGGCGGG
>ORMF011880203.1_pt1 | contig 16563 bp, 13 predicted proteins | sample 1779871 | NCBI WGS metagenome assembly ORMF01 (sample SAMEA104232316, study PRJEB22302) | groundwater metagenome | biome: forest; feature: aquifer; material: groundwater | place: USA | collected 2011-08-07 | depth 5.4 m
ACTTGAATTTGACGGCTATTTGTGTCGGCGATGTAGACATTCCCTGCCTGGTCGACGGCGAGCGCCGTTGGATTGGCCGTTTTCGTCCCTCCGCTCAAGGGAAAATCATTTAGGTATTCTCCCCGGTAGCTGAAAATCTTGACCGCTCTCGGAATCCCGTTCAGCACATAAATTCGGCCTGTGGGGTCGGTAACCGCCTTGACCGGCTCCTTTAGCTCCCGGTTGTAGCCAAAAGAAAAAAGAGGCAGACCCATGGCGTCGTAGACGGCGACCAGATCGTTCGAAGTATCCGCGACGTAGACATCCCCCTTGGACCTGTCGACCCAAACCCCGCGCGGGCTCTTTAAAAAAATTCCTTCGACTTGTTGGTAAACCACGCGCAGGGGCTGGAGGGTTACGTTGCTGACTACGACCGGGGGGGCTGAAGGGGTTGGGTTCGTGTCCACCGCCTGGCCGGGACCCGCAGCCAGGCAGGTGATATAGAACAAAGTCGTTATACAAAGAAGCTGTCTCACAAAAACCTCTAATAAACTGGCTCCGCTAATTCTCTATGGCAACTTCGATGCCACGTTTCCGCCGATCATCAGTCAGGTGCACGAAAGGTCTTACGGACAGCCCTTATGTTCGTGCTTTATCGCTTTTGTCCACGAATGAGACAGCTTTTAGAACCCGGTGGGCGCCTGCCGGATGCAGGACGGACGAACTCGGTGCCTGTAACTGGATAAGCCCGGGAGTTGGCCTTTCTCAACGCTCGGAAAAATTCGCCTCAGAGTGCGTGAAATCGCGCACTCTGAGGCAGGATTAGTTTACACAGACTTGACGCGAGGGCTGAGAATGTGCGGCGGCTTATGAGACCGGAAACGTTTAGAACTGCAAAAATTGGTAGCGCGAGAGAATAAGAGGCCAAAAAAAGGAGGACCGGATCTTGAGCCGGTCCTCCTTTCACTGAGCCGACCAGAGGACTTCAGCGGAGTTGCTTATGGCACTCGATACAGAGTTCGCGGCGTTGCGAACCGCGGAGAAATTTATCGTGGGGTGTCCCGTGAGGATCATGGCAAGAGAGGCAGTTCACGGGCTGATTGTTACGCGGATCGATAATGCCCGCCCCCATCGGATGGGACAGCGTAGCGTGGGTCGTGTGGCAAACGCTGCAAACTTTCATTGAGTCCCCCGCGAGCAGCATCGGCTGATCCGAGCTGTGCGGCTTATGGCACGCCGTGCAGCGCCCTTCGGCGGCTTTTTCCGGGTGAAAGGTCTTGGCGGTTCGAAAGCGATCTTCCACCTTTGTGTGGCAAGTTAGACAAACGTTGCGCTCTTTGCCGGCCATGAGTCCTTTGACTTCGGACGCGTGCGGTGTATGGCAGGCGGTGCATTGACCGGCCGCCACCGGCGCATGAAGCCCCTTCTCTTTGAGCGTCTGCGCCATCTTTGTGTGGCAGGTCAGACAGAGATCTTTTCCGGCAAGGTTGGTTTTCTTTGGATCGGTGCCCGATACCTGATGGCAACTGCCGCAGCGGCCTTGAGCGAAGGGTTGGTGCGCAATGGACTTGATCAGTCCTTTGTTATCGGAGCCGTGCGGGTTATGGCATTCCTCACAAGCGACCCTCTCCATAGAAAAAGGCGAGTGGGCTCTTTTGATCTGGGGCGCACCCAGATTGTGGCAGGATACACAAAGCTTAGTCGACGGCGCTTTCAACAACGCGCCCTCAGCCGAGGCGTGCGGGCCGTGGCAAAGCAGACAGTTGCCCGCTTGAAAAGGCGCATGGGGAAATTTCTTGGGCTTGTCCTTGAGCGCGCTGTGGCAGGTGAGACATAGCTCGCCGCCGCTCTTGGCGAGCTGAAACTTTTGCGGGCCCGCATGAGGGTCGTGGCAGGCGGTGCAGTTACCGTCCTTGATGGGACGATGCACGCTACCTTTAGAAAATTCGGCCTTTTGTTTTGCGTGGCAGCTATAGCAGAGATCGGCGCCGCGCAGAGCGAGGAGCTTGGGAAACTTCGCCGTGTGCGGGTTGTGGCAGCTCTCGCAGGCGCCCATCTTCACCGGCGTATGGACGGCGCCTTGGGAAAATTTTTGTTTCAACTCGGAGTGACACTTGTAGCAAAGCTCGGCGCCTTTAGCTTCGAGCGCAACGGCGGCATGGGCAAGCGCCGGCACCATCAACAACACGGCTCCCACAATGAGGCCAGAGAGAAAAACAAAGTTATAGCAGGCTCGTAACCCTTGGCTCTTCATATTACTGTCCTTCAAAGTGCGAGAAGATTCTTTTTCACCGCGGAGGCACAGAGTTCACAGAGTTCGGAGTATTTCTTCATCAAAAGATCGTTTTTCTCTGCGCTCTCTGCGTCTCCGTGGTAAAATTTCTTTTTCTGTGTCCTCATTATTTCTTATGACACGCGGTGCAGACCCCTCCGGCGAACGGCTTGTGCTGGACCGGATGGAATAATTTTGACCCTTCCGCCGCGTGCGGGTCGTGGCAACCGACGCAGTTCGCGTCTTTGACTTGCATGCCGCCGTGCGCCTGGACGATCTTTTCGCTCGCCGTATTGTGACAGGTGACGCAGAGACCCGGCGGCGAGCCGGTCAGCAGGTCCACCTGGTTAGATTCGTGAGGCTTGTGGCACAAGTTGCATTGGCCCATGGCTACCGGAGGGTGGACCTTGGCCCCCGGCTTTTTCATCACCTCCGCAAGCTTTGCATGGCAACCAAGGCAAAGCTCGGGCGGATCTTTCTTTAGCTGAGTTTTGAGAGTGCTACCATGCGGATCGTGGCAGCCGGCGCAGTTCTCTTTCGCTGGCGCGTGCGTGCTCTTGATGTCCTTGCTCGCGCCGAGAACTTTTGAGTGACACATCGAACAAAGTTCCGGGCCTTTGGTGGTCACGAGTTTCGCATTCGCGCTGGCATGGGGCACGTGGCAGATACTGCAACCCCCGGTCTCGAAAGGCGGATGCATTTTAGTGCCTTTGAGCTTGCTCAGCATGTTGCCGTGGCAGTTGAAACAGAGCTGATCTTGGGCCTTGACGAGAATCGCTTTCGTATCGCTCGCGTGCGGGCTGTGGCAACTGGTGCAGGCGCCATCCGCCACCGGACGATGCATGTTGATCTTGTCAAATTCTTTTTCCTTGGCCGCATGGCAGGTGTAGCAGAGCGACTTCACCGGCGCGTTGAGAAGCTTGGCCTCTTTCGAGCCGTGCGGATTGTGGCAGGTCACGCATTGTTTGGCGGCAAATGGAATATGGACGGCCTTCCGTTTCAGGTCGGCGCCTTGGTTTTGATGGCAGGTGAGACAGACATCGCCGCTGTTAGCCGTTGCCAGCAGGCGCGCATTGGGAGAGGCGTGCGGGTTGTGACACGAAGTGCACTGCTCCTTCGCCGGTGGATGGGTGGAAGTCGCCTTGATCGCTTCCCCTATGTTTCCATGGCAGGTGGTGCAAAGCTCGCTTTGTTTGAGTTGAAGAACGGGTTTGATGTCCGTCGCATGGGGGCTATGGCACAGGGTGCATTGGCCGCCCTTGAACGGCACATGCGTTACTTTTTCACCCTGGAGTTTTCCCTGATTTGCGTGACACATCAGGCAAAGATCCGGGACCTTTTGGAAAACCTCGAACGGGGCCTTGGACTTGGTATCGACGTGGCAGGTGCCGCATCCCGCCATCATGCCGGCATGAACCGAATCGCGCAGAATCTTCGTCTGGCTGGAGCCGTGCGGCGCATGGCAATTCGTGCAGGCGGTGTCGGCCATCGGGTAGCCGCCGTGCGCCTTGATCAGATTAGGCGCTGAGAGATTATGGCATTGTTGGCACAGCGCCTTGACCGGCCTTACCAGGCCATTGGCCTCGCTCGTTCCGTGCGGATCGTGACAGCTAGCGCAGCTCTGCATGACCGGCGCATGACTGACCTTTTTTGTGAAGTTATCCTTTTTATGGCAAGTGAAACATAGATCGTTGCCGGTTCTCTTGAGAAGCCCCTTGTCGTTCGAGGCGTGCGGATTGTGGCAACTCGTGCAGCCGACGCGTTGCTTGCCGGCGCCCTTCATTGCCGTGTGTTGTTTTCCTTGCTCGAATTTCTGTTTTTGGGCCGCGTGGCAAGTGTAGCAAAGCTCTGAGCTTTCCTTTTCCAGTATAACGGCGCCCACGATTCCGTGGCGCTTATGGCAAGTTTCGCACTTAAGCTCACGCACTGGCCCATGGACAAATTTTTGAGACGAGTAAGCCGAGGCTTCTTTTTGGTGGCAGTCAACGCACACCTTCGGAGCGAATCTTGGCGCGGGGGCCCGGGCGGCCGACGAAGTTCCGCTCGGAACGAGAGTGGCCCAGGCGGCGAAGAGGATGAGCGCGACAGCGTGCGCAGCGATAAGGAAATGTTTTACTCGTTTAGATTCCATGAGTTTTTGCCTAGCCATGTGTCTGACCGGCTTTCTTCCGAAATTTTCCCTCGTACTCGGCGGCGGCTCGTTTGATCGCGCCTTCGTCGATCTCGATGACCGCCGCTTCGCGGAGCTTGGTTAGCCAAATCTTCAGGCTTTGTCGCGATTTCTCCTCGAGCGCCAATCCCTTGGCCTGCTCCCTTACTTCGCTGAAAGGTTTGAGCCGTTCTGATTTCTTGTCGTCGATGCGAGCAATGAAGTAGCTTTCTCGCATCTGTATGAGCCCGGATTCCCCTTTTTTCAGGGAAAATGCAGCGCGTTCCAAATCCGGTTGTAGGCTGCCTTTATTGATCCATCCCAATGCGCCACCGGATTGAGCAGATCCTTGATCCGTAGATTTGATTCTAGCGGTAGCCGCAAAATCCGCGCCAGTCTGGAGATCCGTCAGGACTTGCTTGGCTTCACTTTCAGAATCCAACACTATGAGACTCAAGTTAACGGCCTCTTTCTCGGTGAACTTCTCCTTGTGGGTTTCCCAGTAAGCCAGCGCTTCATCGCCGCTGACCTCAAGATTGGCAAAAGCTACGCGCCCCAAGAGGCGATCGACCGCCAGCCTGTTTCTTAGCGCTTCGACCTCCTTTTCGATCTCAGCTCTTTGCCCGTACCCTTGCGCGAGCGCCTCTTTTTCGACCAGGATGGGGAAGAGTTCACTTTCCTCGATGACACTCCGGAAGGAGCGCAAAGCAACAGGCTCCGCGAGTTTACGCACCTTGCCCCAATCGATGCGCGGTCGAATTTGCTCCAGAGTAATTTTCTCGTCGCCAACCTCGGCAAGCACGAGGCCGGGTTTTAGCTCTTGTGGTTCGCGGGCTTGGAGAGCTGCGCGTAGGGCGGCCTCGTTGATGCGAGCGTTCCAGCGCCCCGTGAGATCACGCAACAGAAGTTCGGATAGTCGCTTTCTTTCTCGATTCGTCAAAACCGTGCTAATCTGGGACGTTACCCTATGCAGGTCCGGGGATGGGCCAGACCTCTTCTCCGTGACGTAAAGCAGATTCCAGCCGTCGCCGGTCTCGAAAGGTTGGCTGACTTCACCCAGCTGCAGCGGCCAGAGTTGATCCTCGAGCTCGGAATCGAGCCGACCCCAAGAAATAATTCCCATGTAACCGCCCTTGACCGCCGTATCGGCTTGGGAAACTTCTAGCGCCACTTCAGCGAAGTCCGCCCCAGCTTTGATTCGGTCATAGACGTTTTGCGCCTCCTCGCGGCTTCCGACCAGGACGTGCCTCGCTTGGAAGCGATCGCTCATGCGCTTGTGCGCTGTAAGAATCGCTTCCTGCGAAATGACCACTTGACTCGCAATCTTGTCCTGAAAAAACTGCCGGAACGCACGCGTGGCGCGCTGTCGTTCAACCAGCCGTTCGATTTCCGGATCGATATCCAAATCGATGCGCCGCGCCTCTTGCAACAAAAGCTGTTTGTCGATTACCTTTTGCAGAACCTCCCGGACTACTCCTTGGCCGGCGAGAAACGCCGAGTGGCCCTGATGACTTTCGCTAAAGGCCGTTTCCATAAGTTCGACCGTAATGGGGTCGCCATTGACATGGGCCAGGGGTGTTTCCGGCGAAATGGACCGTGCTGTGGAACAACCGCCGACAAAAACCAAAAACAGCGCGTAGCTTGTGGCTCGCAGCACGTAGCCCGTAGCACGTTGACTGTCGATGGTCAGTTTCGCTTTATTCAAGATGGTAAATCTCCTTTTTCTTGGCTTCTTCCTAGGAGCCACGGGCTTGGTGCCACATGCCATACGTTCCTCATAGGGTATCCAGCATTTCGCTAATGGCTCTTCTTATCAGAGGAACCATCGAGCGGATGACGCCGAAGTCGAGCACGAGCTGAGAATCGTCGCCGCTTCGTTCCCCGACGGCGAACCACAAAATTTTACCGCTGTCAGTGTCGAGCAGGGTAACGTCCAGAGCGATTTCGGGGGAAGTGCTCGCTTCGCGCTTCAATCCTTCATTGTAGCGATAGACGGTTCCAATGAAAATGGCGTCGATAGCCGTTCGCTTTTTGAATTCACTGAGCGTAGAGAAATCCAGGCCGCCGTAAGGGGTTCGTCCCAACGCAATCAATGCGTCGTTGACTTCGCCCGGATCTATGACTTCAAAGCGACCGTGATTGTGCAGAGCGGTTGTAAAGACGTCGGTGAGTATGCGGCCGGCTCCTTTGCGTTCTGAAATATTCTCAAAGATGGCAACGGCCACGCGCCAACGCGACGCGGCATCGAGCGAATCGCTGCGGTAACCTCCCTTGGGCGGGGCGACGCGAAGGATCGAGGTCCCGACGCCTGGTGAAGCGGGGAAGGGTGTCCCCTGCGCCGGGAACGTCTCAAACATGATCTTAATCACTTCCTCGGCAAGCGCTTTGCCCGAGGTGATTGTTCCCAGGCCGAGCATCTTCGTAAAATCGCCGCCGGTGCGCCCGGTGCATTCCGCCCATAGGATATTCCCCTCGCTTGTGGAGACTATGCGCGAGGAAACGCCCCATTGGGGATTTTCCGTCGATTCGTAGTAGAGATCGACGGATCCTAGCAGGGCAAATTCGGCACCGAACTCCCGGCGGAGATTGCTGAGGTGGGCGCGGCTCATCATGCCGGTGTTTCTGATTCTATTGCGCGAAAGAAACGGTTCGAGTTTTTCCGGTCCTATGATCTGGTAGCCCTTCGTGCGCAGGCTTTGCTCAACCAACGGCATGATGATGCGGACGCTCTCAATGCTGCCGCTAACGTTCTCGAATGGTAGGAGAGCGAGAGTCTTTGGCTCTTGGCCGCGCGCTTGGTGGGGCGCGCATGTGACTACTAGCGCCGCTAGCAGACAGGCGAACAAGCACGTAGCTCGTGGCACCGGAGAAAACTTGTGGTACGTGGCACGTAGCGTGTGGTTCATGGCGTTTGGCATATAGCTAATGGCACGTAGCACGTCGGAAGGGGGGTACGTGGCGCCGGAAAGAGAGCGCGCCGCTTGGCGGCTAACCTATTGATGGTCGTTTTCATTTTTCTCAAGATTTGCTCTTACTCATTTTGGCTCTTTCTACAAGCGACATGCTACACGCTACGAGCCACGAGGCAAACGCCACGAGCCATAAGCCACACGCCATATACTACCCCTTACTGGAAAAGCGTGCTCACGGCGGCATGAACCGCTTTCTGCGTCGCCTCTTGCATAGAGTCGCCGCCAAAGCCGAACAGACGGCCAACAATTCCAGGTCCGCCGGCGCTTTTGCTCGTGGACCAAATAACTGCACCGCTGGCCGAATCGACGGCTCGCAACGTAATCGCTACCTCGGCGAACGATCCGCCGGCGATGTTGATTCGCTCATAGGTATCGACGGAACCTACGATCAGAGCTTGGACCGAGAGACTCTTGCCTACCTCTTGAAACTGTTTGACCGAGATGCTCGACACGGACTGAATCTGTTGCTCGCCGAGTGCGCGGTTCACTTGCGCCGGTTCGACCACGTCGACGATGCCCGCCGCGAGGAACTCGGAGACGACGCTTTTGCGCACTCTTTCGCCAGCGAGTTGGTCCAAGGACAGGTTTTCCAACGGCAGAACCGCGATCTTTTGCACCAAGCTAAAGTCGTATTTCGGGTGGACGTAATCTGTGGCGGTTGTCGCGCACGCCGAAATAATGGTTATCAGAACAAAACCGCCTGCAATTTTCCATGGATGGCAGCTTATTTGTGACGCAAAGGACTTCATAAGCGACGCTTCTCCTAGAAACGAATTTGAACTCTTGCCGAAAATGCGTGAACCGTGTTGCCGTCGAAGCTCTTAAAGAAAACAAAATTCCCGTCAAGATTCAAATAACGGCTTAAGTTCCAGCGGCCGTTGACGGTGACGCCATCCGAACCCGTCTTCTCTCCGTTCGATTCCTGTTGGGCGCGGCGATAACTCACAAAAGCGGATAGCTTGGGGCTGGGAGTCCAGTCCACCCGATAGTCCTGGCGAAAAGCCGTGACATCGTTGCCGGTTAGAAAATCATACCGGGTGTTGAAATTCAGGAAACGAGAAAGCGTGTAGGTATAAGAGGCGTTTAAGGTGTTAGTCAGCTGGCTTGTCTCTTGCTCGGGTTGCTCAGTCCGTGACCAATTGATCGAGTAACCCAGGGTCGCGGTAAGCCTGGGGGTTAAGGTGGCATTCGCGTTGATGGTTAAGCCTTGGCTCAGCGTTTTTTGGTCGATTAAAAAATCCTCGGCTCGACTCAGTGAATAGGTTGTGTCCACATTGAGATTGCGGTAGAGGCGCGTCCAAATATTCAAGCTGCCGGAGTCCGCACGGGTCTCGAGCTTGCCGTCGCCCCGATTGTCGACACGTGCGATCGTCAAAGAGCTGGTGAGAGTAGGGAGCGGGGATGTGTTAAAAACCAAACTGTAGAGATCGCCCGTTGTCGCTTTGCTGCCCTCCTGGTTAGAGTTGGAGAAATTGTGCTGGTAGGTGAAAGCGGAGGTTAGGTATCTATGCGGCTCGGCGACCAAGCGCGCGGTCTGCGTGCCGTTGTTGTTGCGGTTTGATTCCGGCTGCTGGGTTACCGTAGAAAAATTAAAATCATATGAAATAGCGGAAATAGTCCAGGGTTTCGTCGGCGGTCGCACCGTAAAACTACCGTTCACATTATGCGCCAAGGTGCTCTGATCCCTCTTGGTTCCGGCGTTCACGGATTCCAGGTGTAGCGCGGAGATTCTCGTGACCTGAATCACCCCGCCGAAGGGATTGGCATCTACCCACAATTTGAAAAAACGGGCCTTCGGGCTGGTGGTGTCGGGGGCGGGTGGGGGTGGCGGCGGGGGCCACGCAATGACCAACCGGCTTTCAAGCGGATCATAAGTCACCGAGAATCCACTCCCATCCAATTGGGTCCATGCATTGAGGGCGTTGGGGTTGGGGTTATCAGTAGTAAAAACTTGAATTTTGACGAAGTCTTGGAGGTTGTCGGGAATGATGAACGGAGATTGAGCCGTAACGTTGAGTCTAATCGTCGCTATAGGCTTAGGCGGCAGAGAGGCTTGCTCAAAACCGACCGACGTGTTGACTTCTAGCGGTACAAGAGCAGTCCCCGTGAGTAGACTGGGCTCATTGGTAAGGGGAACATCGGAAGAGTCGAGGGGGGTCAGATCGGCTGCGGCTTTTAGTCCTCGGCTGAGCTGGCGCTCCACCTCCGCTATCCCCTTCTGGGAAAACTCTTCGCGGCTGGGCGCGTAGTTTATGTTGTAACCCGCCAAAACATCGAGCCACCCAAACAGCGAGGTTCCGGTGTAGCTTAACGCGCCCGAGTTATTTTTCTGATCCCGGGTTTGGCCGGAAACCAGATTTTTGTTGATGCGGTCGGAAAACAAATAAGAAAAAGTAAAACCCCCCTTGTTGTAGTCGGTCGTTAATTGATAACGAGTGTCGTCTTCATTAATGCTCTTAGGCTTGCCGTCATTTTCCCGCGTGAAGCGGTCGATCTGAAAGGAAAACGTCGGCAGATCTGGCGGGGTCAAGAACAAGCGGGTAAACCAACGGCGCTCGCTGAGCAGAATCCCGTCTTGTCCTTTATTGCCGTCCGTGAACAGCTCTCGCAACCTAACGCCTCCATTGAGAGAAAATGACGCGCTCGACAAGCTCGCGTCGAAGACCGGCTCAAACTGCGTGGCAGAACTCCGTGTCTTATCTGAATCCACTTTGATTTGACTCCTGCTGTCCTCACTGCGGAGCGTAATGCGATAACGGAGGGCAGAGGATATCGCTTTGTTCCAGTTGAGATCGAAGAGTTGTGAAAAGCTCCGCAAGTCGGTGGTCGTTCCTTCGTTAGTACTGCTGATGAGGCTGCTGGTTGAGTTAAATAAAGCATTTAAATCCTGAGCGCGCGCGGGACAAAAAGTTATCAACAGGAGTGCCCAGGCTATTGCTACAACCCGCCGGCTCTGACGAGCCTGCCGGACCCCACCTCCTGGAGCCCATATCCTTATTCCTCCCGTCCTTCCCATTCTTCACGGCTACAAGTCACGGGATGCCTGACGTTTACGGGTAAAAAGAAAGCCGCTTTCCAACTTCTATGCCGTTACCTTTCCACTGTCTTGCGAAGCTTAACGAGCAAGAAAAGGGCCACTATGAATAGGTTCTTGGCGCCGCGAGATTGAGGGGGTTGGGGAAATATATTTTCCCCATTAATGAGTTTGTGAGAGAACTATTTTCGCACTACTGGGAAAAGCCGTTTCGGCCTGAGTCCAGCTTTGCGGGAATTGATAAGAGCCGGGAAAGAAACAATAACCGGGTGAATCTACAAAAGACCGTGTTTTTTCATTCTGTTTCTGAACGCGTCGCGGCTGATGCCGAGCATGCGAGCCGCCTGGACCTGATTGCCTTTGGTCGAATCCAGGGCCTGCTCAACCAGGCGTTTTTCTAGCGCCGTTAATCGGAAGCCGGTTTCAGGAAGTTGAAAAGATAGACCGCTCTCCGGTTCTTGGGTTGCACCCGCTGTTAGCTCTTTCGGCAAATTCTCAACCGTTACTATATTGCCGTGGCCCAAGATCAAAGCTCTTTCGATCGTGTTACTAAGTTCTCTGACGTTTCCCGGCCAAGGATACTGGGTCAGAAGCTGTAAAGCTTCCGGTGATATCGTAGGCGCCGGGCGGCGCAACTCACTGGCGTACTTTTCAATGAAGTGCGCCGCCAGGAGCGCGATGTCTTCCTTGCGCTCGCGCAAAGGGGGAATGTGAATCTCAATCGCGCTCAGACGATAAAACAGGTCTTCACGAAAGGATCCGTTGGCGATGGCCTCCTGGATATCCCTATTGCTTGCAGATATGAGCCGGACATCGGATTTCAAATGACGGTTCCCGCCGACGCGCAAAAACTCTCCGTCTTGCACGACGCGCAAGAGTCTTGACTGAAACGACGGCCCGGTTTCGGTTATTTCATCCAGGAAGAGAGTTCCTTTGTCGGTCACCTCAAATATCCCCCTCTTGGTGTCGCCGGCGCCGGTGAATGCGCCGCGCTCGTGACCAAACAGTTCCGATTCCAAAAGATTCTCCGTTAAGGCCGCGCAATTGATGGAAAAAAACGGACCGTCCCGCCGCAGGCTGCGCTTGTGAATGTTGCGCGCCAGCAAATCCTTGCCCGTGCCGCTTTCGCCCGACAAAAGCACGGCGGCGTCGGTCGGCGCGACTTTGTCGATTAATTGCACGACCTGCCACAAGGCGCGGCTTTGCCCGATGATATTGGCTTCTTGATCTTGCTTTTGCACGCGTTCGCGGAGGTAGCGATTCTCCTCGTTGAGTTCGCTCCAGGTCAAACACTTTTCAACTTTCAATAGAAGTTCTGCGCCAAGAAAGGGCTTGGAGAGGTAATCGCTCGCGCCTTTTTTCATCGCCTCCACCGCCGAATCTACCGTGGCGTAACCCGTTAGCAGGATGACGGGTATCTGAGGGTAATGGGCCTTGACGCGCTCGAGGAATTCGATGCCGTCTCCCTCCGGCATGACGAGATCGGTGATGATGAGATCCGGTGTTTCTCTTGCGATAAGCTCGAATGCTTTCGGACTCTCGGTTTCGATCCTGACCTCGTAGCCCGCCCCGGCAAGGATTTCTTCGAGGGTTTCAAGCATCTCGGGTTCGTCATCCACGGCGAGAATCTTGGCTTTGATCAGCTTCATTGCCTTGGCCCTCCGATGGGCAACATCAGGCGGAAGAGGCTTCCTTTCCCGGGCGTGCTCTCGACTGATATGTCCCCGCCATGGGTTTTGATAATTCCGTAGGCGACTGAGAGCCCCAGTCCAGTGCCCTTGCCCACGCCCTTGGTTGTAAAGAATGGCTCAAAGATTCGCGCCTTAACATCGGGCGCCATCCCTGTGCCAGTATCTTCAACCTCCGCGATCAGGAAGTGGCTGTTAACGTAAGTCTTGAGCGTGATGGTCCCGCCTTGCGGCATGGCGTCCCGCGCGTTGTTCAACAGGCCGAGAAAAACCTGATGGAGATGACCGGCGCTGCCATGACAGTAGGGGAGTTCGGAATCGAATCGCCGCTCAATTTGAATGTGTTGTTTGGCATAGGGCTTATCGACCAACTCGACGACTTCGGCAATGACATGGTTGAGCGCGGTTTCCTCGAAACTGAGCGTGCTTTTTCTGCTAAAGATGAGCAGGCTTCGGATCAATTCAGCAATCCGCAGGCCGTTCCGCGTAACAATTTCCAGATCCCGCGTCAAGTCCGCCGGCAATTGGCGCTCTTTAGCCATTTTAGTCGCAAGCTCTAGTTTGCCAATCATGATCCCGAGGGGATTATTGATTTCATGAGTGAGCCCAGCGTAAATTTCCCCGAGCGCACTCAATTTCTCGGAATGGATGAGTTGAGCTTGGGTCAGTTCCAATTGCTCTAAGGCTTTTTCGATCGCCGGGATGAAAAAGCGGTAAAGCAGCAGACCGAGGAGCGCGGCTACTACGAGGTGAATCGCAAAAATGCGTCCAGACTGCAAGAGAAGCGGATCGCTGTCCAGTTCGATCGAGATCGACTTGAATGGTACCAGTGATGATGGGAGGTCCGCCCTTGCTCGAATTGGCAAGAAAGACCCCGGAGCCTGTCCCAAACTGAGAACCGGCTCTACTCCGGTACCCCTGATCTGAAGCGCCGAGACTCGGTTAAGCCGCATCTCCTCTCGTATCAACTCCGCAAGTCGATGGCGCTCCGGATTAGTGGCATGGATCTCCTTTACCAAGAAAACAATTTGTTTGGTGGCGCGCTGGGCGTCGCTCTGCAAGTGCCGAAGACCGAGCACAAAAAACACAGAGGTTGGCAGGATGGCGATAATTGCGACCAGAATAAACAGGAGGCGTTCAAGCCTGCGCGCATGTTTTCTAAGATCCTGGAACTGAGAGCCCAGGCCCGTTATTGGTGGTCTGCCGTTTGCCATATGTGATGCAACTCAAGGCACCTGAGGTTCGATTCCAATTCAGCGTCCGCTTGCACTCGCGTGCACCGTCGACACGACCGCAATATTCTACAATGCCAAAGATGTGCCAACCCGAGCATCCGATATCGGCACCAACTGTCAAGAAAAGGCAAGAGGTGTGCCATCGCAAGAGAGCGCCGTTACAGCGCCTTCAGGCTTCGTGACCCTTGGCGTTTTCCGAAGGTTGCGAATCGACCCGTCAGAACTCGCACCGGTGGAAAACTATCTCATCGGAAGGGGCATTCACCGGAGCGACGCAGGATAGCCGGTTGGTTCGATGACGTTCGATTAGACGTCGACCACCCAGTCGAAAATTAAGACTCCCACGGTAATAAAGATCACGTCGAATGCAAGCAAGAGACGCAGCCATGGCAGCGCGTCACCGATCTCGCCGGCGCGCATGACGTTCTCCATGCAGCGGATCGTGGCGAGGATGACCGGGATCATCAGGGGAAAGAGCACCAGCGGCAGCAGGAGTTCTTTGGCTCGCGCTCTCAGGGTGACCGCCGAGAGGATCGTTCCCAGCACGCAAAAGCCGATAGTGCCCAAAGCGGAGATGAAAAAAAGCGTCGGTAGCAGGTTCCATGAGCGTAGATTGAATAGAATCCAGAACAAGGGAAAAACAAAGAATTCCACGATCACCATGAGAATCACGTTGAAGCCGGTCTTGGCGAGAAACAGCGCGCCGCGATCCATGGGGGACAACAGGAGAGCGTCGAGGCAATGATTGCCGCGTTCGCCCTCGAACAGTTGCGCCAGGCCCAGCGTGCCGGTGAAGAGAAAGGCGAGCCAGAGCAGGGCAGGGGCCATCTCGACGATCCGTTCGGGGACCAGATCGAAGGCGAAGTGGAAGACGAAGATAAGCAAGGTGCCGAAGAAAAACATCGTCATCAGACTCTCGCGCCGGCGAATCTCCAAGAGGATATCCTTCCAAAGCAGCAAGGTGGTATGTCGGAGCAAAATCATGAGTGTCCGCGCGGCAGGAAGTCGGCGAAGGCGCGCTGAAAACTTTCCCAGGGGTCGCGGCGCGGCTCGTCGAAGGTCAATTTCCCCTGATGCAGGATGATCGCCCGGTCGCATAGTTGGAGCGCCCGCGAGACATGGTGTGAGGCCAGGATGACGATTCCACCCTTGCGACAATGGCTCTTGAGGAACGTCTCCAGCAAATCCACCCCGCCGCCATCGAGCACACCGTAGGGTTCGTCGAGGAGCAATAGCCCGGGGTCGAGCAAACGCCATTTGGCGATGGAGAGGCGGCATTTCATGCCGCTCGAAAGCGCGCTGACGTATTCACCCGACCAGCGCTCGAGTCCCACGGCGGCGAGCGCTTCGTCGATGGACGCGGCCGGCGGACGCTTATTGTAAAGCGAGGTAAAAAAATCGAGATTCTCCCGGAGCGTGAGGTTCTCGTAAAGATGTTCGCTGGGGGCGAGAAAGCCGAGGCTGGAGCGTAGCTCGATGGACGAGCGGGAAAATTTGGCGCCCTCGAATTCGATTTCCCCTTGGGTCGGATATATCAAGCCGGACAGTAGCCTGAGAAGAGTCGTCTTGCCCGCGCCGTTCGGCCCAAGCAGGGCAATGCACTCGCCCGCCGGAATCTCCAGTTCGAGATCCCGCAGCGCCCAGAAATATCCGTAGGCTTTTCCCAGCCGGTGAACCGCGACGCGCAAAGTACGACTCCCAACCGCGTTAAAATTCGCGACCTGTTGAAAAGAGTTTATCCGCCGACGCAGAAGACCCCGGGCGTGAGGCCGGGGATGAATGCGTCGGACGGACCCTCCGTAGCTCGAAGAGCGAAGGAGGGTGAGTGCTTCGGCGGATTCCGCCGAAGAAATTAACCATACCACGGCGTTAAGCCCATGGAGTTTCATCGAATATAGTTGCCGGTGAAGGCGGATTCAAGTGCCCCACGTCGTTCGCTTCTCACGGGATATGAAATTTCAAATCCGAGCTGCCTCGCGACGAATAGAGGAGCAGGGTTGACATCCTCGTCATCCGTCCCCTATTTTGAGCCATCGACCGTCGTGTCTCACCGTAAGGAGGAACCTCATGAATGCCATCGACGCCGTCAGGGAGTTTTGGGACGCGTTCATAACCAAAATAGCAGTTTTCCTTCCCCAACTTCTGTTCGCCATAGCGATTATTTTCGTGGGCTGGGTGGTTTGCAACATCATCAAACGAATTGTCGTACGGGTTCTACGGGTCTGCCAATTCGATATGTTGGCAGACCGCGCGGGAATCAGGGAAGCGCTCGAACGCGGCGGCATCAAACCGACCTCCTCTGAGCTGGTCGGATTGCTAGCCTTTTGGTTTTTTCTTCTGATCTTCATCTGGGCGACGCTCGATGTTCTCAACTTGAGCGGTGCCACCGACACGCTGCATACTATCTATCTGTATATACCCAAGATCGTGGCCGCACTGGTGACGCTCATTCTTGGACTCTATTTCGCCAACTTTCTCGAAAACGTCACCCGCACCTCCTGCGCCAACGCCGGATTGGAGCAGGCGGCGTCAATCGGCCGCGCGGCCTATGTAGGCACGGCAATCTTTGTCGTCGCGGGAATCTTCGAGATCCTCGACATTGCGTCTGAGATCGTCATGTGGGCGTTCATCTTGGTCTTCGGCGCTGTTTGTCTCGCCTTAGCGTTGGCGTTCGGATTGGGCGGGCGCGAGGTCGCGGGGCGCTTCCTGGCAAAGTGGCTGGAGCAGAAGAAAAACGAGTAGGAGAGTACAGAAACTCGCTAGGCCCGGATTCCCAAAACGTAGTCAAATGCTATAAGCGCTGGCCGATTTTTTCTTGCGCCCTATCCCGCAGTCCTGTACACTCTACTTGATCGTGCCCTCCTACTAATTAATGGCGCGCAAGAGGTGAGGATCAGGGCAACCACTTAGGTATGTATGGTGGTATTAGCTTCGGCGCAGGGTTTACGCCGAATGGTTTTCCGGGTGTTACTTTCCCCTCCCTCTTACAAAATCCACGGGTTGAGCGCCTATATATATAAGGGAGAGTCATGAATTTTTTCTGGGTGATCACCATCCCCGACTACGGGCGGCGCCGCTCGCGCAAACACCCTGTGGTTGTTTCATGACAGCTGTGGTAGTGAGAAAGAAAAGGGAGAATTGGCATGGCGGAGTTGAGTAAGCGATTGTTTGTCGGCATCAAGATTTCGACAAAGCTGCAAAATCAGTTGGACAGCCCAGCCCCCGGCACCGAGC
>ORMF011644276.1_pt1 | contig 16555 bp, 21 predicted proteins | sample 1779871 | NCBI WGS metagenome assembly ORMF01 (sample SAMEA104232316, study PRJEB22302) | groundwater metagenome | biome: forest; feature: aquifer; material: groundwater | place: USA | collected 2011-08-07 | depth 5.4 m
ACCCTACCTCGTTAGCAGTGAGGCGCTTTCGACCACTCACCCACGTCTCCTAATTTCCTTAATTTACCACATTTGTAAGCTTTTGCCCTGCTTGCCAAGAGCCTTTATACATCTATAATGTACGCCATGAATGACCCAGAAGAATCGGAATTTTTCAAGAAGAATCTGGTCTGGCTTCTAGTGGTTGGGGCCATTGTTGTGATGGGTCTTCTCATGTGGAACGGTTTGGACAAGGTAGTCAATGATTCCGTTGACAGAATGTCTACTGTGACGGGGAACTTCAGTTGTTTGCCTCTCAAGAAGGGAGTAGTGCCGGGCAAGGAATGCACCTTGGGAATCCGTTCAAAGGATGGATCCTTCTATGCGTTAGACGTGAGTCGGATACAAGATGCGAACACTGATCTCAAGGCCGAAGACACTATTGCTGTGACCGGGTTCCTTCTGCCGGCGAGCACGATAAACGATTCTCAATGGGAGGATTACGATGTCTCTGGCGTGATCAAGGTAAATACATTACTTAGAACTCGATAGTTTTCAATTTTCAATTTCTAATTTTCAATAAATTTTCAATTCTAAAATTTTTAAATTGTTCTAGTGTGCTAAGGCTACACACAATATTTTCTTTACTCCTGCATTTTGGAGGGCTCGCCTTGCTTCTCTAAAGGTGGCTCCGGTGGTCGTCACGTCGTCTATGACTATGACGGGCCTGTTTCTAATCCTTTCTGGATTTCTAACCTGCATCGAGTAGGGCAGATTGGCTAGGCGCTCTTCTCGGTCTTCTTTTTTGGTCTGGCTCTCGGTATGTCGGACTTTCTCTAGCACTTCTGTCTCATAGGAAAAGAGGGACGCTGAATCCTCCGCCCTTATGCCTTCAAGCAGGAGCTCGGCCTGATTCCAGCCCCGCTCCAACCTTCTCTCCGCAGAAATTGGGATAGGAATGAGGACGGGCGAACTCCAGTTGCGCTCGCCCGCTTCTGAGACTAGAGAGTCGTACAAAGCCATGCTAGCCTTGCACGCGACCTCTCGGTTGCCCTTGTACTTTGTCTCCCAGACCATGAGCTTGACCGTAGGATGGGAATAATCGAAGAGAGCTACAATCCCTTTGTCTTTAGGATCCCAGGCTTCCCGCAAAGAAAGGATTTCTTCTGCCGAGAGCAAGAGGAATGATTCTAGTTCTGCGCTTCGGGGGAAAAGGTAATCCAGAAGGACTTCTTTGGTTGCTCTTAATATCTTCATATCCCTATATCATACGTGATATAATTGAGCTGAATGTCTCTTTTTGCAAAATTTCTTGGTGGGAATGACGGATCTCACGCCCTAGGTGTTGACGTGGGTTCCTCGTCTATCAAAGTGGTTGAACTTAAGAAGAAGAACGGTCAGGCGATCCTAGAAACTTACGGAGAGCTCTCTCTCGGGCCATATGCCGGACTCCCGGTCGGGCAAGCTACCCAGCTTTCTTCCGAGAAGGTGGCACTAGCCCTCCTGGACCTTCTCAAAGAGAATGAAGTTGCCGTTACCACTAAGAAGTGTGGGCTTTCGATCCCTTTTTCTTCTTCGCTTATGTCGGTGGCCGATATGCCGGATGTGGGACCAGAGAGACTCAAGACCATGGTTCCACTTGAGGCTCGCAAGTATATTCCAGTACCGATACAGGAGGTTCTTCTTGATTGGTCAGTAATTCCCAAAGATACTGACGTGGGTTCGCCGGAAGGGCCTGGTCTAAAACGCACTGATGTTCTGATTGTAGCTATCCACAACGATACTATCGCTCGTTATCAAGATATTATTACTCGAACAGGGCTCGAAGCTAGCTTCTTCGAAATTGAGGTTTTCTCTACTATGCGTTCTGTGCTTGATGAGGGGATGAAACCGATACTTATTATCGACATGGGTTCAGCTTCTACCAAGCTCTATATAGTTGAACGAGGCATTATCAGGGGTTCACATACCATAAATCGCGGTGCTCAAGATATCACCTCTGCCTTGTCTCGTTCCTTGGGCCAGAGTATCGAGGAGGCCGAAGTTTTCAAAAGGAAGTATGGATTAAGGGGAGAAGACTCTCAGGCAAAGGAGGTCGCCTCTCTTGTTCTCGACCATGTTTGGGGCGAGGCCAACTCTTCCCTGCTCGCTTTTGAAAAGAAGCACAATAAGACTGTGGCCAAAGTCATTATGGTGGGCGGAGGCGCTTCGCTTAAGGGGATTCTCGATGTCGCTAAGGAAAATTTCAGACTAGAGGTAGAGCTTGGAGCCCCCTTCAATAAAGTGGTGGTACCTGCTTTTCTGGAGAATATGCTCAGAGAAACCGGACCTGAGTTTGCTGTGGCAGTGGGTCTTGCCTTAAGAAAACTCTCGGAAGACGATTAAGGAGTTATAAACATATTTCTTTGGGAAAAGGTTCGACTTGCTTTATAATTTATATCTAATGCCTCCCAAGTTCCAATCATCTTTTATTCCTAAGGGCCCACTTTCTGGAGCGGGTGTCCCGATACCTGGATTTAAGCGAGGAAGAAATTTCGATCTGCTTTCTTTTGGAGCAAGGTTGGCTCTTACTCTCTCTGTTTTGCTTGCTCTGGGGGTGGTGGGCTATCGTCTTTATTTGGGCTATTCGATTAAGAAGATGGGACGTGAACTCGAAAGTATTCGCGAGACATTGGCAAATGGTGAAATCGGGGAATTAATAGCACTCAACAATCGAATCGTCTCTACCGAGGCCCTCATCGATGAGCATCGAGCTCTTTCTCCCTTATTTGTCTTTCTTGAGGCTTCCACTCCGAAGAGCGTAAGCTTTACGGATTTCCAATACTCCTTGGGCGAGGATGGGCCGGAACTTTCTTTGAGGGGTGAGGCGACGAGTTATTCCGCTTTAGCTTCAGAGGCCCAAGCTATTTATAAAAATAAAGATTTGCGTGAGCCGGTTTTCTCTGATATCAGGCTTGATAGTGAGGGGCATGTCTCTTTCTATCTCAAGATTCTGGTTTCGCCCGATCTTCTCTCTTATAAGAAGGTCGCCAATACTCTCTCACTACCACGTACTGCTACTACCTCGATTCAGATCCGTACCGCTACCAGTACGGCCTCTACTACTTCTCCCAATAGGCAAGCTAGTTCTACCCCAAATTGAATATGAATAAATCTACTTCCATTATCATCATTCTCCTCGCTTTGGGTATTTTTTATACCTTCACTACTTCTCAATATTCAAAAGCCAAGATTCTTTCTGTCGAGGCTAGCGAGTATCGTGAGGTAATAAAAAATGTTTCGCGCATTGCCGAGGCTCGCGACAACTTGGTCTCAAGCTACAAATCGATTCCTGCTTCGGAGAAAGAAAGATTGAAGAAGGTTTTACCGCCCAATGTAGATTCGGTAGGTTTGGCCAAAGATCTTGACGCTATCGCTTCGCAGTATGGCATTTCCATCAAGAGCTTAGAGATTAAGAGCGGCGATTCTGGCTCTGAGAGGAATGTTATCCTGCCTCAATATCGTCCTCCTTATGAGAAGGTTAAGGCTTCCTTCAGCTTTATTTCTGATTATCAGAACTTCCGCAAATTCCTTTCAGACATTGAGAGGAGCCTCAGGCTTATGGATGTGAGTTCGGTTTCTTTCCAAGTTGGGGAAGGCGGTCTTTATGAACACAATATTACAGTGGAGACTTATTGGCTCAGAGAAAACTAATGAAATTTCTAAGTAGCAACATGAAGGTCTGGTTTGCGGGCATCCTCATTGTTTTCGCCGTTTTCATTTATCGTTCTTTCTTTGCTGGTTCTGAGGCAGAGGTGTTACAGGGCCCTCCCGCAGAGAAGGTTGGAGCAGATTTGATCAAAATCGCTGATGAGATTTCTCGAGCCACTTTAAGCAGGGAACTCTTTTCCAATACTGGTTTTAGAGTTCTTTCAGACTTTAGCACTCCTCTTGAACCAGAGCCTCAGGGCAGAGTGAATCCCTTTGCGCCTTTCGGTCAAGAATAATCTTCCATGGCAACCTCCTCCAAGAATGGAAGCATGGGCAATGCTCCCGCTAAAGTTATTAAGGATCTTCAGATCCCGGGCAAGATCTTATCTTATATTCCCCAAGATTCAGCTCTTTACTACCAAGTGGTGCCTCTTGCTGTAAAGGATGGGGTGCTTGAAGTGGGGGCTATTGATCCAAATAATCTTGAGGCTAGAGATGCTCTGAACTTCATCTCTTCCAAGATTGGCTTGCCCTACAAACTCTTCCTTATTAGTCAAGAAGATTTTGAGACCGCTATAGCTCAATATGAGGGGCTCTCTGGCGAGGTTACTAAGGCGCTTTCCGAACTGGACAGTGCTTCGCGTGTGGAGTTCGAGTCGGCTGTTAAGGAGAAGAAGGAGGGTGGAGCCACTATAGTCGAGGATGCGCCGGTGACCAAGATTGTCGCTACTGTGCTCGACTATGCTTCTGAGGGCAATGCTTCGGATATCCATATTGAGCCGATGCATGAGAATGTTAAGGTGCGCTTCCGCGTAGATGGAATCTTGAACACTTCCCTTATCCTACCGACTAAGGTGCATTCGGCAGTGGTCGCTCGTATCAAGATATTGTCCAATATGCGTCTCGATGAGAAGAGGAAGCCTCAGGATGGTCGTTTCTCGGCTATGGTTTCTGAGAGAAAGATAGATTTCCGTGTATCAACTTTCCCCACTTATTATGGAGAGAAGGTGGTGATGAGGATTCTGGATCAGACCAGAGGGGTTAAGACTCTGGAAGATATCGGTTTTCCTGAGAATAGCCTCAAACTCATCCGTCGAGCCATCCAGAAACCTTACGGGCTTGTTCTCATCTCAGGTCCGACAGGTTCCGGTAAGTCGACTACCCTCTATGCCATGCTCAATGAGCTTGATCGAGAGCACAAGAACATCCTCTCGCTCGAGGACCCCATCGAGTACTCGATCGACGGCATCTCACAGTCTCAGATCTACCCAGAGATTGACTACACCTTCGCTACCGGTCTTCGAACCACCTTGCGCCAAGACCCGGATATCATTATGGTAGGCGAGATTCGCGACAAGGAAACTGCCCAGCTCGCTATCCAGGCTGCTCTTACCGGCCACCTAGTTTTCTCTACCCTCCATACCAACAACGCCATTGGAGTTATTCCCCGTCTCATTGATATGGGCGTGGATCCATATCTTATCGCTCCGACTCTCATCTTGGCCATGGCTCAACGCTTAGTCAGGAAGCTCCCTCCTAATGGAGGAAAGCCTCTTCCGATCGAAGGTTCGCTTAAACTCATGATAGAAAAGCAGTTTGCTGACTTGCCAGAGAAATTTAGAAAAGAGATTCCTTTCGGCAAGGAGTTTTATGAGATTATGCCTACCCCGGAGTGCTTGAATGGTACTTCCGGACGCATTGCTGTGACAGAGGTTTTCGAGATGGACAAAGAACTTGAGTCCGCAGTCCTGAAAAGTGCTACTGAGCCTGAACTGTACAAGGTGGTTCGAGATCGAGGCATGCTGACCATGAAGGAAGATGCGATCATTAAGGCCTTCCAACGCATCGTTCCCTTTGAGGAGGTTAATACGCTATAATCAATCCATGACTACAGAGAAAATAAAGACAGTCCTCCTAGTAGACGATGATAAGTTTCTCCTGGAAATGTATCGCAAGAAGTTTGAGTCTAAGGCGGAGAAGGTAGAGTTGGCTCTTGGCGCTGAGGAGACGCTTACGAAGTTACGTGAAGGCCTGAATCCGGAGATTATCTTGCTTGACATCATTATGCCCAACATGGATGGCCTCGAGCTTCTCTCTATCATCCGCAAGGAGAATCTCTCGCCATCTTCCATTGTTATTATGCTGACCAACGAGAGTGACCGCAGTAAGATCGAAGAGGCCAAGAGTTTGGGAGTTAAGGGCTATATCGTTAAGGCTACCAGTATTCCCTCAGAGGTAGTCGACGAGGCGATGAAAATTTATAATTCAAATCATCAATAGAGCATGTCTTCCAAAGAAAATATCCTTAATGAATTGGTTGGTATCGTGGCCAAGGAGGGGGCTTCCGATCTCCATCTAGCTGAGGGCCGTCCTCCGATAATTCGAGTCTCGAATTTTTTGATCCCTCTTGGTAAGATGCAACCCCTGACTTCTGGAGATATGGAAGAGTTTTTTACCGTCTTGCTCTCTTCAGTTGGTAAAAAAGAATTTGAAACTCTTCACGAGACAAATTTTTCTTGGACTAGCGATAGTGGGCTTCGATTCCGTTCCAATGCCTATTTGTCCATGAATAGAAAAATTATAGCCATGAGGCTTATACCGAGCGAGGTTAGGAGCTTGGAGGACTTGGGCTTACCTCCTATTCTCAAGACTTTTGCTAAGCGTCAGCAGGGCTTCTTCCTGGTAGTGGGGCCGGTTGGGGTGGGGAAGTCTACCACCCTGGCTTCCATGATAGAGTGCATCAACCAAGAGAGACTGGAACACATCATCACCATAGAAGATCCGGTTGAGTTCATCTTCAAGCCTAAAAAGTCTATCATTGACCAGCGTGAGGTAAAGTTCGATACGCCAGACTTCCACACTGCTCTAAATGGCATTTTCCGACAGGATGCCGACATTGTAATGATTGGAGAAATGCGCGATCTCGAAACGATTTCTACTGCTGTTACTGCTGCTGAGACCGGACATCTCATCTTCTCTACCCTCCATACCAATACTGCTTCTCAGACGGTGGATCGTATCATAGATTCCTTCCCCTCTAATCAGCAGGAACAGATCAGGCTTCAGCTCTCGAGTTCTCTTCTTGGCATATTTTCTCAGAGACTGGTTCCGAGGATTTCCGGAGGCCTTATACCGGCTGTCGAGCTTCTCATCAACAATAGCGCCGTTTCCAATCTCATTCGCGAAAAGCGCACTCACGAGATTGCCTCAGTGGTAGAAACGGGTTCGGAAGAGGGGATGATTGATCTCAACAGATCTCTTTCCGAGTTAGTGAGGAAGGGTGAGATCACGGTGGAGAATGCCTTTCAGTTTTCCACTAGTCCCAAGACTTTAGAAAGACTTATCTAGAACCACAATTGTATGCTTTTTAATTATCAGGCGCTCGAGAATTCAGGTAAGCCGGCGAATGGCTCGATAGAAGCTATTTCTATGGATGTGGCTGTCGGTTTTCTCCAGAAACGTGGGCTCATTATTGTTTCTATTGAACCGGTAGAAGAAGAGCCTTGGTATCTGAATATCTCCTTCGGCAAGGGCATATCGAACAGAGAGATTGTTATCTTGTCCAAACAGATGGCCACTCTCTTCGAAGCGCAGGTCTCGCCTCTCAAGATCTTCGTCTTGTTGTCGGCTGAGGTAGAGAACCCCAAACTAAGAAAGAACCTTGAGGAGATTGTGGCGGATATTCAGGGCGGTAGCCCTATCTCGAAGGCTCTTTCTCGCCATCCCGATATCTTTTCAGAATTCTATATAAACATGGTCCGTTCTGGCGAAGAGACTGGCAAACTTAATGAGACCTTCAGCTATCTCGCCGATCACCTCGATAGGAACTACGAAGTAATTTCCAAAGTGAAGAATGCTCTCATCTATCCAGCTTTTGTCGTTACAGTTTTTGTTGGGGTTATGACGCTTATGTTTACGGTGATTATTCCTAAAATCAGTTTGATCATCCTCGAGAGCGGACAAGATATTCCTGTATATACACGTCTCATCTTTAGCATTAGTAGCGCTCTCACGAATTATGGCTTAATTTTCCTTGGAGGTCTCTTAGTCATGGGTTTCTTCTTAGTACGATATTTGCGTGGCGAGACTGGACACCTGGCTTGGTCCCGTTTCAAGTTGGAATTGCCGTATTTTGGGGATCTTTATAAGAAGCTCTACCTCTCGATTGTCGCCGACAATATGAACACTATGGTTCTCTCGGGCATTCCCATGGTCAAGGCCCTCGAGGTCACCGCTGCTATTATCGACAATCAGGTCTATAGAGATATTCTCAATGAGACGCTTTCTGAGGTTAAGGGGGGCAAGTCTCTCTCGCAGTCATTCTCTGCCTATCCTGAAATCCCGGGCATGCTTGTCCAGATGATCAAGGTGGGTGAGGAAACGGGTGAGCTCGATAGCATTTTCCGTACCATGGCCCATTTCTATCAACGCGAAGTGGTCAATGCCGTCGATACTTTGGTTGCCCTTATTGAGCCGGTCATGATTGTGGTCCTGGGCCTTGCGGTGGGTATTCTCCTTGTCTCAGTGCTTCTACCTATATACAACATTGCCAGTTCGGCCGGGCTTTAGGCTTATAATAAGGGGAGTTATCCACAACGGCTATATATCTAGGGTTTCATCGGGTTATAATGGGTTAGTCACTCTAAGGTGATTTACAAGACCCGGCAGAGAATCGGGATTAATAAAGTTATTAAAGAAATTATGGTTAATAGAACAAAAGGCTTCACCCTCATCGAACTTCTGGTGGTGATTGCCATCATCGGCATCCTCTCATCGGTAGTCCTGGCTTCGCTCAATACAGCCAGGAGCAAGGGCAATGATTCCAAGATCAAGGCGCAACTCTCCGGACTTCGTGCTTCCGCCGAGATTTATTACGATACCGCTGGAAGTTATGGCACGGCTACCAACAGTTGCACCGCAGGTATCTTCGCCGACACGGCTTCTGGTATGAGTCAGTACACTGATGGCACGAAGTATCCTTCAGGTACGACGCTTGTCTGCAATTCCTCTGCTACTGCTTATGCCGTACAGGCCAATCTCGCCACTTCTGGTCAGTATTGGTGTGTAGACAGCCTGGGTAATTCAAAGTCTAAGACCACTGCTTTGGGTAGTGCTACTGCCTGCTAATAGGGGTTTCTGTTTTGGGGTTATACTTAAGGGATGACTGCGGTCATCTCTTTCGTATTTGGAGCCATTGTGGGCAGTTTCCTCAATGTGGTTGCTATTCGCTATAACTCCGGGCTCGGGTTTACTGGGCGTTCTAGTTGTCCTGTATGTGCACATACATTGCGCTGGTGGGAGCTTGTGCCAATCTTCAGCTGGATTCTCCTCCAAGGCAGATGTTCTAAGTGTAAAACGAGGATTTCTCCACAGTATCCCTTGGTAGAAATTCTGACAGGCCTAGTCTTCGCTACAGTGTCTCTCATCTATCTGCCAGTATTCTGTATATATATAATTATCTTGGTGTATGATCTTCGCCACAAAATAATTCCAGATCCTCTGGTTTACTTAGCCATTGTTCTGTCTTTGTTATTTTGGAATTTGTTTGCTGGTCTAATCATTTTTCTTTTCTTCGCTTCTGTCTGGCTTCTTTCCAGAGGTAGAGCTATAGGCTTCGGTGATGCTAAGTTGGGGCTTTCTATCGGACTTATGTTGGGGCTCTCCCAAGGTTCCTCCGCCATTATCCTCGCTTTCTGGATTGGAGCTGTTTTCGGAATACTTTTGTTAATCCGGAGTAAAAATATTACAATGAAGAATGGGAATCGGATCACTCTGAAGTCCGAACTTCCTTTTGCACCATTCTTGATTCTGGGATCTTGGCTCTCTCTTATCTTGGGGCTCGACCTCCTACATGTCTCATATTTCTTATAACAAAGCTTTTACCCCCACACCTATTTCTCAGGAAAAAATAGAAATAGGTGTGAGCTCGCAAAGCGAGCGGGGGTTTACCCTGATTGAGCTCATGGTCTCAATCTCAATAATCTCCGTCATTCTCCTCGTAGTGATTTCTAATCATGGGACTTATACCGAGAATATCTCTCTTACTAATCTTGCCGACGATATTGCTCTCAGCGCTTCTCAAGCTCAGATCTACGGCATTGCGGTCAAGGAGGTTTCGGTCGGTTCATCCGACTTCTCAGCTTCTTATGGTCTTACTGCCAATCTTCTTTCTGATGGATCCAATAAAGCTTATCTCAAGTTTTCTGACAAAAATGTTGACTCTGTTTACAATGGGGATTGGTCTTGCCAGAAGGGCCCTTCATACGAGTGTCTAGAAAAGGTCGACATTCTTCGTGGAAACTACATATATGATCTATGTGTGATCAGAAGTTCTGAGGGCGATCAATGTAATGCGGTCAAACGTGTGGATATAAGTTATAGGCGACCCAATACTTCAGCTATTATCACCGCTTTCAATAGTGGGGGACAGCAGTATAGTCCAGGTAACATGGTTGGGGTGAGAATCCTTCTCAGGAGCCCTAGTGGTCTCTCGCGCTCCGTAGCCATATATGAGAACGGTCAAGTCTCTGTACAATGATCATTCCTAAATCCAAAATCATAAATCCTAAATCTGGCTTCACTCTTATTGAGCTTATGACGGCTCTCTCTATCTTTGCGGTAGTGCTTACTATCAGCATGGGCTCGATTATCGGGGTCTTCGATGCCAATCGGCAGTCGCGCTCTCTCAAGTCGGTCATGACCAATCTTAATCTCGCTCTCGAGAGCATGTCCAAAGAAATGCGTTATGGCAAGAATTATCATTGCGGTTCAGGAACTGTCACTGTGCCTCAGAACTGTGCGAGCGGGGATACTCTCATGAGTTTTCTCTCGAGTGAAGGAGAGCAGATTACTTACCGGCTCTCCGGCACTTCCATAGAAAAACAGATAGACAACGGGCCTTTCTTATCTGTCACTTCACCGGAGGCCGTGATAGATAGCCTGATCTTCTATACTCTGGGGGCGGGTACGGGCAATACTCTGCAACCCAGAGTTCTCATCAAGATCAAGGGTCACTCAGGAGGTGGGAAGAATCGCTCTGATTTTGTCGTTCAAACTCTTGCTTCTCAACGCGGACTTGATATATGAAAAAGAATTTTCAATTTTTAGTTTTCAATTTTCAAAGAGGTTCACGAGGTGAGCATGGTTTTACTATCATAGAGGCTTTGGTGGCTGTTGGTATTCTCTCCACAGTGGTTATTGGCGCTCTCGGTACTGTCCAAAGCTCGCTTTCTTCTTACATCTTCTCTAAGGATCAAATTGTTGCATTTTACCTCGCTCAAGAGGGTTTTGAAGCTTTGAGGAATATTCGGGATGAGAATCGTCTTAAGGGGCAAAACTGGCTTCAGGGTATTTCTCTCTCCTCCGGTGATCCGTGTTACTTCGGTCAGGCTTGTACGGTCAGTCCTGCTGAGAGCACTGTAGCTACGCGCTGTTCAGGTCCTTGTTCTAAACTTCGACAGGATTCGGCTACCGGATTCTTCGGCTATAATAGCTCATGGCCAGAGACCGTCTTCCGACGCGAGATTAGATTAGAGTCCAGGAATTCGGCCGAGATTGCTGTGATTGTGAGTGTCACCTGGAGCAAGGGTAGCGTCTCGCGCGAATTCAAAGCCAGAGAAAATCTCTTAGATTGGTAATATGAAAAAACATCTCAAAACTTCCGGGCTGGCTCTAGCTGTGGCTATTATCGTGACAGCAGTGCTCCTCCTTATCGTTACTGCTATGGCCAATCTTGCTCTCAAACAGGCTTCTATCTCTTCTTCAGCTCGTGATTCACAGATTGCTTTCTATGCTGCTGATACCGGTATGGAGTGTGCGCTCTACTGGGATATACATTCTCCCAGTGGGACAAGTGCCTTCTCTACTTCGACTGGTTCTCAAATAAATTGCAATAACCAGAGTATGATGGTTGGAGGCTCATCTAAGTCTGTATTTACCTTCAACTTCTCTCCTGATCCATTTTGTACCATTGTGACCGTGACCAAAAATACGGACGGCTCTACTCTAGTAGAGTCGGAGGGTTACAACACCTGTGATCCTACCAGTACCCGTCGAGTTGAGCGCGCTGTTCGTGCTCGTTATTAGTGATATGGCTGATTTATCCCAGGAGGTAAAAGACAGAGCGAAAAAACTTCGAGAGGCAATTCGGCACTATAGCCGTTTGTACCATACTCTCGATAAGCCAGAGATTTCCGATGAGGCTTATGATGCCTTGGTCAGAGAACTCGATTGGCTGGAGAAAAAACATCCGGAACTTAGAAGCGATGATTCCCCGATTCAAAAGATTGGCGATAAACCGCTCAGGGAATTCCGCAAGGTCAGGCATGAGGTCCCTCAATGGTCTTTCAATAATGCCTTCAACGAAGAGGATTTGTACGATTTTGATCAGCGGGTGTCGAAACTTTTAGGCGAGAAACCAAGTTATGTTGCCGAGCTTAAGATCGATGGACTCAAGGTGGTGCTTACTTATGAGCGGGGGGAGTTGAAACAAGCTACTACTCGGGGCGATGGTACAGTAGGAGAAGATGTGACTCAAAATGTCTCCACTATCTATTCTGTACCAAAGAAGCTTACGAAACCCATCTCCTGCATAGTGGAGGGTGAAGTCTATATGAGGAAAAGCGTTTTTGATAAGTTGAATCGAGAGGAGGGAAGCTCTTTTGCTAATCCTAGGAATGTGGCGGCTGGATCACTCCGCCAACTTGACCCAGCCATTACAGAGAGGAGGAAGCTTAGCGCCTTTGTCTACCGTATTGCTAGTATCGAGGGGATTACGCCCCCCAGGACTCAAGAGGAAGAACTCAAATTATTGGATGGACTGGGTTTCGAGGTTAATTCTCATTTCCGTAAATTCGAGGATATTGATGGTGTGATCAAGTATTGGCAAATATGGGAGAAAAAGAGGGAAGGAGAGGATTATTTGATAGACGGGGTGGTGGTCAAGGTCAACAGTCGCGCCTCGCAAGAAAGGCTGGGTTATACCGGGAAGGCTCCTCGTTGGGTAATTGCCTTCAAGTTCAAGGCAGAGCAGGTGACGACTGTAGTAGAGGATATTGTGCTCCAGCTTGGACGTACAGGAGTTTTTACTCCGGTGGCAATCCTCCGACCAGTTCTGGTGGCTGGCTCTACTGTCTCACGTGCCACCTTACACAATGCCGATGAGATAGCGAGAAAGGATATCCGGATAGGGGATACGGTAGTGATCCAGAAGGCGGGAGACGTCATCCCGGAAGTAGTGAGAGTATTGCCAGAACTTCGTACAGGCAAAGAGAAGCCCTATCAATTCCCTAAAAATTTACCCAAGAATGCTTATGAGCAAGAGAAACGTAAGCTTGAGTACTTTGCCTCGCGTACCTGCTTCGACATAGAGGGTATGGGGCCGAAGGTCATAAAACAACTTATGGATAGAGGCTTAGTCTCTAGCTTTGTCGACATCTTTACTCTCAGGAAGGGAGATTTAGAAGTATTGCCTCGCTTTGGAGAGAAGTCTATAGATAACCTGATTTCTGCTATAAACAGCGCTCGGAAGGTAACCTTAGGTCGTTTTATAGCCTCACTCTCCATTCCTCATGTAGGTATCGAAACTGCCAGAGATTTAGCCAAGCACTTCGGTACACCAGAGAAATTATCTAAGGCTATAGAAGAAGAGTTTCTGAATATAAATGGTGTAGGAGGGGTGGTGGCAAGGAGTATTGTTGTCTGGTTTAAAGATGCGGAGAACAAGAAACTTTTCGAAAAGTTATTAAAACAAGTGAGAATAGACGCTGGTCAACATCCGATGTTGACCAAATTTGCTGGACAGAAATTTGTGCTTACTGGTTCACTCAAAACGTTTTCGAGAGAGGAAGCTAAGGAGAATATTGAGGCTCTAGGGGCAGAAGTGACGAGCTCTGTATCCAAGAATACAAACTATGTAGTGGCCGGGGCTGATCCGGGAGATAAGTTGAAGAAAGCGGAGCAATTGGGTATCCCAGTATTAGATGAACAAAAGTTCATAAAGTTACTTGAAGATTCCTAATATACTTGGTACAGTTAGAAGAGGAGGTTCTTGTGCCCAAAATTCGCCCACCGCCCTAGAGTACGGGACCATTGCCAACCACCTTCACATCCACTCAGTTTTCGTTGGAGGCGTCGTGGGAAACATCACCATTTTTGAAACGCCGCGGCCAGCCAAGATCAACGACGTGCTGTATCCGCGGTACTCAGCTACTCTGGCCAATATGGGTTTGAAAGGCCAGACATTCCAGGCTGTCGGGGTCGTTGACAAGAGCAATCAGGTTATCGTCCACCCGGACGATCTGGTCGCTCCAGCCAAAGACCCCTTCTGTTTGAATGGCAAGCTGGTGGTGTTCGAACAGTAGGGTTTCTGCTCTACTACTACTTATTTTGTAAGACGAGAGAGACGGCGTTTCCCAGCGTCGTCTCTTTTCTTATGTTAAAATGCCTTTAATACTATGGATAAAGACAAGGTTTTGGACTTAGCCAAGTTGGCTAGGATAAAGATTTCTGAAGATGAAGCCGAGAGCCTTTCTCATGAATTTAACGCTATTTTGAAATATGTCGGAGAAGTCAAGGAGGTTTCCCCGAGGAAAGACCTAGGGGAAACTCCAGGTCTTTCCTCGGGGGTTAGGAATCTCATGCGTGAGGATGGCGAGGGACATGAGTCGGGTCTCTATACTGAAAAGATTTTGGCTTCTGCTCCGGCTCGAGAGGGAGATTATATAAAGGTGAAGAAGATATTATAATGACTTCTGTAGAACAAACTCAAAAATATCTCGATGTGATTGCCGAGAAAAATGGGGAGCTAAACGCCTTTCTGGAAGTGTTCGACGATGCTTTAGAACAAGCTAGAGAAGCTGACAAGAGAATCGAGGCGGGAGAGACGGGCCTTCTCTTGGGCAAGGTTATAGCGATCAAGGATAATATCCTCTTTATGGGCCACAAGGCTAGTGCTGGTTCTAAAATTCTGGAAAATTATGTGGCTACATATGACTCGACAGTGGTGAAGAAACTTCGAGATGCCGGTGCGGTGATCATTGGTCGCACCAACTGCGACGAGTTCGCTATGGGCAGTTCTACTGAAAGTTCTGCTTATGGTCCCACTCGAAATCCCCATGATCTACAAAGAGTGCCCGGAGGAAGTTCTGGCGGTTCCGCTGTCGCAGTGGCGTCAGGTATGTGTTGGACTTCTCTCGGTTCTGATACGGGAGGCTCTATTCGCCAACCGGCTTCCTTGTGCGGGGTGGTGGGACTCAAGCCTACTTATGGTCGGGTTTCTCGTTCCGGGCTTATGGCTCTCTCATCATCTTTCGACCAGATAGGCCCTTTCGGCAAGACGGTTTCTGATGTGGAAGCGGTTTATAATGTGATTGCCGGGTCGGATCCCTTGGATAGTACCACTATCTCTCCTGCTACTTATCTGGAGAGTAAGAAATTTTCTAAGAGAATTGGAGTGCCTAGAAGCTTCGTCGAGACTGAGGGGGTAAGTAGGGAAGTGAGAAAGAATTTTATGGAAGTAGTAGAGAAGTTCAAATCTCTAGGCTACACAGTGGAGGATGTCGAGGTGCCAAGCCTCTCTCTTGCTTTGCCCGTCTATTACATTATCCAGCCGGCTGAGGCCTCTTCTAACCTAGCTAGGTTTGACGGGGTCAAGTTTGGCCTGCATCGGGACGGAGAGACCGGCATTGATGACTATTTCGAAACTCGGGGGGAGGGCTTTGGCAGGGAAGTTAGAAGGAGGATTATCTTGGGTACTTATGTACTTTCTTCTGGCTATTATGACGAGTATTACGGTAAGGCCGTAGAAGCCCAAAAGCTTATCACTCGAGAGCTTCGAGAACTGTTTACTAAAGTAGATCTTCTACTCACCCCCACTGCTCCATCCCCAGCTTGGAAGATGGGAGAGAAGAGTAAAGACCCTTTGGAAATGTATTTGGCGGACGTCTTCACCGTCCATGCCAACATCTCGGGTTGTCCCGCCATGTCTCTACCGTCGGGCTTCTCAGGTCCGCCAGTTGGCGGATTACCACTCGGTATAGAATTAACAGCGGATCTGGGCCGAGAAGATAATTTGTTTACCGCAGGTAAGGAATTTATGGGAGAATAGATGTATGGCCGACGACAAAGGTAAACCCAAAGCCCCCGCCCCTCCCTCTCCCTTCAACAAAAATCATCTTCGAGATACCATTATTTTTCTCCTGGTCCTTCTTCTGATCGGGGGCGTGATTACTCGTCTCAATTACTATTTCCATAACCTCGACAACACTTTCGCCAATACTTTGTGGCAGAGGCTTCTCTCATGGTTTCGATGGCTGTGGTCTTTCTGGAAGATTTTTGCCATCTTTCTTACGGCCGGTTTTGTCACTTGGGCTTTCTATAACCGGTATCGACTTCGTCTACTTATGACCGATGAGGAAAAGATCTATAATCTCACAGTTCTTGATCTAAGTGATGCCAGTGAGGTGCCAGTAGCGAAGGAAAACAAGAAGTGGGTGAATGTCATCGAACATATGAACTCTGTCAACTCGGCCGAGTGGCGCATGGCTATCATCGAGGCGGATATTATGCTCGATGAACTCCTCAGCGTTTGTGGTTACCATGGTGACTCAGTGGGGGAGAAGCTCAAGGGAGTAGAACCTTCTGATATGCTTACCTTGGATTCTGCTTGGGAAGCACATAAGATAAGAAATAGGATTGCCCATGCGGGTAGTGACTTCGAATTGAATGAGAGAGAAACCAAGCGCATCATTTCACTCTACGAATCTGTGTTCAAAGAGTTTCAGATAATTTAGTCCCCAAGTGTTGCGACGCTAGGATTTGGTCACAGGTTCTCTCCTGCTGGAGAGCCCTGCGACCCCCGCTCGGAGCCAAGCTCCTCCGCGATGCA
>ORMF012530411.1_pt1 | contig 16551 bp, 13 predicted proteins | sample 1779871 | NCBI WGS metagenome assembly ORMF01 (sample SAMEA104232316, study PRJEB22302) | groundwater metagenome | biome: forest; feature: aquifer; material: groundwater | place: USA | collected 2011-08-07 | depth 5.4 m
AAGCGACTACGCACCTGACTGGGCCACTTGGCCTAGTCGGTACAGTCGTGGTTCCTTTCCGCAACCATTGGATTGATAACCCTTTGCGACGAAGAAATTGGGCGACTAGGCCACAATTCACCGACACTCCACACACACACTTGATTGTTACCCGGTTTTGAACCATGCCATCACCTGGGCCGGTTTTAGGTGATCACTTGACTCTACGTTGGTTCGGAGGGGCCGAACACGATGAAACACGCATTTCCCGGATGAGCCTCAATTCTTCTTCCGCACCGGTGTCAGTGCCAGCGATGTCTGCACCGAAAAGTTGCACGAGCAGCCGGAACTCGCTTCCGGCGCGAGCAAGAGGCCGCCGGCGGGCAAGACGTTGATCCAGCAGCCGGGCCGCGTTTCGGCGGTGATCGCTTTGGCTTTGCCGGCGTCCAGATCGAAGGCGTTCAAGGTCTCATTGCGAAAGAACAAGCCCGATGCCGACGCCGACAGCGTTCCACAGCCGCTGCGGCGTTTCTGACCGGCCTTAAACGTCGTGAGTGAGTGAGTGAGTGAGTGAGTTGACCGTCCAGCGTGACTCCTTCTGGCTTATGGGCGTATCTGCGCGCGGCGCATGCGCGAAACCGGCAGGCAATAACGGCGGCGCCGGCTTCACGATTGCTGTTTCCTTCGCGTCCGCCGTGAAGCAGTAGATGTGTCCCTGGTCGGTGCTCGCCAGCAAACGGCCGGCGACAATGGCCAGCGCGTAGACCTTGCCGTCGACTTTCGCGGACCACAGCAGTTTGCCATCATCGAGTCCGACCACCGCGATCTTGCCGTCGCCGCCGCCGATGCGCGCATCGGCCGCGCCGATGAACGTGTACGGATAATCCTGGGCGAACGTGCTGACTTCCCTGCCCAACTCACGGCCGGTGCTCTTCAATTCGGCAACAAACTCGCCCGCTGGGTTGCGTCCCGTGCCGACCATAAGCTTGCCGAACTTGCGTTCGAGATAGCCCTGGGCCGTTACTTTGAGCGGTTGCGTCTTCAGAATCTTGCCGTCGGCCAAATCGAGAGTGAGTTGCTGCACGCCTTGACTTGGGAAGATGCCGGCACAGACATGCGCCTTGCCGTCTTCGACGAGCACGTCGGTCCGCACCGGCCAGGCGCTGATGATGCGGCCATTGCCCGGAATGCGTCGCGGCCCCGGCGCGACTCGCTGCTTCCAGACCAGCGCGCCATCCCCCGCTTTCACGCAATACACATGGCCGTCGTCCGAGCCGAATAGCACCCGCGCGCCGGCCACGGTCGGCGCCAGACGCACCGGCCCTTCCGTGATGCTTGACCGGGCCGGCGATGCGTGCGGGCAAATTCCCGGCTTGTGGCTGAACGATGCCGTCTTTGATTTGGTCGGCCGTGAATTGCCAGCGGTAGCGCAAGCCGGCGCCGTCGGCATTTGCCGAAAGTGCGAAACCCGCGACGAGCACGACGACCCCAACGATGCAGCGCGGCTCCATGGTCGATGGCATTCTCAGGAATTAGGGGATTGTTTGCGCCGCGCCAATTTCGCGACAAACTTTTGATGCTCCGAGGAACGCAGGCCTCGATTGAGCACCCTGAGCACCTGCCGTGCCTTGCCAGCGAGGATGGCCGCACCGTCGAGCCAAAGTCCTGGAAAAACGCGCGAACGCCAAATGCCGTCGGCATCGGCAGGCAACAGCTTGTAGCGGCCGCCCACCAGAATGTGCCAGCGGATTTCCTTCTCCCGGACCAACACCGCAACGTATTCCTTGACGCCCGCCCCCTCATACAAATCTTTCTTTTGGTGCAGATCGTAGCTGGTGCTGGATAAGCAGATTTCCGCGAACAATTCCGGCGGACCTTCCAAGTAATTGTCCTCATTGACCCACGACGTTCCGCCGCATTCCGGAATCAGCCGGAGATGTGAATCCGCTTGTGGAGCATCGTCCAGCAGATACGAGGTCACGTTGCTGCCGCCCTCCGTGCCTGGCGTATACGCCTTGTAGTGCATGAGCCAACCCCCGACATCAAGATCAGTCCCTCCATGATCGACACGTAAGGGTGACGGCATATAGACAATCCCCCCAATCAATTCAGCCCTTGTGACCTTCGGGTCCAATTCCCAACGGCGAATAAATTCCGCGCGGTCGAGCCGGTCGCCGGCGACCAAGGGCGGCGCTTCTTGTTCCACGGTAGCCATGGTGTATTCCCTCAACTTCTTCCGCGATTGTAACCAATCGTGGCTGTCGTTGCAAATTGCGGTATTCAACAAATCCCGCAGGCACCTTACAATGGTCTGTGGGGCACGTTTCCAACTTGCCCTGAGGCGCCGTGGCACGTTGGAAACGTACCCCACCATCGGCGCCGTCCCCTTCTCCCGCAAGGAACCCACCGGTGTCCGCCGACAAAATCACCGAATATCTCGCCCGGTTCAGCCAGGTCCGCACCCAGATCGTCGAGCAGCTCCGACGCGCCATCGTCGGGCAGTCCGACGTCATCGAGCAAATCCTCGCCGCCGTCTTCACGCGCGGCCACTGTCTGCTCGTCGGCGTGCCGGGTTTGGCGAAAACCCTGATGGTCAGCTCGATCGCGCAGATTCTGGATGTGACCTTCAAACGCATCCAGTTCACGCCGGACCTGATGCCGTCGGACATCACCGGCACCACGGTCCTGGACGAAAACGACCAGGGCCGGCGCGAGTTCCGCTATGTCAAAGGCCCAATCTTCACCAACATCCTGCTCGCCGACGAAATCAACCGCACGCCGCCCAAGACGCAAGCCGCACTGCTCCAGGCGATGCAGGAGCGTCAGGTCAGCGCCGGCCAGGAGACGTACAACCTGCCCGATCCGTTTTTCGTCATCGCCACGCAGAACCCCATTGAGCAGGAAGGCACCTATCCGCTGCCCGAAGCCCAGCTCGACCGTTTCATGTTCAACATCAAGGTCGATTACCCCAACTTCGACGAGGAAAAACGTATCCTCGACTTTGCGACGCGCGACGACCCGGCCGAGATCACCAAAATCCTCAGCGGCGGCGCCATCCTCAACATGCAAAAGCTGATCCGCTCGGTCCCGGTCGGCGATTTCGTCAAGGACTACGTCACCAAGCTCGTCCGCGCCACTCGCCCCAAGGACCCGTCGGCGCCGGAGTTCGTCAAGAAGATGGTCGATTGGGGTGCCGGCCCGCGCGCCGGCATCTTCCTCATCCAAGGCGGCCGAGCGATGGCGGCGATGGATGGCCGCTTCAGCGTCGCCATCGATGACATCAAAAAGGTCGCCATCCCAGTACTGCGCCACCGTGTCAGCACCAATTTCCAGGCACAGGCCGAGGGCAAGACCAGCGAGGATGTAATCGAGCAGTTGTTGCAGGTGATCGCGGAACCGCCGATCGACAAGTACGGGAAGGGGAAAAAATGACACTCATTCTCCCCTCTCCCCCTTGGGGAGAGGGGTTGGGGGTGAGGGGCGGTGCCATCCGAAAACGATCGCCATCACCATTTTGACGCTGGAAAGCAACATTGCCAACGCGATAGGCCATTGATGAAAGGCGATCGCGGCAAGTGACCGCCCCTCCCCCCCGACCCCTCTCCCCAACGGGGAGAGGGGAGCAAGACCCATGAGCACCGAAAAATACCTCCGCCCCGAAGTCATCCGCCAGGTCAGCCGGCTCGATCTGCGCGCCAAGTTCATTGTCGAGGGCTTTCTCCAGGGTCTGCATGCCTCGCCGTTTCAGGGTTTTTCCGTCGAGTTCAGCGAACACCGCAAATACGTCCCCGGCGACGATCTCAAGGACCTCGACTGGAACGTGTTCGCCAAGACCGACAAGTATTATCTGAAAAAGTTCCAGGCCGAGACCAACGTCACCGGCTACCTCGTCATGGATTTGTCGGCGTCGATGGCGTACACCTACCGCCAAGAGCTGACCAAGTTCGAGTACGGCATTTGCCTGGCTGCGGCGCTGGGCTATTTGATGATTCATCAGCAAGACCCGGTCGGGCTGGTCACCTTCGACACGAAGATTCAAGCTGCCCTGCCGCCCAAGAGCAAACGCACGCAACTCGGCACGATCCTGGCCATTCTCGCGAATCTGAAGCCCGCGGGGCAAACCGACATCGCCGGCTGCCTGCACCAGCTTGCCGCGATGATTCGCCACAAGAGCCTGATCATGCTCTTCAGCGATCTGCTGACCGACCCCGAGCCGGTGCTGCAAAGCCTGCATCACCTGCGCCATCGCGGCAACGAGATCATCCTGTTCCACATCCTCGACGAGGCCGAGGCGCATTTCCCGTTCGAAGGGATCATCGAATTCGAAGACGTGGAAGCGCCGCAAAAGCTGACGGTGGACGCCCGCAACATGAAAGGCGATTACCTGCAAGCGCTCACCGACTTTCAGAACTACTACCGCGCGGAATGCGCGAAAGCGAACATCGATTACGTGCCGATGGACACGAGCGTGAGCTTCGACAAAGCGCTGATGGAGTATTTGTTGCAAAGGCAACGGCGATTTTGAGGAAGTCAGTAGTCAGTAGTCCGTAGTCAGTAGCAAGAAGGGTGCCACTGTTTTTGCTACTGACTACGGACTACTGACTACTGACTGCTACTATGACCTTCGTCTTCCCCATCCTCCTGGGCGGTTTGGTGCTCGCAGGCATCCCCATCCTGCTGCATCTGATCCTGCGCCAAAAGCCGAAGACGCTGCCCTTCCCCGCGTTTCGCTTCCTCATTCAAAAGCATCGCTCGAACTTGCGCAAGCTGCAACTGCGGCATCTGCTGCTGCTCCTCCTGCGCATCACCTTGATCGCCGCTTTGTGCCTGGCGCTCGCCCGGCCGAAATTGTTCCACGAAAGCCTTAACCTCAGCCGCGAACGACCCGTGGCGGCCATCCTGATCTTCGACACCAGCCCGACCATGGATTACAAGACCAGCGACAAGGTCAGCCGGCTCGACGAGGCGAAAAAACGCGGCAAGGAACTGCTCGACGAACTTCCCGACGGCAGCCGCGTGCTGATTCTAGACACCGCCGACGCGCCGCTTTCCGATCACGGCGATTGGCAGACGTCGCCCAACGAGATGCGCAAACGCATCGACAATCTCAAGATCAAACCGGGCGGCGGATCCGTGTTGCGCTCGATCGAAGAGGCTCTGCGCCAATGCCAGTTCGCGGCCCGCGGCGATGACGAGTCGTTGCGTTCGATGCCGCGTTTGCTTTGCGTCATCTCCGACCGCACGCTCGCTTCCTGGCCAGGCGGCAAGCAGGAAGCGCTGCACGACCTGGCCGATCAACTGCCGGCCACGCTCGAAGGCGTCCAGCAATTGCGCTCGACCGCCGCGCCATTGACCGAATTGCTCAAGGGTCTGCGGATCAAATTGCCGCCGCCGGCTGGCAAAGACTATCCGGAGCAAGCGCTGTTGGAGTCGATCGAGACCCTGCGCGACCGCGCGGCAACCTCGCAACGCGAGAGCTTGACGGATGATTCGCTGCAACAAGTCATCGCCAAGTCGCGCCGCCAGGCCCGCGAACTGCGTGACACGCTCATCCAGCAGGGTGAGCAAAAGCCGCCGGAAATCGAGGAATACCGCCAAAAGACGCTCGCCAGCCTGCATGGTCTGCTGCGCCATTTGGCCGGCGTGCAGGCCTTGTTCCTCGATGTCGGCGTCGAACAACCCGTCGATGTAGCGCTCTTGCAAATCGCATTGCCACGCCTCAGCGATGGACGCATGCAGCAACTTTTCGCTGCCGACGACAAGTTTATCCTGCGCGTTCTCGCCCAATCGCTGGGCAAGGAAGTCAGCACGGCCGTACAGTGCCGCGTCGGCAAGGAGACCTTCACGAAACAAATCGACCTCAGGGCCGGCGAACGGCAAACGATCCCCTTCGAAATCGATCTGCTCAAGCTGAATCTCGGCGTCGGCACGCACACGCTGGAAGTGCGCCTGACGAACAAGGACGCGCTCGAAAGTAATAACCAGCTCTTCGCCGCGTTGCAGATTCGCCAACCGAAGCGCGTGCTTGTGCTGGCCGACACAAAGGCAAAAGCAGACCGTTTCGCCTTCGCGCTGCAATGCGTCGGCTACGCCAGCGAGATCAAGACCGTCGGCGAACTCAAGGGCATCAACTGGGGCGGCTACGAGGCGGCGTATCTGTTCGGCCTGGCCAGTCCGGGCGCCGACGTGTGGCGGGCCGCAGAGGATTTCGTGAAAAAGGGCGGCGGCCTGGGCATCGTCCCCGGCGGCGAAGAGATGAAGCCGACGGCGTATCAGCATGCGCTGATGCCGGGAACGTGGAAGCAAGCCGTCAAGAAGAAGGCGAAGGAAGAAGTCGAGTGGAACTTGAAATCCAAGAGCATCGAACAGCATCCGCTCACCAAGCCGTTCCGAGCCTGGCGCGATGATGAGACGATCGATTTCATCAAGTACCCCGGTTTGGCCGCCGGTTATTGGCTCTTCGAACGCGACCCCAAAAAGTCGTCGGTGTTGGTTACCTACTCGGACAAGGGCGATCCGCCGGCCCTGATCGAACGGCTGACGGATGGTCCCGGCAAAGTGATCGTCTTCACCACGCCGCTCGACGAGCGCGAGCGCGAAGTGCGCTGGAACGATTACATCGAAAACCGCACGTCGTTCTACCTGGTGCTGGCGAAACTGCCGACGCAGTATCTGACCGGCGAAGACAAGGGCGTTCATCTAAACTTCCAATGCGGCGTCGAGGAACCAAACGTGCCCTTGCCGGCGAATGTGCGCCTAGCCGCCTATACGCTGCGTGGACCCGATCTGATCGACACGCTGGCCGCCGATCCGCAAGCAGGGGTCCTGCGCGTGAAGCAAGCGACCTTGCCCGGTAACTATTCATTGGAAAACCCAGCAGCGACCGGGGCAACGGACCCCGTCGTCGCCAAGTTCAGCGTCAACCTCGCTCCGGAAGAAAACGACCTGACGCGCGTGCCGACGTCGGATGTGGAATCACTATTCGGTTCCGGCTCGATCGTGACCGCGGAGCGCGGCGCCGATTTGCGCGACTTGCTCAAAGGCCAGTGGAACGAGCCGCTGGAGTTGTTTCCGTATTTGATGATCCTGTTGTTGTTCGTGTTGGCGCTGGAGAATCTGCTGGCGAATAAGTTCTACAAGCGCGAGGAGTGAGCCCGCGGATTGCCATCCGTGGGCCTACGTGGGTGATGACAATCCCGTTTGCTGCGGCACATCTGATCACCGATCCCGCCTGGCCGTGGTCGCTCCCCGGCATCGGCGTCGGCGCGCTCGTCGGCGTCGCGCTGGCGCTGGCTTTGCTCACGATTTGGACGTACCTCGGCGACCGTAAAACCACGCCGCGCCGCATTGCTTTCGTCGTGCTGCTGCGGCTCCTGGCGTTGGCTGTGACGCTCATCGTCGTGTTGCGGCCGTCGCTGGCGCAGGATGAAGACGACACCCGGCTCGCCTCCAAGTTGCTCGTCTTGGTCGACGTATCCAAAAGCACGGATCGTACGGATGAATTTGACAATTTATCGCGCTATGAACATGCGAAACGGCTGTTGACCACCGGACCATGCAGCGAGTTGCTCAAGAGACTTTCCAGCGAGCGCAAGGTCGAAGTGGTGTACACGATGGGCGCCGAGGACGTACGGCCGCTCGACTTCCCATTCAAGCCGACGGGCAAGCGCACCGACATCGGCGGTTGGCTGCACGAACTCTGGCAGCGGCACGGGCAGGAGCCGAACCTGCGCGGCTTAGTCCTGCTCACCGACGGCGCCGACAACGGCACGCGCTTCGCCACGCTGGAAAAGGCCGCGCAGTTCCGCGGCGCCTGCCCCATTTTCCCCTTCGGCCTGGGTCGGACCGATACGACCACGGCTAGCAAGGATATCACCATCGACAGGGTCTGGGTCGAGCCGTTGCCCGTTTACGCTGGCGGTAAAATGACGGTGAAGGCGGCGCTGGTCACACCCGGGTTCGAAGAGGCCGTCGTCAACGTTAGTCTGTGGCTGGAGGATGCCGACGGCAAAACGATGAAGCAGATCGGCGCCAAGCAGGTCATCGATTTGCGCAGGCATCCGGACAAGCTCATCACCTTCAACACCGACGCCCCGGACCGCGACGGCGAATTGAAAGTGACCGTGAAGGTCGAGCCGCTGCCCGGCGACAATCCCGCGAACAACGAAGCGAGCACGTACGTGAACGTGTCCAAGGAAGGCGTCAGCATTCTGTGGGTGGACAAGCGCCGGCTGGAACCGGTGGAGGCGCTGCGGGCGATCGCCAAGGATCAGAGACTGCAAGCCGTGCACATCTTTCGCGACCCCCCCCGTTCCCCCCCTTCCCAAGGGGGGGCCAGGGGGGGTGCCGATGGCGATGAATGGCTCAAGTTCAAAAAGCACTACGACGTCATCGTCATCGGCGATATCTCCGCCCAGCGCTTCAGCGGCGGCAAACCGGAGGTGTTCGACAAGATCGTGCAGATGGTGCAAACCAAGGGAACCGGCCTGCTCATGCTCGGCGGCTACGATACTTTTTTCGCGGGCGGCTGGCAGGACACGCGTCTGGCTTCGCTCTTGCCAATGAAATTCGACAAAGCCGACCAGATCGAAGCGAAAATCAAAGTGACGCCGACGTCACAAGGCGAGCAATTCCTGCTGAAGCTGTCACTCGATCCGGCCAAGCAGAAGGAAATCTGGCCCACGATCTTCGAGCCACTCGACGGCATGGCCTGGCCGGGAAAACTTGTTAACGCGGCCACTGAGTACGCACGCGGCGCAACGTTGTCGCAGCAGGATCTGCCGATGCTGGCCAGTATCGAACGTGGCCAAGGGAGGGTCATGATCTTCGCCGGCGACACCACGCACTTGGCCTGGCGGCGCTCGCATGAAGCCATCGCAGGCTATGAGCTGTTTTGGACGCGGCTCATGCTTTGGCTCGCCAAGCGCGAGAATATGAAAGGCAATCTCGCGGTTCGGCCCGATACGCGCCGGCTCGAACTCGGCAAGAATGAGCGCCTCGGCTTCACGGTCAACTTCACCAAGGGCACCGGCAAGGTCGAAAAGCCCAAGTTCAACGCCAAGATCGTCGGCCCGCGCGGCGAGGAGATGCCGGTCACGATTCTCGAAGAGAATAATACGTTCCGCGGCTATTGGACGGGGCCGACGGCGGCGGGCGAACATCGCATCGTCGTCGAAGGCGAAGGCATCGACGACCAGAAGCAGCCGGTCGCGGGCCAAGACGCCGCCCGTTTCATGGTCTACGAGGAAGACCGCGAGAACCTGCGCGCCGCCGCCGATCACGATTTGCTCGAGAAGATCGCCAACGTGTCCGGCGGCCAGTTTTCAGCGGCGGAAGAATCCAGGCTCGCTCAATTCCTGCAGAATTTGCCGGCGCTGCAAGATGCCGGCCGGGCCACGTCGAACCGCTGGCCCGACTGGCGGCGCAACCCCGCGTCGGATGCGGTCCGCGATCAGGCGGCGGCGCTGTGGCAGTCGTCGGCCCTGCCCTGCTTCCTGGCCTTTGCAGCGCTGTTGTGCCTGGAGTGGTTTTTGCGCCGGCGCTGGGGGATGGTGTGATTGGCAAAGCGCTGTAGGTCGGACATTCCTGTCCGACCCGGACGGACAAGAATGTCCGTCCTACGTCACTGGCAATTCGCTCTCAAACGGTCGTGCGGATGATGTTGGCCGGAGCGCTCCGCCGCCATAGTTCCAGCCATTTTGCGAATTTGACGCGCTGTTGCAGCAAGCGTCGCTGATGAAAGTCGCGGAATGACTCGACGCCCGCGCGGCAGCGTTTGGCGGCGCCCGCCGGCAGATGCTGAATGAGCGCCAGCACGTCTTGTAGATGCCCCAGGGCGACATAACTGTCGTTGGCGTGCCCCAGTATCTCTTGCATCTGCTCGACGACCGGATACAGCCGCTCGCGAAAGGCCGGCGCAAAACACGCGGCGAAGATCTCCATGGCGTAGCGCAAACGCTTGCCCTCGATGCGGGCCTGGTGGAGCCGGGCGTAGTCGTCCAAGTCGGCGGCAAGCGCTTTTTCAAGCTGCTCCACCAGATCGGCCAGCAAAGACCGAGCGAGCTGAAGCAACGATGGTTGCGTGCGCTTGGGTGAAACACTCGCGCGGACCTCGGCTTGCAAGCGTTCGAATCGGTCGGGATAATCGTCGCCGAGATCTCCAAGGCGCTTCTGGGCTGCGCCGCGCTGCGCCAGGGCGTAACCGACGAGCAGATCGCGGCCCGGCGCCTGGCGCGGCGGCCAGCGGCGTTTCGTCCCAGTCAATGTGGCCAGGAACACGTCCCAATCGCGCGCAGCGCCGGCGGCGCGCCGAATCCGGCGCAGTTGCTTCTTGCCAGCCGCGTACGCCTCCTCCGAGAGACCGTCCGCGAAAATGTCCAGCGCCGCCCGAGCCCGCCGGGTTGCGACACGCAACTGGTGCACATGCTCGACGTCCTCGTAAGCGAGGGACAGCGCCGGCGCCAAACAACGGCCCACCACGCCCAGCCGCGCCGCCAATACCAGGCGCGCGGCCTCGGCGAGCGGCGTTGCAGCCGTTACATCGTCAATCCACTTGCCGTCGTGCATGAAGGTTGGTTTCGGAATTTCGCCTCCAGATTCAAGGGAGCCAGTAGAGCAATTGCGCAATCGTCCGAAGTCATTTGACCGGCGCGCTTGCTCGCCGGCTACCTGAGTTTCCGGCATAATACGAACATGCGCGTCGTCTCGCTCATTGCCAGCGCCACCGAAATGGTGTGCGCGCTTGGCCTGGAACATCTGCTCGTCGGGCGCTCGCACGAATGCGATTTCCCCGCATCGGTCCAACGCCTGTCCGTCTGCACCGAGCCGCGTTTCGACGTCCACGGCACGAGCCGCGAGATCGACGAGCGCGTAAAGGCGACGCTGCAGTCTGAAATCTCCGTCTATCGCGTTTTCGAGGATGTGTTGCGCGATCTGCGGCCCGACGTGATTTTGACGCAGTCGCAGTGTGCCGTCTGCGCCGTCAGCGATCGGGATGTCGCACGGGCGCTCGGCGCTTGGCCGGGCCCGCTGCCTCGCGTTCTTTCGTTGCAGCCGCACGCGCTCGCCGATGTCTGGCGCGACATCGCCGAAGTCGCCGCCGCCTTGGATGCCGTGGACCAAGGCGTACAGCTCTCGCGCCGCTTGCAACATCGCGTCGCCGAGATCGCGGAGCAAGCGCAGGCCCAATCCAAGCGGCCGACCGTCGCTTGCCTCGAATGGCTCGACCCGCTCATGGCCGGCGGCAACTGGGTGCCGGAGCTGGTCGAGCTGGCCGGCGGCATCAACCTTTTCGGCGTCGCCGGCAAGCATTCGCCCTGGATGAGCTGGGACGACCTGAGCGAGCGCGATCCCGATGCGATCATCGCCCTGCCATGCGGCTTCGATTTGGCACGCACCCAGGCCGAGATGGTCCACGTCACAAGCCACCCCCCCCTTCCCCCCCCTTTCAAAGGGGGGGAAGGGGGGGGTGCGTGGCCAGGCCTGCGCGCCGTTCAAGAGGGCCACGTTTACGTGACCGACGGCAATCAATTCTTCAATCGCCCCGGTCCGCGGCTCGTCGAGTCCTTGGAGATTCTCGCGGAGATACTGCATCCCGCGTGTTTCCAATTTGGGCATCGCGGCACGGGGTGGGAAGCGTACTGAGCTCTCGTTCCCAAGCTCTGCTTGGGAACACAGCTTCCAGAAGCACCGCTTCGATAGAAATGCGAAGCAGGAGCTTCGCAGAATTGCGTTCCCAAGCAGAGCTTGGGAACGCGGACACATGCGGCTGGGTGGCCGGGGCTGAGTCTTCGAAGCCCCGGTGCGCCTCGCTCACGGCTGCTTCTTTTTGAGATCGGCGCGGATTGCCATTTTCTTGCCGGCTCGTTCGATTTCGAAGTTGAATTCGCCCGTGTCGAGGGCGAGACGCAGCAAGCGGCGGAATTGGCCGAGCGATTCGATTTTCTTTGTTCGAATTGACTCAATCAGGTCGCCTTCTTTGAAAAGGCTGCTGAAGTCCGATTCCGGCCTGATTTTGGCGATCTTGGGTCGCGCTTGGTCCATTACTGCGTCCAGCCCGTAATCTGTCCACAAATCGCGGAAGGTGAACAAATCGGGCGCCGGCTTCGGCTTGCCGTCCAGGATAAGTAGGCTCTTTGACAAATTCACACGCGGGGCGATGTCGACAGGCTTGGGCGACACGATCATGGCCGGCAATGGGTGTCCGCGCAGGCTCACTTTCCCGCCGGCAACCACCAAGACTCTCCGTGCGAACCCTTCGCCCAGCGTAACGTCCCCAGCGGCAAAAATCATCGAGAACTTCGATTGGAACAATACCGCGTCACCGCCGCAAATGAACAGAGACACGACGGAATCGCGAACGTCGATGTTTGCTTGGCTGAGGACAATGGAAACCGAAAGACGGTCGGTTTTTAGGCTGTCGCACCTGGCCAAATATCGGGCATCTGTTCCGAAAGGGTGTTTTTCTGAGGGGGCCTTGGAGACAACCGGAGTTGCCTTTTCGAGGTATTCCGAAAAAATGCCGAATGGTGTGCGCCCCGGCTTTTCTGTGCTTACCGCCGACATGCTTGAAAAGGATTTTTTCACGAAGTACTTGTCGAAAGCCCGTCCGGTATCCGCAGCTGCGGCGAATGGCCCTAAATCCGGCGCCGAGGAATGGAGCAAAGCGTTGAGAAACCGGTCGAAATCGCCGTCGACGTTTCGCACAATCTCCCGATAGCGATTTTCCTCGCGCCGCGTTTTCCAAACGTGCAATATCCAAACGCACCGAGCCGACACGTCCGCGTTACGGTGCTGGCTGCCCCACAAGACCGGCCAAACTGCACCAGGCCGCTCAGTTAGCTCCTTTTCAATACGGTCACGCACATCAATGCTCCCCCGGTACTTCGCGGGGTCAAACCGCTTTACAAGTTCCAGGCATTCCAGGGCCGCCGGCGAACACGGCCCGATCGGACCACTGAGGCCGTAAACAAGCAGCCAATCAAAGAACATCGGCGCCGTCCTTTCCATACCGGCAACTGCGCCCCTGCCCAAGAATTACCCAAGGTCGCACGCCTCAGCGGTGCGCGCCTTAGCTTGCAGGGTTCGCAGCGCAGTTGCGGGTCGCTCTGTTTGCTAGGCTCCTGGTCCCCCGACTGGATCAAAAGGCGGGGCGCCCGTCCAAGAATAGGTCGCTCCCACCTCCACGAACCCTCCACGACTCAGCGCGACATCGGCTTGGTTGGCGGACAGCGTGCAACCGCTCAAGCTCAAACTCGCGGTCGTTCGCACATAGAATCCGCCGCCCGTGCCGTCATTGTTGGCATTGTTGGCCGAGTTTCTGGTGATGGTGACGTTGTTCAATGTCGCCTGGCTCCCGGCATCGGAGAACAATCCGCCGCCCAGGGAGCCACCGAGCAGAACGAAGTTGTTGTCCAGAAGCGAATCCCACATTTGCAACGTGCCTTCGTTGTAGATGCCACCACCTGTCCCGGTGATGTTGAGCACGGCGTTACCTGCCGAGTTCATTTGGATCTGTGCATTGTTGGTCTCGGCGGTGGCGCGTACCGCGTTGAAGATTCCTCCCCCAGCATCGTCAGCATGGTTGCCAGCAATCCACGTGTTGTATTGGACCAAGAGAAAACCGGTATTGTAGATGCCTCCGCCGAGGAACGAAGACGAGTTACTCGTGATTGTGGAATTATCGACAACCAATGTGCCGTCGTTTCGGATTCCGCCGCCGAGTCCACCGCCCGCGCGGTCATCGGCCCGGTTGGTGAAAACAGCGGTGTTGTAAACATAGGCAGTCACCCCGGCGTTAATCAAGATCCCGCCGCCGCTGGTGTCGTAGCCGCCGGATACTCGAATGTTGCGGAGGTCGAAGTAGCGCGCTGAAGTCGGGGAACCCACGACGTTGAAAATCCTAAAATCCAGCGGGTTGGCATTGTCGCGTGTGACGCCGATCCTGTGGAGTCCGGGCATTATGTCCGGACCTCCATCAATGCTCATGCTGACAAGGATTGGGGGCAACGCGAACGCCAAGGTAATCTCGCCTTGTAAGGGAGAGGCGAAAGTGATCGAGTTGCTTTCGTTGGGAAAAGAGTTGAGTTCGTTGATCGCCCGACGCAAGCTCATCGGATCCGGCTTGTCGGGCGTGGGTGGCGGACCCGGGTCTTCAAGAATATTCACAATTCGCGACGCCGGCACCATTCTGTCTTCCAACACATCGAAGCCAAGCACTATGCGATTCCGGCGTTTGCTCGCTTTCGGGGCAAGAAACCATCGGCGAATGGAGCGGAACATGGTCGGGCCTCCTGGGACGGGAAAGGACGGTTGAGCAACTGGGCGTCGCATCTACAGTCCTTATTCCGCGCAGGTCCCGAACAGGGGACAGGGAAAAACAGAAAAAAACAAAATCACCCACCTGGGCCAACGGCGGGCTTCGTAATCGACTGTTTCAAAACGGAGGGCGGACTTTCCAGTCCGCCGGGACGAGCGGGTTGAAAACCCGCACTCCAGTCATTTTGAAACAGGCTCTTGATCAAAAAACGGCGCGAGTTCCTTGCGCAGCTCGGCGATGACTTCCCGCCAGCGGCGCTTGACCGTGCGGTAACAGACCCCCAGTTCAATCGCCAGCTGACGCAGCGTCTTGCCGTCTTGAGTGCCGCTGTAGATTTCTCTGCCGAAGGGTCTCAGGCGCGATACCGCCTCGGCTAATCGCACTTTCAACTCAGCTTCCGTTGCAGATTGAGCGGGATCGCATTCCCCGCAGAGGTCGATTGACGTGGCGATCGAATTGCCCATCCATCGCCCCCCCCCATTTTGCCAACCGCTTGTTCATCCACGCTCGCCGGAAAACGCTTCCGGCGTCGGCGCTTGGCCTGGGCGAAATTGGCCACGCGCCTGTTGACAACTTTGCCGAGAAACGTGCGAAAACTGCAACCGTCGGGCTTTCTCAATTCCTCCGCATCGAACGCGGTCACGGCTTCGATCGTCCAGAAGACGATTTGCTGTTCCAAATCCTCGCGATCTTCCGGGCTGAGACTCCAGCGCCGGCACAAGAGCGCGATGGAACCCGCCATGCGTTCTCGATTGCGCGTGAGCAGTTCGTTGCGCGCGGCCAAGGAGCCTCTCCGCGCCAAGAGCACGAGGATTTCATCAGACGAGTGAGTCGCGTCCAAATGCCAACCACGCAGCGGCGAATTCATGGCCAACTCCGGTAATGTCCCCTTCTGACCATACCCGCCTTCGCGAATGGTTGCAACGGCCTGGTCAGAATCGGCATGTCGGAGTAATTTGGCTTGCGGTTGAAGCCCTGGCGAGGCGCACCGGGGCTTCGAAGACTCAGCCCCGGCCACCCATCAACTCTCGAAAAACGCCGCGATGGCCGCTGGCTTGCCGCCGGCAGCGCCAGCGCGGTGCGACTTTGGGATTCCGGCAAGGCGCTCCAGCAGAAATGATGAGATCGCAAGGAATCATCTTTCGGGCTGGCTCGTCTATGATTATGAGGACCGGAAATATGATATCTTTCGCCGGCCGCGTTGTTTCCGGCTGTCGAAAGTGACCGTTGTTGCTGCGGAGAAGCCCGTTCATGAGACTTGTCTTTCTGCTTGCGGGGGCCGCATTGAGTTTGCTGATGCTCACGCAAGGCGTCGGCGGCGGCGATGAACTCAAAGTCATCAACCTGGAAAAGGTCAACACGGAAGCTGACGAGGATGATCCCTTCGTCACGCCGAGCGGCCAATCGCTTTACTACGCCTCCAACAAAGCCGGCACGTGGGACATCTTGCTGTCGAAGCGCTCCGGCGCTGGTCAACCGTTTCCCGCCGGCAAACCTCTGCTCGCCAGCAAGGAGGACGACGAGCGCAGCCCATTCTTGCTGCTGACTCCGACGAACACGCATCTCTACTTCGCCACCAATCACGTGCCGGACGAAAAGCTCAAGGATCTAAAAAACTTCGACATCGTCCGCAAGACAGGCGAGCGCGCCCCGCTGCCCCTGTTGGGCATCAGCGAAAAGGAAGACGAGATGCACCCCTGGCTCACGGCGGGCGGCAAGGAATTCTACTTCAGCCGCAAGATCAAAAAAGAGTGGGTGATGTTGGTCACCCAGGGCGAGGTGCCGGGATCCGGGCTGGCCAAGGAAGTCGGCTTCCCACCTGGCTTCTGCCGCGCCACCCTGAACGCGCCGGCGCTGACGATGTATTTGCAAGGCCCGCTTGAAGACGGCCGCACCGGCATCTTTCGCTCGAAACGCACGAAGATCGGCACCGCCTGGTCGAAGCCGGAACCGGTGACGGTGCTCGACCACGCCGAAGCGAAACGCGGCAACCTGTCGCCGTGCCTGAGCGGCGAACGCCTGTATTTCTCATCCGACCGGCCAGGCGGCAAGGGGGGCTTGGATATCTGGTCCGTCGCCGTGTCGCAGTTGAAGTGAAGGTGCGGCGGCTAACCTCAGTAGTTCCAAGAACGAAGGAGAGCACCAAGGTATTTACCCCAAAGGGGTTGCATCTCAAAGCCCAGGGTCGCGCAGCGCACCCTGGGTGCTAGAATCCGCGAGCCCCAACTACCCCGAAGGGGTTCCATCAACGGTGC
>ORMF010729301.1_pt1 | contig 16549 bp, 17 predicted proteins | sample 1779871 | NCBI WGS metagenome assembly ORMF01 (sample SAMEA104232316, study PRJEB22302) | groundwater metagenome | biome: forest; feature: aquifer; material: groundwater | place: USA | collected 2011-08-07 | depth 5.4 m
AACGTGTACGAACACTGGATGACCAACATTCGTGACTGGTGCATCTCTCGTCAGCTCTGGTGGGGACATCGCATTCCTGTTTGGTATTGTGTTGGCGATGGACAATGTTTGCTCGAATGCAAGCAGCCAATTGTCAGCCGCACCGCGCCAGAGAAATGCCCGCACTGCGGCAGTACAAACTTACGTCAGGATAAAGATGTCCTCGATACATGGTTTTCCTCCTGGCTGTGGACCTTCTCTGTTCACGATTGGCCGCAGCACGAAAAGTTAGGCAAAGCAAAGGACCTCGCATATTTCTATCCAACAGACACTCTCGTAACAGCACCTGACATCATTTTCTTCTGGGTTGCAAGAATGATTATGGCTGGACTTCGCTTCGGGCCGAGCTTTACTGGAAGCGATGACTTGAAGAAGAACGTTCCGTTTAAGGATGTGTACTTCACGAGTTTGGTGCGTGATGCGCAAGGGAGGAAGATGTCGAAGTCGCTTGGCAACTCGCCCGAACCGATAGACTTGATTGCAGAGTACGGCGCCGATGCGGTTCGATTCACAATTCTTTATCTCGCACCGCTGGGACAAGACATTTTTTACTCTAAAGAGAAAAATGAAATCGGCCGCAATTTCGCCAACAAGATTTGGAATGCCGGACGATTTTTGTTGATGAACCGCGACCAAATCGGCGAAGCGCCGAAGACAACTGAATTCAATGTTGACCATCTTGACCTCGCCGACCGATGGATTCTCTCTCGATTCCATTCTACCGCTTTCGAATTGCAGAAAGCAATGGATGAATATGAAATCAACAAGGTCACGAAAGTGGTGTACGATTTCTTCTGGCATGACTACTGCGATTGGTATGTTGAGATGATTAAATCGAGACTCTACAGCGATGAGCCGAACGACGCGAAGCAAGCCGTCATCTCTCGCGCATTAGATATTTATGATGCGGCGTTGAGAATGCTTCATCCAATCATGCCGTTTGTAACGGAGGAACTGTGGCAACATATCCGTCAGCGTAAACTGCTTGAAACAATCATGCGTGCAGAGATGGCTGAACCTGACGGAAAGCTCATTGACAAAAACGTCGAAGAAGAGATGACGTTTGTTCAGAGCGTTATCGAATCGCTCCGCAACATTCGCGGCGAGATGAGCATTGCACCATCGAAAGAAATTTCTCTCGTCGTGAACCTCAGCGATGAGCGTAGAGCCGAGAGCGTAGAGCGCTACAGCGGATACTTGAAACGACTGGCACGAGTAAGCTCACTTTCCTTCTTGAAAGATTCCTCTCGACCAAAGCTTGCCGCCAGCGCTGTTGTGCAAGGCGAAGAACTCTTCGTCCCGCTTGAAGGCTTGATTGATATTGAAGTTGAGAAAGCTCGACTTAAGAAAGAAATTGACCGCGTGTCGGGCTTGCTGAAAAGTGGTCAAGCAAAACTTAGTAACTCAAGCTTTGTTGACAAAGCGCCGAAAGATGTTGTGGAGAAGGAGCGGGAGAAGCTGAATAATTTTGGAGAGACGCTGGGGAAGTTGGAGCGGAGTTATGCAGCGCTGAGTTAGTTCTCACGTCCCCTTTCGATCTTCAGGCTGTGGGGATCTCTGCTGGTGTGGAAGATGTCATGAATAATCACAACCTTTTCTGTAACCTCGTACACAATCTTGTAGTGCCAAATCGGTGCAAAGCGATTGTTGCCCGGTTCATCTTCTAAATATGGATCTCGTGGAAACCTTTCAGGAAATCTTCCCAAACTACGCGCGAGTCTTGTAATTTCCTTTTTGACCTTCCGTGCGGCGACGGGTGAATCTAGCTTTATGTAGTCGTGAACATCTTTCAGCGAGTGTCTGGCTTGCGGCGTCCACTCGACTTTGAGGCGTTTCGTTTTCACCAACTCGCCATTTCCTTTTCTAGATCTTCCTGACTGATGAACTCTCCCCTTGCGTACTGCGCCTTCGACTGTCTAATGCGTTTCTTGTAAGTTTGCAAACTCATCGGCTTACCCGGTCTTGTGTAATCGTTTCCGTTGGAGTACGCTTCAAGCATTGCATGGACGACGTTCAAGAATTGATCGTCTATTTGATCAATCTTCTTATGAACCGCCTTCCGGATTTGTGTTGTTGTCATTGTTCAATCTCCCATCTTGTTTGAAACAAATCTAACAAAAATCTTTGACAAGAACACGCCAATCCTAAATGCAAAAGCCCGTCTCGCTATGAAACGGGCTTCCTTATATCGAACACGCCTACCGGCTTCTTACTTCAATAACGTCATCCGTTTCGTCTGAACGAAGTCTCCTGCTTGTAAACGATAGTAGTACACTCCGCTCGACAATCCACTCGCATCAAACATTCGCTGGTGACTTCCTGCAGCAAGTTCTTCATTGACTAACGAGGCCACTTCCTTTCCGGTCACATCATATACGCTTAGGGATACAAATGCCGAATGACGAATAACGAATGACAAATTCGTCATCGGGTTGAACGGGTTCGGATAGTTCTGCGCTAATTCAAACTTCGTTGGTACGCCCTTCTCCTTTACTCCTGCAACAATCCCATTCGTTACAACGATCGGTTCACTGAAATGTTCAGTCCCATCCAGATCCACTTGCTTCAGCCTGTAGTGCGCAGTACCTGCCGGAGCGTTTGCAAACGTCCATGCATAGTTTTGCGGAGTAAGCGTTGTGCCATGTCCGGGGACGAAACTGTTCGGCACATCAACAAACATGGAAGCCGCAGTTACAGCTCGTTGTAAATAGAAACCAAAATTATTCGTTTCTGAAATCGTTCTCCAGGTGAAAACAATAGAATTGGTCTGCGGAACAACTGATCCATTGAAGCCTGCCAATTGCACGGGCATCGGACCTGTCGCAAACGTAATCGAAGTCTTCGGGTCACCAACCACAACATCCATCCACGAAACGAGCAGCGATGCCATGAAGTAGCTTTCCGCGAGATTGTAATTCGACGTGTATCGGTCAAACAGGATGTACGCGTGCGCCATTGCATTTGAGTATGGCTCGTATACATATCCCTTCGCTCCGCTCACTCCCTCCGCCAACAAATCAACAATCAATGATTGTCCATAGCTCGGGGGATTGTCGAACGAACGACCGGAAGTTGAAACGTATGTTTCCGCAATTGCGCCGCGAGCGTACGTGTTGTGCGGAATCGCGTGCTGTGTGTACAAATGCTGGTAATGATCGTTGCTTCCCCAGCTCATATAGCCGAGCAGGTTTTGCCTGTTCGTCTGATACGTTGAAAGCGAATCGAATGTAACAACCTTTCCTTTGCCCACAAGGGTTGTCCGTGCGCGTGACATGTACGTATTGAGCGGTGAAGTCCACGCCGGGTCCTGATCAAACAAGAAGGGATTGGAAGGATCAACGCTGACGTTTGGTCCACTACGATCAATCAGGCTCAACACGTCTTGCACTGTGTATGCATCGAGCCTCGTGACAAGATAGATGCCGTAGGTCGCACGCGAGAAGTGCGCGTTCTGATAAAAGTACGGACACATCTGCGGACCTGCGCCGCCGATGTACGAGCTGTAGTTGCCCAGGATCAACATCAACTCACTCTCGACCGATGCGGAGGGAGATATTTGTGAGTACGTTGAGCCACGATTCACCTTCAGCGGAACGCCTTTTGTCGTCACCAGATAATTGATTGAGTTCTGAAGATTATTGAGGATCAACTGGTCTTCTACTTGTGAGCGAAGGACGTTAAACATTGTGCTGTCGATTTCTTCCGTTGTGTCGACATGCACATAAATCATATTGGTTGCCGGGATGCCGCGCTGTACCCGGAAGTAGTTGCCAACCGTTTGCGACGCTGAGCTGTTCGCATTGATAATAACCGCAACGTCGTTGTATGATACTTGCGCATGCAATACGAGGGGCATTAAGCCGCAGCACAAAATCAATGACAACAAAACTCTCTTCGTGAGCATATCTCCTCTTCTGATATTCGAGTTGCCACAATAATTTCACGGAGTATGCCATTTACATACTCCAATCAGATGGAGGATCGGTAACTCGTTAACCGATGAGCTATGCTAAGGTTACAGGTGGGTGATGGGTGAGGAGATACAGAGATGAGAGAATCCGAGCAGAGAAAGGTAGAGCCCTTTTCAGCTTCTGCTCAAGCCTTTGTACAAATTACAGAACGACGAAGAACCGAAAAAGATAGAAGAGCGGAAGGCTCCGCCTTGCTATCGGAGTCGTTTCACATCTACGTAAACTCTCCCCTCCCTCTTTACAGAAAGCCTGTAGAGACGCGCAGCACCCGCTCCATTCTCCGTCGAGAACGTTAGCTGGTGCGTTCCGGCATGAAGAGGCGCATCGTGCAAAGGCTTACTCAGTTCCTCGCCTGAAACATCGAAAAGCTGTAACGTTACGAGTGCTTCACTTGGCAGCTCAAATTCAATAAAAGACAACGTCGTAAGCAACTGACCTTCAGGATGGGTTCCTGTCGTGACCCCAAGATCGGGAAAGTTCTGTCGTGACGCAGCTTCAATCTGCCGAGAATGTAGGTGTACAACTTTTGAAGAGGGCTTGGATACAACTTCAACGTCAGTCATTCTATCTCCACTAATTCACAAACATCGAGTCAATGCCTTACTCTCATTCGTAGGCGAGTAGTAAGTAAGCGCGGAGAGAATTCTTGTGCAAATGGTAACCGAAAGGTCGGTAAAAGTCAAGCAATCATATTCCGTTCATATTGACTACACAAGGCAAAATTTGCATATTGATCACAGAAGTTTTCCCAACGATTTATTCCTCATCGCCTCGCCAACCTTCACATCAGCGAAGCAACTGTTGCCTTGAGTTATGAAGAACACTGTACTCGGTCTCTACCTCAGCGAGAAGACTGCGCAAGCCCTTGTGGTCGAACGGAATACATCACGCAACACGCTGCTTGCGCTTCACGAATGGGACAACACGCTATTCAATTACGCCGGCGATGATACGCCGGGCGTGGACGAATTTGTTGATCATCTTTCCCACTTTATCAGCAGGAATACAGTGCGTGTGGAGCAAGCCTCTGTAGCATTGGACACTTCACTTCTGTTTATTAATACCATCCCTTTTGAAAGTACCGCCACGCGAGAGAAAATCTATGAACAGATTGAGTGGGAATTGAACGAATACTTTCCGGGCTCGCCGCGTAACGCGTTTATTACCGACACGCATGTCCTTGCGCGACGCGATGCCTTTAGTTATGACAATGTGATAGCAGTTTCTGTACGTCGCGACGTTGTCCAAAAATTGCATCGAGCGCTTGGGAAGCTGAAGCTTCGCCTCGACATTGTAGATGCCGACCATTTTAGTGCCGATACGGCACGCCGCATAAATTATCCTGATACGGCGACCAAATACATTGCACTTGTTGGCATCAAGGACGAGCGAATTGACGTTAGTCTGGTTCGTTACAACGAGGTGGAATCGTATTCATACTATACAGCAAGTTCACGAGAAAAAATCGTGGAACAAATCTCGACTCTCTCCAAAACGACCAACGGACTCTTTTCTATCACAGTCTTTGGGATGAACTTGGACAAAGAGATTCTTACGAATATCAGGAACTCCTCCACCGTGCTCGTTGAAGCGTTGAATCCCTTTCGCAATGTTGATATTGCAAGTTCAGTTCGCTTTGCGAACGATCCAACGACAAATCCTTTTCGTTACGCTGCCGCAATTGGAGTTGCACTTCGACAAGATTGAAACAGCTCATCCCTCACCACAAGTGGAAAATGGCTAACGAATTACCTACTATTATACCGCAATGCGCGTAATTAGTGGAATCTACAAAGGACGAATTCTCAAGACTGTCAACGATCTGTCCGTTCGTCCAGCCACTGACCGCGTGAAGCAAACGCTCTTTGATATGTTGACCAACAGAATTGAAATGGACGGTGCAACTGCGCTCGATTTATTTGCAGGAAGCGGAGGTCTCGGTATCGAAGCGTTAAGCCGCGGTGCCGCGCACGTAACATTTGTCGAAACTGATGGTGAGGCAGCAAACTACATCGAAAGGAATTTGCAGATGCTTGGTTGCGAAGAACATGCAGACATCATCGAGACCGATGCGCTCTCATTCATCAGCCGCTGTAGAGATTCATTTGATTTGATTTTCGCTGACCCGCCCTATAAGTTTGATGAAACGGCGCAGATTCCGGAATTGGTTTTCAAAGCACACCTTATGAAGAAACACGGCTACATGCTGATTGAACATACTACCGACTTGAAGTTTGAATCAACAAAATTGTATCACGCTGGACCCGAAAAACGTTTTGGAAGGACGGTCGTTACGTTCTTCCGGCATCACTCAGAAGCATAGAGGCGATTCGCATGGCACATAGACCAATCGCAATTTATCCAGGCACGTTCGACCCGATAACGAACGGACACATAGATGTTGTGCAACGAGCGACGGAAATGTTTTCGAAAGTCATCGTGCTGGTTGCACGCAATTCAACAAAGTCTCCGCTGTTTAACGACAAAGAACGTGTGGAGATGATTAAGGAGGTCTTTCGCGGTAACCGTCGCGTGAGTGTTGATGTATTTGATGGATTACTCGTGGAATATGCCAGGAAAAAGAAAGCTACTGTTCTTGTTCGCGGCTTGCGTGCGGTTTCGGATTTTGAATTTGAATTTCAGATGGCGTTGACAAACAGAAAACTCGACCCCGGTATCGACACTGTGTTCTTAATGCCGCATGCTCGCTATACGTATCTCAACTCCTCCATTGTAAGAGAAGTCGCCCGCCTTGGCGGAGACGTTTCGTCTTTCGTGCCCGCGAATGTTCGCCGCCGCCTTCAAGACAAAATCAACTGGCGAAAAAGTAAATAACTGCATGCTCGTTCTTTCAGAAAAAATTCGCTCCATCGAAGAATCGCAGACGCTCGCGCTTACAGCAAAAGCAACGCGGATGAAAGATTCAGGCATCGACGTTGTGAGCTTAACGGCGGGCGAGCCGGACTTCCCTACGCCGCGTCATATCAAAGAGGCGGCGATCAACGCTATCGAATCAAACTTTACAAAGTACACGCCGAACGCTGGAACCCCCGACCTCATCGATGCCATCGTCCGAAAATTTTCCCGCGACAATGACCTGCATTTTGGGCACGATCAAGTTGTTGTCTCTACCGGAGCGAAACAATCGATCTTCAATGTTCTGCAAGCCATCTGCAACACGGGGGATGAAATTATGTTCTTCAGTCCGTATTGGGTAAGCTATCCCGAAATGGTGAAGATGGCAGATGCAACGCCTGTTATCGTTCCGACAAAGATCGAGGAGAATTTCAAGCCCGATTTGCGGAAACTGCGGCAGGCAATCACTCCAAAGACAAAAGCTCTCATCCTCAACTCACCAAACAATCCTTCTGGAGTTGTTTTCACTCAACGTGAGCTTGAAGATATTGCGCAGATTGTCGGAGAGACAAACATCTTCGTCATCAGCGACGAGATTTATGAGAAGGTGATTTATGATGGCAACACGCATTTCAGCATCGGCTCGATAAAAGCAATTCGTGAATACGTCATTACCGTTAACGGCGTTTCGAAGTCATATGCGATGACCGGTTGGAGAATTGGTTATGCCGCCGGACCTCACTATGTCATGGAAGCTGCCGCGAAAGTGCAAACCCAAGTCACATCAAATGCAAATTCCATTGCGCAGAAAGCGACTGTTGCTGCACTGATGGGCCCCACCACGGAAATCCACGCGATGGTCGATGAGTTCAAACGTCGTCGTGATTTTGTGTACGAGAAACTTTCTGCAATCCATGACGTTACTGTCGCACTCCCCGATGGCGCCTTCTATTTTCTATTCGACGTGAGCAAGTTTTACGGGAAGAAATCTCAGAAACATATTATCAGGAATTCCACCGACATGGGCACCTACTTGCTCGACCATCATCACGTCGCAAGCGTTCCCGGCATTGCGTTCGGTGACGATAACTGTTTGAGAATCTCCTACGCATGTTCGATGGCTGAGCTGGAGAAAGGGATAGAGAGATTGAGAAGAGGATTGGAGACGCTGGGGTGATTGCTGATTGAGGATTGTCGACTACGGATTACTGCTTGTCATTATGTATAGCGGATTCCCGGTTGCGAAGAAAACGTCAGATCTCTTTCGCTAATTCCCCTAAACTCTCGTCTGAGCCAAAGGCGCACCCGCCTCTGGCTGAACTAATCACTTTTTCCTTTTGCATTTTTCATTTTTCATTTTGCCTTAAAAGATTATGCCCACATATCAATACCTCTGCAAACACTGCGGACATGAGTTAGAAGAATTGCAATCTATGACAGAACCGCCACTGGTGAAATGTCCCGATTGCGGACATGATACGCTCGCCCGCGTCATGAGCTCAGGCAGCGGACTCATCTTCAAAGGCAGCGGATTCTACAAAACTGATTATATGAAGAATGACAAAGAGAAATCCTCTCCATCGAGCCTGAAAACAGATGAAAAGAAAACTGAGAGCGCTGCAACCTCAAGCTCCTCTGATGCAAAACCAACCACACCCCCCTCTTCTGGCACGAAGAAGGACTGATTCGCAGGAAGAGCCGCAAAGCAGAAAAGTCCCGCCATTGCCTGGCGGGAGTTTTCATTTCTAGATTACAGTTTCTTTCTTTTTATTTATGCTTACGATTCTCGAGCGACTCGCCTTTCTTCGCAGGCTTCTTCATCTCGTCGCTGCTCATTTTTGATTCCATCAACGATGCAACGACAAATTTGTCCCCCTTCATCTCGCCCATAACATCAGCCATGAAGTCCTTGTCCTTCTTGCTCTTCTCGAGCATCGCCTTTGCAAGCTTGTCGCCGTTCTCGTCAAACTTCACCCACGTACCGTTTTCGTAGATCAAGCCATAGCCGCTTGCTGCGCAGGCTTCTTCAAGCGCACATTCTTTATTATGCTTCGCTGCACGGTCCATCGGGTTGTCTTTTTTTATCATGCCTTTGGCGCACAAGAAATCCACGACGTAGCCGTGAAGTTGTGTGCCCTCTGCTTTCTTTGCTTCCGCCTTCTTTTCCTGCGCAAAGCCAGCGACAGCAAAGCAGATAAGGACAGCAATTGCAAGTTTCTTCATTGTACTTCTCCTTTTGATTGTTGAGGAATTATTTTTTTGATACATCTAATGGTGAACTACTCGAATGAACGAGGAGGAACCACAAACAGTTCCTCGAAACAAAAACTAAACTCTTATCTCTAATCACTTATCACGTTCTTGTATGTTCAGACCCTTCGTTGAAAAGCACTCAGGGTTTGGAATCGACTACTGATATCTATCCAACTTGAACTTCTCCCCCAAATACAACTTCCTCGCTTCGGGGTCGTTCGCAAGCGTCTCGGCAGTCCCTGACATCAAAATTTTTCCCTCAAACAAAAGATAGGCTCTGTCCGTAATCGAAAGCGTCTCGTGAACGTTATGGTCAGTAACCAGCACACCGATGCCCCGTTGTTTCAAGCCTGCAACAATTCTCATGATTTCTTCAACAGCAATCGGGTCGATGCCTGCGAAAGGCTCATCAAGCAAAATGAACTTCGGCTCAGTCGCAAGCGAGCGGGCAATCTCCGTGCGCCGCCGCTCCCCGCCAGAAAGCATATAGCCCTTGCTCCGGGCAATCTGAGTAATGCTGAAGTCGTTCATCAACTCTTCACACCGTCGCTTCCGATCGGAATGGTTTACGTCCATCATCTGCAGAACAGCCATTAAGTTTTCTTCAACCGTCATCTTGCGAAACACCGACGCCTCCTGCGGCAAGTAGCCGAGCCCCATGCGGGCGCGCTTGTACATTGCTATATTCGTTATCTCAGCATCATCGAGATACACTTTTCCATCGTCGGGACTTACCATGCCAACGATCATGTAGAACGTCGTTGTCTTTCCGGCGCCATTCGGACCGAGCAAGCCGACAACTTCCCCCTGCCGCACGTCCACGCTGACGTTGTTCACCACAGCCCGCTTTTTGTATCTCTTTACGAGATTCGCAGAGCGGAGGATTTTTGTGGATGATGTTGAATTCGGTTTAGACATTATTTCTTCTTGATTACTTTCTCTTTTAACCGTGCTGACGGTTTGATGAACTTGTCCGAAAGGACTCTTTTGGAGAAATCAGATTCACGGAGCACGGGTTTCTCTTCTCTCCAGACAAATCCTGCTATAGAAAATTCAGTCTCTTTTCCTTGAGTAAGGTTTTCGGGAAAGTACTGCCCTTCCACTCCTCCGAACACTTTTATTGAGCTCAATTTCCGATTCTCCCCTACGGGGTCGTAGACCCACAACATCAGAATCCTATCGCCGCTGGTCTTGTTCAAACCGTTGGCGAGCGAATCTTCATAAAGATGATAGACGGAGATTGCTCGATTCAGAACTTCCATCTGCTCAAGACCCTTTTCGCCGAAATGCATCTTCATTTCTTCGCCGGTAATTTGGTCGAACTTATCTTTACGAATCGAATCGCTCTGAGCAATTGAAAAAGCGTTGCCCATGACTCGAACAACATCAAGCTTTCTCGTTTTGAGATACACGTTGATGGAATCTCCCGACACCTGCGTTCGTTGGTACCAAACAATCGGCGACTTGCGAAGCATGATGCTATCGCCCTTCGTGTAGAACTTCGCTAACCCGCAGACAGAAGCAAGGTCGGCACGAATAATTTCAACGCTGTCGGTTGCAATGAGCTTTCGCGACGAGTCTTGATACGCTTCCATCACTTTGCTACGAACGACGAGCGTATCAATTCGTGCAGAGGCAGAAGACGTATCAAACTTCACAAGCACAGGACTCTCCGTCATGCGGCTGTACTGCTCGTTGCGCCACGACTCGAAGTGATTACCGCGAATCGTCATGTTGTCGGCGTAGCTTATTATCTCCACACTGCTCATCGCAATCGTTCGCTGCTCGTTGCGATAGTAGATAAGCGAATCGGAAGTCAGCCGCGAGTCTTTGTCTTTCGCAGCGACTTGTGTTTTGAAGAACGCCCTTCTCAGCTCGACTTGATACTCACCGAATCGAGCGGTTAAGGTGACTTTGCCGTCATCAAGTTGCACACTATCGTACGCAACTGCCCGGCGCTCCGTTCGATAGTATATACCGCGAGGAAATCTCATCGTCAGACTATCGTCTTGTACAATCACATTACCGATAAGCTGAACGTTGCCTGATGTTCTAAACTGAATCGCGTGGTCGCACGCTACTCGTATTCTGTCTTGAGAGAAGCGAACGTTGCCGATGAGTTCTTGAGCCTGTTCCCCCTCAATCGCCCTCCCCAGCAAGCTGTCAGCGTGTTCAATGACTATGAGTTTTTCGGATTGCGCATTCGCTTCACTCAACATCAGTTGGAAAACAATCAGCACAATCAAAACCGCTGAAGCGGTTGGGCAGAAGATTTTTTCTCTCATTAACACCCGACTTAAGTCGGGTGTTAATGAGAACACTCTATTCATCCAGAACCGTTTCTCCATGAGGAGTCCTTCGGACAACGGTTTCCATAGCATCGATGTCAATCCTTAGTTACCGCGCTACCGGTTACGCGATAGATTTTGTAGTTCTTCAAATTCTGGTCGCTCTCCATTCCGGTTCCCATAATGTGTTCTGTTGGAGAAACGATGTCAACAAATGCCTGCGTATAGATTTTGCGATTTGAATTATTCCAAAACAACGAATCAGTTTTTAATGTCGTTCCACTATCCGATATGACAATAACGTTGCCGTATGCTGCAAAGTCTTCCGTTGCATCATTCACTCTCCCGCGCTTCGCTGTCAACAGTGATGTATGCTTCTGATCGGAGTCGAAAAAATCAACTCGAAGACTCTCCTGCAAAAGCGTGTAACGTTGCTGAGAAAAGCGTGAGATGTGTCCCGCCCAGAGAATTGCTTTGATGCGCGCAGAATCGGAAAACGTGATTGTGCTGTTCCAGCTTTCCTGCGATGGGAGTTCAGTATTCGGCAATGGCACGACGGAAGGTTTGACCTTATCTTCACAACCAACAAAACACAATGATGCAATCGTCAATGATGAAATGATGAAATGATTTCTCCTCCTCATACAGCGTCATCTCCGCTCAAACCGGCTTTCACCAAATCATGAAGATGCACAACGCCGACCGGAATTTCTCTCTCATCTACAACAATGACCTGTGTAATGTTGTACGACTCCATCTCTTGAAGCGCAACAACAGCGAGCGTTCCAGCAGAAATTGTTTTCGGTTTGCGAATCATGACATCAGCCACTTTGATATTCGAAATGTCGCTCCTCTTCTGGAGCAATCGCCTTAAGTCGCCATCGGTAATGACTCCAGCAAGCGTTCCGTCATCAGCGATGACGCATGTACAGCCAAGCCGTTTCGTCGTAATCTCCATGATTGCGTCACGGAGAGAAACGTCAGGAGCAACGCGGGGAATCGCCTCGCCTGTCACCATCAGCTCATCAACTTTCAGCAGCAAGCGTTTACCAATCATGCCGCCGGGATGGTAAAGCGCAAAATCTTCTTTCGTAAACTGGCGCTTGTTCAACAACGCAATGGCCAGCGCGTCGCCAAGCACGAGCGTCACAGTCGTTGAGGATGTCGGTGCAAGGTCATGCGGACACGCTTCTTCTTCCACTGAAGCATCGAGCACAATAGTTGATTCTTGTGCAAGGGTCGATTGCAGTTTGCCAACAAGTGAAACGATTGGAACGCCGAGCCGCTTGAACATGGGCAGCAAGCTGCTCAACTCATCCGTGTTGCCGCTCTTGGAAATGCAGACGACGACATCCTCCTTCCTCACCATGCCGAGGTCTCCGTGAATTGCATCGGAAGGATGCATGAACATTGCAGGCGTTCCCGTGGAGTTCATCGTCGCAACAATCTTGCGTGCGATGATGCCTGATTTTCCAACGCCTGTGACGATGACTCGCCCTTTGCATTTCAAAATCAGCTCGACGGCGCGGACAAAGTTCTCGTCAATGCGGCGTTCAAGGTCCGCAACGGATTTTGCTTCGATGCGGACTACTTTTTTGCCTTCTTCTATTACGTCTATGTTGGTCTTCACGTTCACTGCATTCATTCAACCATGAATATCGAAATTCTAAATCCGAAATCCTAAACAAATTCGAATACCGAAATTCCAAAGCGTCTGCGTCAGGCTGAGCGGAGTCTGCCGAAGGAGTCCTTCGGACCTTCGGGAGAAGCCCGTTCTGCGCATAACACGCTTCGACGAAGTTTACACTGAGCTTGTCGAAGTGCTCACCGTAACGATGATTTGCCCGATGTCCTGATTCGATATTTGAGTTTCGATATTGTTTCGGATTTTCCGCCGCAGGCGGATGCGCCTTTGGTGCACGACCTTAGGATTTCGGATTTCGTCCAAGCAACCTCTTCAGAAAAACTCCAAATCCTTTTTCTTCAACAACCGCCTCTTCAATCTTCACATCCACTTTCTTTCTCACCTTATTGTACGCAACAAACGCACCGCGCAAATCCACATCCGAATACTTTTCCAGCTCATCAAACAACAAACCCGACTTCAGCGCAATCTTCGGCTCTCGGATGCTCTTGTGAAGCATCAGCTCGTTGTAGTAATTCGTAATCGGAATCAGATGGCTCATCATCGTTGCGGCGTCGTAGAGCCACAGGCGTTTCTCTTGCCGGGCGATTGCAAGCACGAGCTTTTCGTTGATTCTCACTTCACGCACAGGCGTTTGCGTTGCGGGCGATGGCAAGCCGGGCTTCCATGTTGAATACGTCCAGCGGCGCTTCTCTTCAAAGTGGTCGGGGATTTCTTCTCCTCGACTCGAAACTATCTCGACATCGATTTGGTCGCCGATGAACTCACGCACGGTGACCGTGAACGTGTCGAGCGTTGTTTCAACTACGCCGTACGCAATCACCGAGGCAAGCGGCGAGGTGATGTCCGCACGGTCGCCCTGTTTGCCGAGGACGAAGTTGCCTTTGCCTCGTCTACCCTCAGCGAGCACAACCATGTTTGCGATATGGTTGCAATACTCGTTGTAGCCCGGACTCCCGGCAGGAAGAACGAACTCAAGAAGGTCACGCTCTTTCGCTCGCAGGGGGCGCGGGTAGGTTTCGCTCATCGGTTACTTCGTCGCTTGCCGTACTTCGCTTGAGGCTCTCTGAACAAATCGAACTGTCCAGATGGAGTTCTATACTGTCGCTTTAGGTTGAACTCTTCCACAAGATGTTCAGGTATAGGAAGCCTTGCAAGATTACGGGGTTCAACCTTTATTGCACCTGAGCCGTAACTTTTACCGACAAGTCTCAAGTTGCTCAAAGTGTCAGGATGATTTAACACCCGCCACAAATTGTTTACATACTTTTCGTCGGTGTACATCGGATAGACGCAAAGAAAACCCGTCAACGGCAACACACCTGCTTCGTTTTTTATGAATCTTGAATTGCGTCTGCCAAGATATGCAAAGAGTAAAGGTGGAATTTCCCTCTTCTCCATTTTATACCAAGGCTTACGTTGTTGGATGAGCGCACGTTCCGGCAAGCCTTGCTTCTCACCAACTTTCAAATACTCTTCAACAGATTTTGGCAGTTCATCATCGCTACTTATCGAAAACAGCAATGTAGGACGTTCTGTCTCTTCTAACTTTCCTACATCAAGTTGAGTGATAATATCGCCTGTTACATCCCTTGTTCTGCCAACTGCAACCTTCAAAAGCCTACCCGGGATTTTCAGTTCCTTGACCTGCTTTCGCGTGAGAAAGAAAAACTCATTAGCACCTGTTGCGATGCCTCTCATAACAGTAGCAAAATCATTCAAGTGATACTGAAAGCCGTTATGATTTTGCACAGCTCGCGAGAATCCGGTAGCAAGCGCCTCTTTGAGTTCACGATTACACACTTCGAGAGTCTCAAAATCCTTCTTCTTGAATCCGGAAAAAACGAACTCCAACAAATCTGTTGAGTTGGGCTGAAGTGCTTTCAGCCAGCGCAGAGTATCCTTGGGTTTAGATTTTCTGATAAAGAAAATGATTGCGTTTGTGTCGACGTTGGGAAACGGCGTTGCATCTTCATCGAACGTTGCGACACAATCAATGCAGAAATTCGCAGCAATCCATTTCCACAACGGCTTGGCGAAAACCCCTTCGCACGTATCGGCAGGCATAATGAACGCAAGCCTGCCGTCCTCTTCCAGATGATTCAACGCTTGAAGAAAAAAGTAAATGTGATAACCTGCTCTGCCGTCGATCGAGAATCCGGTAATGTTCGCGCAGAGCCGTTTCAAAAAAATCTTTGTCGCTTCGTCAATGCGATGATGCCTTATGTAAGGCGGATTTGCAACTATCGCTTTGAATTTTCCTACAGGCGGATTCTTTATGAAATCCCGAAGCTCCACTCTGCACGACGGACTACTGTAGATTTCATCTTCCAAAACTTTAGGGTCTATATCGGTTCCGTAGTACTTTACGCGAGTTTTGTCAAGCTGTTGCAACGCTTCAAAAAAAGCTCCCCGACCAGTTGCCGGGTCATACACCAAATTCGTTTCCTTTGAAACGTACGCAACCATCGCCTGCGCGACCCAACCCGGAGTCCAAAACTGACCTTTGTCGCGGAGCTTTTCGCGTTCATGCCAGCCGGTTGGAAGAACAAACCCGAGCAAGTCACGTTCTTTCGCTCGTAGGGGGCGAGGGTAGGTTTCGATAATCGACTCAATACTCAATAATATGAACCAGAATAAAAAGATCAATCAGTGAAAAGCCTCGTCTGTTCCCCAATCGAGGTTTTGTCTGCGGGGTATTCAGACATCCCCGTAGTTCGGGCGGCTGCACAAACTTCACCCCAACTGATAAAATAGTCATCATAATATTTGATAGGAAATTTGCTCATCACCCTCACTTCCTCTCTTGTGGGTAAGCGATTTAGTCTTTGAGCAATTCGTCTGACTTCGAGTTGCAGAACCTTCTTGCTGACTTTATATTGCTGTTTGACCATCCGAGGAACCCTACTGTTCTTCGCCTTGGGAATGACTTCTTTTTTTCCAAAAGGGTCATGCCCCATACTCAATTCATGATGTCTTTTTTCGGCTAGCTTATGATAACGTTCCGAAAGTTCGATACCGACGAACTGTCGATTCATCTGTTGGGCAACAAGAGTTGATGTTCCAGAGCCATTAAAACAATCTAGAATTGTTTCTCCTTGTTTTGTAAAAATTGAATACAGTCGACGCATGAGCATCGGAGGTAACTGTGTTGGATGCTCTACTCGTCGTGTGTTGTGTTTCAAGCGATGTATGTCATACCAAAGATCGCTCAACTTTCCGCGGTCATCAATTCTTCTTTTCATTCTATTGTTTATGCAACTAGCGCGAAGACAGTAAGATTCTCCTAATGGTAAGAGACTCTCTTTCTCTATTTCGGAGAAATGATCGTTCATCAAATAAGGAAGATTGCGCGGTTGACCTTTCGAGAAACAGACAATTGAATAATGAGATGGCATAATCATACGAACAGGTAACCCCATTGCTTCCCAAACGATCCACGACTGAAAGTCTAGCTCTTTGCAAAGTTGTTGATAGTGTCGAATAGCCCACAAAGG
>ORMF012206901.1_pt1 | contig 16549 bp, 11 predicted proteins | sample 1779871 | NCBI WGS metagenome assembly ORMF01 (sample SAMEA104232316, study PRJEB22302) | groundwater metagenome | biome: forest; feature: aquifer; material: groundwater | place: USA | collected 2011-08-07 | depth 5.4 m
AGGGACATAGAGAACGGCGGTTTCCGGATCTGCGGCGGAGCCAAGAACTGACGCGCTCACGATGCCCGGCATGACAATCGTGCCCTTCGTCCCACCAGGCCGCGCGTCGGCGATCGACGGAGGTGTGAAGAGTGGTCCGTAGCGATACTGACTGATGATCCGAATCGCTTCCTGCCTCAGCTCGGGCGTGAAGTCGATGAGATTGTCGATGGTCACGCCCTGTTGATCGAAGGCAGGCGGTTTCGTGGGAATGGGTTGCGTCGGCGAATACCACTCCCCCGGCACGTCGCCTTTGGGAACCGGCCGTTCCTCGATGGGCCACACGGGCTGGCCCGTCTGTCGATCGAACACGTAGACGAAGCCAATCTTGGATACCTGGGCGACGGTCTTGATCACTCGGCCGCCCATGCGCAGGTCCAGCAGAATGGGAGCGGCGGGCAGATCGTAGTCAAAGTTGTCGTGGTGAATCGTTTGGAAGTGCCACACACGCTTCCCGGTCGTCGCGTCCAGACAGACCAGGCTATTGCCGTACAGATTGTTCCCGGGGTGCGATCCCCCGTAGGCGTATCCACTCGGCTGCTTGTGCGGAATGTACACGTACCCGAGCTCGTCGTCCGCGCTGAACGGCGCCCAGGCGTTGGTGAATCCCGACGTTTCCCACGAGTCGTTCGCCCACGTGTCGCTGCCAAAATCGTGCCCGCGCGGCGGGGTATTGAACGTCCATCGCCGCTTGCCCGTGCGCACGTCGTAGCCGCGGATATCGCCGGGCGCGGGGCGGTTTTTCATCCGTAGGCTGTTCGACCCCACCACGACGACGTCGCGAACGACGACTGGTGGAGACGCCCAGCTGTACGTGTCCACGACATGATCCTCGTACTCGCGCAGATCGACCTCACCATCCACGCCGAAATCGCGATACCGCACACCGGTCGTCGCATTCAGGGCGACGAGCGTGTTCCCGACGACAGCAAGAATGCGCCGGTCCTTTCCGTCGGTCCAATAAGCGACACCGCGCGAAGCGGTTCCTCGGGTTTGCGGCCGGTCTCTTCTCGCTGGCACCGTATCGAACCAGACGAGGTTGCCCGTGGCTGCATCCAGGGCGGCAACCGTGCCGTACGCCGTACTGATGTACAAGAGGTTGCCCACCATCACGGGAGTGTTCTGGTAGTTGGGTAACTTCGGCGGATCCGGCCGTCCCTCGCGAACTCCCATTGGTGTCGCCGACTGGTGCCAGGCGATCCGCAACTGGTTGACCGTGCTCTTGTTGATTTGATCGAGAGGAGAATACCGAGTACTCGCGTTGGTCCGCGCGTAGGCCGGCCATTCGGCATCGGGTGCCGGCGAATTACCGGCGAGTGCCACTGCCGTGACGCCCGCCAGTGACAACGCGAGCCAATTCCGTCGATGAAAGGTGTATGGCATCCGGTTACTTCGCGCTTCCCACCGCCGCCTTCTCTTGAGCACGAGCGCCTTTGAGAATGTTGGGGAGAGCGTAATTTCCCTCGTGGCACGCATATTCAAAGACTGGACCTTTGATTTTGTGCATGGGAATGGAAGCGGTCCATGGTCGCGTGAATGTCGCTGGATCGGTCACGGTGAACCCGTAGTCGATCGTGTCGGCGTCGACACGACGGAAACGCTCAACCAGCGTCGTCTGCCCGCTTCCTCCGAATACCGTGTTTGAACGTCGTCGCTCGTGGACTCGATCGGTGAGGTTCGTGGTTTCCACGACGAGCGTATCACCCTCCCAACGGGCTCGTGAATCCCCGAGCCACTGCCGAATGCCTTGTGAAATATGGGGTCGACCATCAAGGGGAACAATTCGGTACGAGGACATTTCCACGTTGAAGGCGACGTAGTTTGGAGTCTGGAGGATCTCGTAATTGTGATTGTAGAATCCGGGCATCATCGCGCCCGGCATGCCGCGTGTAATGCAGCGCTCGAACCAGTTCAGATCCTCCCACGAACCGGGAGCCTTCCGTCGTGCGGCCTCCAGCGCGTCCTCCCGTCTCTTCGCCTCGGGCGTGAGCGGCGGAAGCCTGCCGTCCGGCGGATCGACAATCAGCGACGTTCTGTTCGACGCCAGCCCACTTTCAAGCCAGAAACTGTTGTACGCCCCGGTATCCCCTGGTCTCGGAGGGCGGTCGGCATTTTGTGCAGCGCGAACGTCCAGCTCCCTCCGTTCCTCGTCTGTGAGCACGTCTTTGGCCGCCATCTGTGCGGGTCGCTCGAGCGGTGTCGTTGTGGCGTTGGTCCAGATGCCTTGCAAATCCGGGGCGCCCCACGAGGTTCGTAACGGTTTGTCCTTCTGGGCGAGCTTCGGGGCAGAGGACGGACCCTGACCGGCGACCGCTATCAGAGATGACGCCAACGTCACGGCAATCGCCACTCCAGCGCCTACGATGAACGTCCGCATTTCAACCTCCTATGCCGGGTGACGCCAACTCTATGTCCGATCACGATCCGCGTGCAATCTCCCCCGATTGCGGGATGACATGGTCGGGTTTGCTCACCCTACCGCCACCACGATCTGGTGTTCAGTAATGAAGATCGCAAACGCGTGCAAGTGGAGCGTCCGCGTGAGAAGTACAGCAGCGACCAGCGGGTGGCCGCGAACGGGGCGCCCCACCGGGCGCGGAGGCGTCTCCCGTGATCAGGGCTCTTCGCCGAGCACCCGGAGGGGCTGTTCGCGGACAGGACCCGCTGGTGAACTCTGCCAAATTCGAGCGCCGTGCAGGGTCAATCCAAATGGTCGCGCCGGGGGAGCAGCCACCCGAGTACGATAGGCATCCTCATGTTGATGAGAAATGGACGAGCACCCGTGTCGATCAGTAGGTCGGCTGCAATTTTGGGTGCGCTCGGTGTGCTCATGTGGTCTGGCGCTGCGGGCGGGCAAGCGCGTGCCCAGGAGCGGTTGGCGAATGCCAAGAGCCTGAAATGTACGTTCTCGCGGATGGCGACTGGAACGTGGAAATACGGAGAGCCTCAGGCCCAGACGAAGCCCGCGAAGCTTTCGCTTGGCTTCGACGCCATAGAGATAGAGGACGGGACTGCCAGAGCGATCGGCACGTACGGCCCCTCGGACATCATCGTGAAACTCTCGCTCGGAACCCTGCATTTCGTGGAGTCGTTCAGGGAGGGCCCCGTGTACGTCACGACGATCTTCCCCAAGGAAACTCGCAGGGGAAACCTGGAGGCCGTTCACACGCGGCATGTGTACACGGACGTGCCGCCTTGGAAACCGGCTCGACGTCGAAAGATGTCACCACCGGCTTTCACATCCCAGCCCGAGCAGTACTACGGTGAATGTGCGGTGGAACCGTAGACAAACTCATTCAATTGGGTTGATCGAGGCATTGTGCCGCCGCGAGCGGAACGCCTCGCGACCGCCAGTCCCGCAGCCGTTACCTCACCTCCCTCTGTCGCATCCCCGGCTTCCACTCCGAGAAGGGAGGAGGCACGTACCCCTTGCGATTCGGCATCTGCACCTGGGGCAACGTCGTGGCGTTCATGACGTCGGTCTCCGCGATGATACCGTTGAGGTGCAGTAAGTAAGCAGTTAGGCTGTAGAGCTCGTCCGGCTTGAGATAGCCGCGTCGCTGGAGTGGCATCGCCGTGTTGATGAAGCTCTAGATCAGCGGCGCAAATGGGAAGTTCCTGATGCCTCGCCCCGGCCAGGTGCTCCCTGGGTAGCCCCCGGTGCTCGCTGGGTAGTGATCGGCGCGAGCAGGTCCGACCAACGGCGGGGCTGGACCTTCGACACCGGTGTGGCCATGGCAACCGGCGCAACCTCGCGTTACATAGATCGTCGCCCCTTGTTTGGCCGTCCCACTGCCCCGGGGAAGCCCCTCGCCATCAATCCCGATCGCCGCGTCCCACGGCTTGCGCTCTTCCTCGGTCGGGGTCCTGCCGAGGTGGTAGGTCGGTCCCTGCGCTACCGCCACGGTGCCGCAGGCGAGGACGACCGCCGCCACGAGCGCGCTGCTACAGCGCATTGAAAATCTGCCCGTCATTGGTCACCCTCCAGGGTTGAATGGGATTTCCGTGCGGCGGTCTTGCATGGCCCCAGAAGGCAGCATGCCCATTCTGCGAGGGCTGGACCTGCCCCTTGTCATCGGTACACCGCGACTCGAGCACCGTCTCGCGTCCGTCCCACGTCCACGGGTACTGAAACCGGGTAAGGGCCATCGGCAGCGCCGGCTCCTGGATCTGCGCGTCCTTCCAGGTCCGGCCCCCGTCGGTTGACACCTCCACCCTGCGGATGGCGCCGCACCCCGACCAGGCGAGGCCACTAATCGTGTAGAACCCTTGCCCGTTGAGGGGTTGTCCGCCCGCGAACGGAAAGGTGATGACCGATTTCGGCCCCTGCTCAAGGTAATAGCTCATGGGCTCTTCGCCGGGATAACTCGTGAAGTGGCTTTGTTCCCAATACGTCGCGTACGGCTTGTCCACGACCTTGACGTGCTTCAGCCACTTGACGTGGTACTTCCCCTCGAAGCCCGGGACCACGAGCCGCACGGGGAAGCCGTTCTGAGGCCGCACGGGCTCCCCGTTTTGGGCGTAGGCCACGATCGTGTCGGCTATCGCCTTTGCCATGGGTATGCAGGTGCCGAGCGTGATGCGGTCGGCTCCCTCTGCAAGAATCCAGGTCGCCCCGTTCCGCACCCCGGCTTCCTTGAGTAGCACCGACAGGGGGACACCGGTCCACTCGCTGCAGGCGATCATGCCCGCCACGTCCTCGAGCGTCTTGTCCCTTCGGCTCGGCCGGTTGGCGATGCACTCGATGTAATGAATCCGGGAGACGAACGGCAGACGCTTGAGCTCGTCCATGGTGAACACAAGCGGCCGGTCCACCATGCCGTCGATCACAACCCGGTGTTGACTTGGATCGATATCCTCGGGAGCGTTGCTGTGCTGCGACACGTAGTGCAGGTCCGCTGGCGTGATGATGCCGCTCAGCTCACTGAGTGGCGTCGCAGCATCGAGACCTCTAGGGTCACCGTGCATGTCCATGTGACCGACTTGCGACATCGTCATCCGCTTCGTCGTGACGTAGCGCGAGCGCTCGCCGTGCGCCATGATGTCGCCCGGGTCTCCGGGCAGCCGTCCTTCGCCGACGGTCTGACCGCTGACGGAGCGGGCAGCGACTGTCAGACCGGCCAGCGTCACACCTTCCTTCAAGAAACGCCTTCGAGTGGCTCGCGTTGCGGGCATGTGCGCAACCTCCTTTGTCCACTTGATCTCTGGACCGCTCGTGTCAGCTGGGTGCCGCCGAGGGCTCTAGTGGGCCACGCACTCCTATCATGCGTTCGGATGCTTGTCAACGCTAACGTCGGAGCGGCCAGGCTGAACCGCGACCGGTTGCAGGTCGTTCAAGAGGGTGTCACGCTCTCTCGAAACCGCGTTTGCGTTGCACACGTTCTAGCGCATGGTCATGCCGTCCGTGAACCCACAATCCGGCGGCTCCTCGAGCCGATCGGGCACATGCCACCGAAGGAATGTGAACAGCAGTACTATCAGGCGCAGGAGACTCTCGCCATGTGGCCGGGGTCAAGTAACGAGCTCTCCGGAAAACCCGGGGCGGTTCACGCGAGGTGATCATGCGAGCCAACCATCAAGCGTACATGCCGTGGGCAGTCTGCGTTCTCCTCCTCGCACTCATGGTGTTGCGCCTAGAGCGGCCGGCTGCACAATCTCCCAGCGGTGCCGTCCGCGACGCATTCGTCGACATTCCCGGCGTGCGCCTTTTCTACCGCGACAGCGGCGGCGCCGGGGTCCCCGTGGTGTTCCTGCATGCCTACACGGCGGACAGTCGGGGCTGGGAGCGCCAGGTCCCGGTGTTCACAGCCGCCGGGTACCGTTTCATCGCATTCGACCGTCGGGGTTGGGGGCAGTCGGTCATCAACGAGAACGGGCCCCAGCCAGGTACGGCGATCGATGATCTCGTGGCGTTACTGGATCACCTGAAGATCGATCGCGTGCATCTCGTTGGCACGGGCGCCGGGGGATTCGTGGCGCTCGACGCGGCCCTCTCAATTTCGTCGCGTCTGCGCAGCGTCGTGGTCGCCTGCACACAGGGCGGCATCCAGTTCTTCGACCAGCAATTCCAGGACATCATCCTAACGAGACTGCGGTCGCCGGAGTTTGACAAGCTGTCGGTCGAATTCCACGAGCTGAGTCCGTCCTATCGCGCCGCCAATCCCGAGGGCACGCGGCGATGGCTTGAGAACGAGCAGGCCAGTCGCGTGCCTGGCAGCGGTTCCAGTCAACGTGCGCTCCGCAACCGGATCACGCTTGCCCAATTGGGCACGATCAAGGCGCCCCTCCTCTTCATCGCGGGCGGGGCGGACCTCTATGCCCCGCCGTCCCTGATGCGGCTGCTCGCGGCTCGGGTCAAACACTCTGAGTTCGTGGTCGTGCCCGAGGCCGGGCATTCGGCCTACTGGGAAGAGCCCGACCTGTTCAACGACGCAGTGCTGACGTTCATCAAGAAGCACTGACACTCGTCGGATCGAGACGCCGCTCGTGTTTCACCTGGAGGGAAAACCAATCGGAGACTGGCTAGTGCTCCCATGTGCCATCCCAATGGGCGTGGTACAACCGCCCATCCACACCACGAGTCACGACGTCCAGCCTGTCAGGGCCGCTGCTGCACGCCGCGATCGCACCGACCAGTGGGATGACCTCGTCATCAGCCCGCGGCATGCCCAGCGACTGGAATCCGCTCCACTCCACACCATCCCAGAATTTGTGGCGTATTTCGCCGTACGGACCGCGGGCGAAGACGTCCATTCGATCCGGCCCCCAGCTGCAGGCGGCGGGTGGACCTGTCAGCGGCGCAGCGACCCGGACGGCCGGGTAGGAGGGATCCGGAATCTCCGGCGAGCCGAGCGATGCGTACTCGCTCCACTCGGCGCCGTTCCGCCACTTGAGCAGCAGGTCGCCGACAGGCCCGCGGGCGAACACCGCGATCCAGGAAGTGCCAGAGCTGCAGGCCCCGACCGCTTCTCTTAGCGGCGCAATCTGTTCACCCGCCGCCGACCGAATCGTAGGCCCTCCGAGTGACTCGAAGCCGCTCCAGCCATCCGGGGTTTTGGCCGTATGAAGGAGGTCTCCCTCTTGCCCGATCGAAAAAACATCTATACAGCCAGGGACTGAGCTGCACACCGCGGGCGGACTTGCCAGACCGATCGGAATCGCGATATCCGCGGTGAGATGTGCGGGTGAGCCAAGGCACTCGAAGTTGTCCCAATGGCCCGGCGCTCCGCCCATGTGAAGCAGATCGCCGTCTGGGCTCGACGCGAACAGTTCGATGCGGTCGGTCGTTCCCCTGCAGCCCGCGAGCTGCCATCCCACGGGCACGGCCAGCGCAGAGCCTGTCGTGTGCGCGACAGGGACACCGAGTGACTGCCTCGGTCCCCAGCTCAAACCGTCACGCTCTTGATAGAAGATCTCGCCGGTCGCGGAGCGAGTGAACAGCGCGACACGTCCATTCCGCAGCGATACCGCTGCCGGATAGAATAGGCCTGTTCCGATGGCAGTCCATCGGGGCACCAGCGAGCTCCTCGCCCTACACGTTCGTGCGCATCCAGCCGTATCGCGTATTGCTGCGTTCGCCGCCAGTGGCCGCGTACTTCTCCTTGAACTTCGACATGTTGTCGGCGGTGTACCCCGGGAATTCCATGATGGTTTTCAGCTCTTTCGAGATGCGGCTCTCGTAATCCTTGGGTACCGGGCGGTAGATCCGATCCTTTTCTGCGCCCTGGACCGCCTTGATGCCGTAGAGCTTCGCGGAATTGAGACCCAGGATCTTCCGCTTGGCGTCCTGCGTGAGCTCGGGGTAGCCGTACTTCTTGCGGATCGCATCGGGAATCTGAAAGCGCCAGAGCGCATCGATCTGCCACTGTGGGGATCCATACCAGACACAGTCCGACCCGAAGACGATCCGGTCCGGGCCGAGGTATTTCATGAGCTGCCCCATGATGTGCGCGGCGACGGTCGGGAACGTGACGACGGAGGATCCCCAGGTCGTGCCGATTTCCGCGTAGCAGTTCTTGAACGGGGCCACGAGCTGCGCGTACTCGGTCGTCCAGAGAATATCCGGCACGCCTTGACGCAGCTTCTCTGCCTTGATCGTCTGCAGAGAATCGGCGTGAAATCCGGTCTGCTGGATGCACGCGTGGTACGTGATGAAATTCAGATTCGGCCAGTCTTTTGCCGCCTTCGGCAAATCGGCCGGGTGCCCTCTCACCGGATCGGGTGGTCCAGGGGCCAGTCCCTTGTGCACGCAGATGTTCTTGAATCCCGGTTTCGTGCCCTTCAGCTTCTGATAGTACTTTTCGATGAGCTCGAAGGTCGGATACGCGACCGCCTCATCGTCATGGCGCCATTGCCGCATGGAACTCATCGGGTCGTTGTCGACCTTCGCGGCGTACGAGATGTTGTAGCCCTTCCAGGAGTCCGGCTTGTTCTTCTCGATCTGCTCTTCGATATATGGGAGGTTCGCCTTTCCGACATACAGCAGACCGTGCGCCAGCATGCGCGTGGACCCGGAGATCTCGTTAACGAAATTTCGAGCCGCCGCGGTCTGACCTGCCGTGATGGTCTCCGCACCGATCGCCTCTTCGATGTTCCGGGGTGGACGTTCTGGCTCTCCGCCGCGCGTGCCGCGCTGTCCAACCGGCGTCGCAGACATGGCGGTGACGTTGCTCAACAGTCCGATGGTGACCTGGCTGTCGAGATAGACGTCCTTGATGAACTGGACGAGCTGAAAATTCGCCGGGCTCATCGGGAGACCAACGAGCGCTGGATTCCAGACCCCCCACACCTCACCATGCTCATCCGGCAAGCCCTTGGGGTTCATCGGATTCGACTTGAACATCGGCGCAGAGGTCTGCCCCTGCGCGGACGCCCGTAGAGCATGGCCGCTCTGCGTGTTCGATCCCCGTACGAGATGGAGCTGATCGTCGAACACGAACAGATCGCGTGGGGTGCCGCTCTGCGCGTACGCGGCCGGCTCGAACATCTCAATGGGATCGACGTCGAAAAAGTGGCCGAAGACTTCGTTCATCGCGAGGAAGGCCGCCGCCATTCCTCCAGTGCCGGTCAGGAACCTGCGACGGTCGATCCCGAGCTTCTTGCTGGCCGACTCGGTCAGCTCCTGGATTCGGGCCTCGACCTGCTGCTGTTCCCTGGTCTGTGGGATCGGCATGTACTCGCCGTTCGAGATCATGCGCGTGGGAACCGGTGATCGGAGCGTGTCGGCTTCGTCTGCCCGCGCGCAGAGCGCGACCTGCTCGTCGTCCAACAAACCGTGGTCCTTTTCCCAGACTTTGCCTTCTTCGTTCCACTTCTCGGCCATCTGATCGTCTCCTCTTCGGTTCACGCGGTCAGTTGCGCGCCGCGCCGGGCAAGCTGCATGCGACGAGTCACCATCATCGGACTCATCGCAAGTCTCGGAAGAATGCGCGCACATCGTCGACGTAGAGCTGCGGCTCCTCAAACGCCCCGAAGTGGCCGCCACGTGGCATGATCGTGAACCGTTTCAGGTTGTACTGGAGCTCGTTCCACTTGCGAGGCGTGAACCCCACGTCTTTCGGCCATGACACGCACGCTGATGGCACTTCGACACGCTGAGGAGTGCCCCCTCCGCCCCGACCGCCTCCCCGTCCCGAACCGGTTCGAATCGGATGTCGGCTCTCATAGTAGAGACGGCCGGCGGAATTGGCGGTCTCGGTCGCCCAATAGATGGTGATATTCGTCAGAAGCTCGTCCTTCGTGAACTTCTTTTCGACGTTCCCGTCCACATCGCTCCAGCCGCGAAACTTCTCAATAATCCATGCCGCGAGACCTGCCGGCGAATCGTTCAACGAGTAACCGATGGTTTGCGGTTTGGTCCCCTGAAGCCGGTTGTAGGCTTGCTCTTCCTCAGAGAAGAACCCTTGACGGTCGCGCATCCGCTCGATCTCGGATGGCGGCCCACCGGCCATCGGATCGGCCACTCCAGGCGGTGCGCCGGCACGGCAACTCTCGGTGTGGTAGCCGACGATGTGAGCGGCATCCATCAGGGCCATCGCACGAATGACGGGCGCGCCAAAGTCTGAGGCTTGAACACCGTATCTGGTGTAGCCGAGCCGAGCCATCAGCTTCACGAACATCGTGGCGATCTTCTGCGGATCGTAGCCGCGCTGACGCGGGATGTCGGAAAAGCCGTAACCCGGGAGCGAGGGGACGACGACGTCGAACGCATCTTCCGGCCGGCCGCCGTGACTGGCTGGGTCCGTCAGAGGTTCAATGACTTTGTGAAACTGCATGAACGAGCCGGGCCAACCGTGCACGATGACGAGCGGCAACGCATTGGGCCGCTTGGCGCGTCGATGAACGAAGTGGACGTTGAGGCCGTCGATGTTCGTCTTGAATTGTTCGAACCGATTGAGGCGACGCTCTTGCTCGCGCCAATCGAACTTGTCGCGCCAGTAGGCGACCAGATCTTTCAGATACGCGAGACTGGTGCCGTAATCCCAGCCAGCTCCCTCGATTTCATCAGGGTAGCGCGTCCTGGCCAGGCGGTCTTTCAAGTCTCTGAGGACGGCGTCCGGGATCCGAATCGTGAAGGGAACGATTGCTTCGCCGCCAGATGCTTGCAGGGCTCCAGCGCCCGTGGCGGCTCTGACCGGACTTTTCACCAGGGAGTACCCGTACGTCGCGGCAATCGCGGCAAGCGCGAGACCGACGAGGCTGCCGATGAATCGCCGGCGCACTTTCAACGTCCGCCCGCGGGGAGCAACATGGCTAACGAACCGAAACCTGCCGTCCCGCGCCGCTTACAGTAACCGTGACGTCCTGAGTCCTTTGCAGGCCGCCATCGTGCGCCATGACGCGAATCACGTAGGTCCCCGGGCTGCGAAACGTGACCTTGACCGGAAACTTCCCGTCGGGGGGCAATGGCGGAGGTGTCCAGCCGGGGGTCCACCAGGAATTCATGTTCGGCCTGTAGTCCGGGTAGGCTTTGGCCTGCTCCGGATCAAAGGTGACGTCGCTTGCTGGGCCGCGGTGGACGAGCCACGCCACACGGAGCCCTAACGCAGGCTGGCGACCCGGCGGGATGTTCCAGTTGCCCTTCGGCGCAGGCCGCGGCCGCGGTATGCCATCATCGCTGGCCATGGCAGTGAGCGTCAGCGGCTCGCCGACTTTCGCCGTTCTGCGCGTGTCGCCTTCGACGCTGACCACTGGCGCCTGGTTCATGCGCTCTCTGTTGTTGGTGTGCCCGAAGTCGCCGACATCGAACTGCTGGAGTTGTGGATCGGTGATGTACTCGGGTCTGAGCGTCGCGTACGCGCGCTCTGTCTTCCCGTTGGAGGTCAGCGTCCAGACGATTTCCTTGGTGCCAAAGTCTTTCGGCACCTTGATGCGGAAGACAAAGCGGTTCCGTCTGGGGTAGAAGTGGGTCGGCTGTCCCTGGTCCGGTCCGCCGGGCTCGACGTTATTGGCCGGGCCCACAGGAATATCGAACTCTTCGTCCCAGTTTCGGTTGAAATACCCGAACACGAGGTTGAACGTCCCGTCGGAGTTTTCTTCCCACCCGTCGTACGAGGCAGCGATGTTTTGCCCGGTTGAGTGCAGCACTTGGGCGCTGGGGCCGTGCTGGACCACCGAATACCCCGCGAGAGCGAGGGCGATCAGCCCCGGCGCGGCCGCCCACCGCGGGACGCCCGCCAAGCAACCGCGGTACCCGCTACGGATCATTGAGCGCCCTTGGGGTTCGCAGGCGGTCGCGTCGCCTGCGTGCTGGCGGTTTTTGCGCGCCGATTCGCCTCGCGTCGTTCTGTTTCCTCCTTGAACTGCGCGTCAGTGAGACGCACCACGCGGGGGAGGAACGCGAACATGTCGTCGATCGACCGATTGCCGTATCCCTTCCAATTCCTCGGGTCGACCACTCGGGGATTTTTCGCCGTATTGTCGTACCAGGCGCTGATCTTCAGAATGGTCCCCTGCGGCAGCAACGGGGCAACATCGTCCTCGTAGGCGTACACTTTCACCCAATTGTGGTTGTACCCAGAACAGTTCAGCATCTCGCTGCTCCCATTCGGGTAAACCGCCTCGACGCACATGCGTTTGCCGCTCGAATGTAGATGCGGCTCGAACGTCGTCATCATCGCTGGGTACGGCACGGGCACTGCGCCCTCGAGCTTCACGTTACTCTCGTTGGCGGGGATATCGAGGTCATAGGTCGGGAACACGCCGAACACGCCACCCCCTGCAAACTTCGGCTGGTACCCCTTGGGATGAAACTTGAACCCCACGTCAATCCGCATCGGCACCTCCGTGCCGACCGAATGCAGGTGCACGTCCCAGTTCACCGCCGAGCCCGCCGCCAATTTGACTCCGAGCGCGTCGGGATAAATCGTTGCGTTCTGGCCCACTTCGTACACCACGTTGAATCCCCCGCCGGCGCGGGCGACCTGAGTCACCACTTCTGCTTCTGTTCCGCTCGGCGGAGGCGCGTCCAGGGGTCGCACTGGCCCGCCCGAGATCACCGCGTGATGCACGAGGAACAAGTTGAGGTCGCCCGAACGGCGCGCGGCGGTGTCTTTCTTCAACCGCACTTCCTTGACCTCGACCGCTTTGATATAGCGATCTTCGGTCAAGCCGGTCGGCGAAGAGTCGAGTATGCCGTAGAAATCGGCCGCCACCGCCTTGAGGACATGCAAGGGCGACGACACCACGAGGTCCGGTTTGCCGATCGTCCAGACCGACTCGTCGGTAAACTGACGCGGGGGCGGGAGATCCGCCGGATTGCCGCGCGGAGCCCCGCTGTCGGCCCATTGGGCGATCGTCGCGATCTCCTTGTCGCTCAAGGAGGGATCGTCCTTGAACTGCTGGATGCCGATGTTCTTCTCGATGAACCACGGCGGCATCTCGCGCAGGGCCGTCTTCGCCTTGATGCTTCTCGCCCACGGACGCACATCCTCATACGTCAGCAAGGACATCGGCGCGATCGAGTCGGGACGATGGCAGTGTTGACAAGAGCGCTGCAAGATGGGGGCGATGTCCTTTGCAAAAGTTACTGTCGCTCGAGGGTCGGCCTGTGCGCCCAGGCCGACAATCTGCGTCATCGCGCATGCCGTCCCAACGACCATCCCCAACAGAACGTACGGTCTTGATGTCATGTCCATCCCTCTAACCTCACCGCCATCAAGTTTACGCCTATGGGGCGTAATGCCGCTCTTAAAACTTCAGGAGCCCGCCGAACTGGATGAATCGGGCGTCCAGGACCGCGGTCGGTAGTTGCCACGACGCCCCGTACGTGTTGTTCAGGCTGATGATCGAGCTGCTGTTGGTCACGTTATACACATCGACGTGCGCGTCCACGCTGAGCTTCGGGCCGATCTTCACGAGTTTCGTCAGCCGCAAGTCGATCTGTGTGCGGCGATCGGCAAACATGGTTTGTGGCTTCACCAGCGGAACCGTCACCGTGGCAAGGCACGGGACGGTCGCCCCACACGCGGCAATGTTCCGGCCCAGTTGAGACGCGATCTCGCTGTTGAAGGTGTTGGTGGTGTAGAGCGCCGAAATCGCAGGCCCTGAAAGATTCTGAAGCGTCCCGCTGACCGAGAAGCCGAGCGGCAGCGGATAGCTGCCCCATAGCTTCAGCTGCGTCTGGCCCTTGAACGGCGTGACGATGCGGCAATACGAGGGATTCGTGGGAGTTGTGGTGGCGCTGATGGGATTCGCGGGGTTGAAGTCGAACGTCGTCTGGGCCGGACTGTCGATGACGAAACACCGGTCAGCGACCGTCCGTCCGGTATCGAGACCCCCGCCGAACTGCACGCCGTGCCCGAATCGGCTCGACAGGCTGATGGCAAAAAAGTCGCTGACCCGCGTCATATTCCCAAATTTGTCCGCTCTGCTCACGACGGTGTTGAACTGCCCTTGTTTCACCGGCGAGACATCGGCGAGGTTGCAGATGCGATACCCGCCTCCGTCCGGTAGACGCGCATCGGGGGGTGCGGTGACGCAGTACGACGTGTAGTCACTGGGCACGACTTCCACATTGTCGTTGACGGTCAAGTTCTTGTCCCAGTTGCGATAGTAGCCGCCCGTCACCGAGAGTCCATGACCAATTTGCTGCTGCAATTCCGTCGAAAAGTCCCACAGATACCCGCGATTGCCGAACCCGGTGGCCACGTCGTCGGCGTACCGTGTCCGGATGTTGGTCTGTCCGAAGGCCTGGTTCAGGTTCGCCCCGCACTCGTCGTTCTCCTGAGTGTTCGCCAAGTTGCAATCCGGCACGAAGTTGCCACGACGCGGGTCGCCGACCGGAAAGCGCAAGTCGTTCCAGTTGCGGCTGACCAGATTGACGGAGCTTGTAACCGGATTGGCAATCTGCGCGAGGTCAATTGCTCCGAACGAAGACAGGTACTTGCCAATCTGGCCTCTGACCGCGGTCCGGCCGTTGCCAAACACGTCGTAGCTCGCGCCCAACCGCGGGCTGAGGTCCTTCCAATTCGGAACGTTGTTGACCGGCGCGAAGTCGCGGGCCGGGACGAAGGGCCCCGCGTCGAGGTGCTGCGCGGGCACACCCGTGTTCAAGTACTCGAACCGCACGCCGAGATTGAGCGTCAAGCGATTCAGCGTCCAGCGATCCTGGCCAAAGACCCCGAGGTTCGCCTTCATCCGCTCTCGCTCCTCCCACGGCATGGCATACAACGTGATGGATTGCGGCACGGCCGTCGTCGGTGTCATGCCGCTGAATGTATAGGAACGAGCGCCATTGACGAATGCCTCGTCAAAACTCGTTCCCTGCTCCAGGTTGAATCCGGCCTTGAACGCATGCGACCCGGTGACGTACGACGCGGAGAGTCGCTCCGTGTACCGGTCCGCGGTTCTCTTCAATCCGTACGAGCCCAATCCAATTGACCCCCCCTGGGAGTTGTACTGGAAGCCCGTCGCTGAATTCGTGATGCTGGTGATGGCATCGCCCTGGGCCTCAGGCCGCGGCCGCGTGGGCCAGTGGAAAATCATCGCACCCATGCCAGCTTCAAAGAGGAGGCGGTTGGTCACCGGGGAACTCCACGTGGCCTGGTAGATGCCCGTCGGCCAGAAATCCCACCAATACGACGCCTCCGGGGCCACGTTTTCTCCCCGCCCGAGACAGACGCAGTTCTTCTGCGGTTCGGCGTGGAGATTGAGCTTGCTCTTCTGCGTCACCTGCCACGTTAGCCGAACGGCATCCGCCGTCAAGAGATCGCGGCGGTACGCGGGCCTATCGGGATCCGGCGTGTAAAACGGTGTCCCCTGTGTCGCGTTGAAAAAGACGCCCGCTCGTTGATTCTTATTGCCCGTCGCCCGATGAGAGGTAAAGAACCACAGTTTGTCCTTCCTGATCGGACCGCCCACGGACGCATCGGCATTGAAGATGTAGGTGACCCTATTGACCGTCGTCAGACCGCGGGCGCGCAGCGCATCGGTCAAATTGTCGCCCTGAAGACTATCGTTCGAGTACAGCCCGGAAAATATCCCCTTCAGGCTGTTCCCGCCTTCCTTGGGAACCACGTTGATGGCGATACTGTTGCTGGCGTTACTCTCCGCCAACCCGCCACCCGTTTCGATCGCCCATTCTTCGAGCGTCCCGGGGCTGATAATGACGCCCGTCGCACCAGGCCGGGCCATGTTGTTGACGCCCATGCCGTCGAACTGCGTAATAGCGCCCGTCTTGCCGTGAAACGTCGATGCAATGACACTCGCGGTGTTGTACGTGCCGGCGGCGCCCCCCACGTTCGACACGGCCGTCGTGGTGAGGCCGGGTGTGAGGGCCGCCAGATTCGAGACCCCGAGCGTCCCCGTCGGCAGCGATTGCAGCACTTCGGCGGTGGCCGATTTCTGCTGCCGGACGTTCTGCGTGTCGACCAGCGGAGTGGAACCCGTCACCGTGATGGTCTCCTCGAGCGCCCCCACTTTCAGGTCGGCATTGATGGCCGCCGTAAAGCCGGCGTTGAGTGTGACCCCCTGTCGCTTGACGGTGTTGAAGCCCGCCAATGAGAACGTGACGTCGTACGTCCCCGGCCTCAAGTCGACGATGCGAAACACCCCGTTCCCATCCGTCACCACGCTGCGCACCTTCTCGATGAGCGCGGGGCTCGTGGCCTCGACCGTGACGCCAGGCAGAACCGCGCCGGTCGTGTCTTTCACGACTCCGGCAATGCTCGCCGCCTGCTGTGCCGACGCCTCGGCACACACCAGCAGCGTGAAAATCAGGGAGATCACGCTCGAAGTTACAACTCGCATACGGCTCATGGGCCCTCCAGCGGACAGGTTTCTAATCACACGGATTGCGGACGCTAATGTCGGCTCCTTGGTGCCAACCCTCGCCTGATCGCGTCGGAACTCCGCCTTGTGAAGCTTGACGCCATGCACCCCGGCACGGGTCGAGGATCTTGGCTCACGATGTGCCACGGCGGGCGTGGACCGCCCCCAAGTAAAGGCAGACGACTGCTTCACCGCGATATGGCTCGCTCCTCGAAGGGATTACCGATAACGCTGCAACCCT
>ORMF010142498.1_pt1 | contig 16541 bp, 16 predicted proteins | sample 1779871 | NCBI WGS metagenome assembly ORMF01 (sample SAMEA104232316, study PRJEB22302) | groundwater metagenome | biome: forest; feature: aquifer; material: groundwater | place: USA | collected 2011-08-07 | depth 5.4 m
ATCAGAAAGATAGAGACTGCCAAATGAAATAATATCAAGGAGCTTTTTGGAATAACAGGTTCTACATTCTTTGATTGTAGTGTTGAATATCTTCATCTAACAGAAATTTGATCAATTATAGCTCAAAAGATGGTATAATTTAAATAGAATTTATATGGGTTATACAAAAGAGGTAATAAGGGGAGTTTCCTAGGTTTCCACTTTTAGAATACTAACTAGAGGATTTTTTTTAAAGATCGTGATTTTAGCAAGAATTCTAACTTCTTCCCAGTTTGATCTTTTTTGGTATAGCCATTAAATCATAAATTTCAATAAGGGAATCTTATTTTCCCTGAAATTTTTTCCACGCAATATCAAATTCCTCAATTGTTTTCTGGGTTTTAGTTTCCGTGAGCATTAAATTGAGAATGTCCGGTGAAATAGTCACAATATCGCTACCGTTTTCAAATGCATCTCCTACGTCTCTAATATATCTAATGGAGCCTGTAATTATTAAACTTTTATAATTACCTCTATCAATAAAATTCCTGCTTCTTCTGATTATTTCCAACGTATCATAACCTGCGTCTTTAGATCTATTTAGGAAAAAACTTACGTAAGTAGCTCCTGCATTAGTTGCTAAAAGCATTTGCTCAAAGGAAACCATAACAGTTGCATTAGTACTAATTTTTAGTTTTGATAATTTTTTTATGACTTCCAGACCTATCCCGTCAATTGTCATAGGTACTTTTATAACCACGTTTTTGTTCCATAAAGCATATCTTTTTGCTTCTTGTATCATTGATGTAGCGGAAATATGAGTCGTTAATTCAACAGATACGGGAGCATTAACTAATCTACAAATAGAAATAACAGTTTCTTTAAAGTCTATATTTTTTTGCGTGGAAAATATTTTTTGATTTGTAGTTACTCCTTCGCAGGTAAGTCGGTTTTTCCATTTAGCTATATCTTCTACATTGGCTGAATCAATAAATATCATTCTTTTCATAAGTAAGAGCTACAGTCAATATAATAGCATATTTGAATAATTAAGCTTCTTTGAAAATTATTTCCCGTGCTTGTTGTAGATTTTTAGCCGTAGCTTTTGGTAAGTTTTCCTTTAATTGTTTTAGAATCAATTCCAAATAAGCACTTTCAGCCGTATTTGTAACTAAAATAGTTTTCAATCCAATTTTGTTTCCCGCAATAATATCAAAAACTCCATCACCGATTGCCCATGATTTTTTTACATCAATATTGAATTTTTTAATTGATTTTTCATAAAGTAACGTATCTGGTTTCCTACATTTGCAGACTTTTCTATATTTTTTAATGTCAGCAAAGGGGTGATGCAAGCAATAATATTCTGCATCAAGAACTATCCCGTTTTTCTTCAAATCTGAATTTATTTCTTCCTTAATAGCAAGAAACTGTTCTTTACTAATTTTTTTTATCCCTATGTTTGGTTGATTAGATATAACAATTAGCAAATATCTGTTCGTTTTTGCAGTTTTTAGGAAATCAAAGATTCCATATACAAATTCAACTTGTTTAGGATGAAGCGTAGTATGGATTAATCCTAATTCAGTATTATAAACGAGCTTAGTAATAATTCCGTCTCTGTCTAGAAAGATCGCTTTATTTTTCATTAAATATTCAAACTTCCATTTTTTATATCTTCTTGGGCAATTTCAATCTTTTCTTTAGTTCCAATGTCTAGGAAGTATCCTTTTTCTTCGTAGGCATATAACTTTTTGCCTTTTTCCAATAATTTCGGAAATATATCTTTTCCGAAATCACTTGCTCTTTTTTTTGGTATAAATTGTAATATTTCAGGTTCACAAACATAAAGACTGGCATTTGACCAGATCGTTCCTTTTGGAAGTTGACTTGGCCTTTCTACGAATTTTGATATAAGATTATTCTTGTTAAAATCCACATAACTCTTTGGGATTGGTCTCTTGTTATCATAAACACAAATTGTAGCAACTCCTTTTTTACTTTTATGAAAGTTTATAATATCTTGAATATTACAAGAACGAATGATATCTCCCGAGCAAACAATAAATGTTTCTGTAAGTGTTTTTTCTATAAGTGTTAACGCTCCTGCAGTTCCGAGAGGTTTTTCAGATTTTTCAATGACATACGAACTTTGTATGCCGAACTTTTTCCCAATACCAAAGTATTTTTCAATGACTTGAGGAAGATAACAAAGTGTAAAGATTATATCTGTTATCCCGTATTTTTTGAATAAATCAATAGAGTGCTCGACGAGAGGTTTTTTGTTAATTCGAATCATTGGTTTTGGGACGCCCTTTGTAAAAGGGCGAAGCCGTTCTCCTTTGCCACCCGCGAGAATTACTACTTTCATTCTGCACCCCACGCCTCAATAAGTTCTTTAAGGCGAAAAATAATAAGATGATGGATAACAACATGTAGGCCTTCAGCATGGGGAGTAAGCCTTTCTTTAGTTATTGTCGGCACCACAACGCATGCATCAGCAATTTCTTTCATCGCTCCGCCACTATCTCCTGCGAGTCCTACCAGCTTTGCTCCTCGTTCTTTGGCAAGTGCGAATGCTTTTGGAATATTTTGTGACCATTCACCTGTTTTAACTTCTGTTGACCCACCGTGGACGGAGAAGGCGAAGACAATATCATTTTTTTTGAGCCAAGGATCCATCTGTTCGGCAAAAATCGTATCAAAGCCAAAATCATTCGTCCATGCGCTCATAAGGGATGCGTTATCTGTAAGACATATTACCTTGAATCGCTTTTTCCTCTGTTCATAGGAGGCACCCATGATTGTTGTTTTAGATAAGTCAGCGGCGAAATGAGAAGCAGTTGATGCTGAACCACCATTACCCATGACAAAAATGGTTGCCTCTTGCTGCCATGCCTCAAAAAGAATACTGATAACCTTGTCAATATCTTTAAAGGATAGTTTATTTACTATTTCAATGGTTTCTTTAAAATATTTTTTAATATATTTCTGGTGGGGGAATAGTGTCATATTAGATGTTTACAAGGAGTTTTGATCCTTCAAAATCAAAGTGAAATTTTACTTCTTCAAGTCCTTCTTTCTTCATCGCCTTTCGCAATTTTTCTTGATTATCTTCACAGTAAAATGCAAAAAATCCACCTCCACCAGCCCCCATAATTTTCCCACCAAGTGCTCCGTTTGCTTTTGCTATTTCGTACCACTTGTCAATTTGTGAAGAGCTGGTTGCTTCCCTATTACGTTTGACTCTCCAGTGTTTGTCCATAAGCTTTCCAAAGAGAGTTGTGTTTCCTTTTTCAAGTGCGTCTTGAATTTCATACCCAATTTTTTGGATTTCTTGCAAATTTTTAATCATTTGTGTGTTATCTCGAACAGTTCCTTCTTTTTGTTTTGCAAGTACATAAGATGAACTTCTTACAATACCAGTATAAAACATCAATATATTCTTTTGCAGTTCATTTATTGCTTGATAAGAAATCTTAAGAGGGTATGTCTTCACAACACCTTTTTTATTTACCTCAAAGCACATGATCCCTCCATATGCGGCTATATATTCATCTTGCTTGCCTGATGGTTCTTTGAGGATATCCATATTAATATGGCATGCCTGTTGGGCAAGGATATTTGCTGGTTTGGCTTGCTTTTCCAAATGGTGGAGTGCATTGATCAGGCCGACGGTAAAGCTCCCGGATGAGCCCATGCCTGTTCCAGCAGGAAGATCGCCAATGGATACGATTTCCATGCCTCGTTTTGTTGGTGTTTTTAAATAACCAAGAGTTGCTTTAATGATAGGGTGTGCAATATCCACGATATTTTTAACTTCTTCAATATGGGAGTAGCCCAGTCTGATTCCCCGGATTGGTCGTCTTTTAACAGCAATATAGGTGTAGTGGTCTATCGCTGCACTAATGAAGAATGATCCATACTTTTCGTAAAATCCTGGAAGATCGGTACCTCCTCCGGCTATTGGAATACGCAAGGGAGTTCTGGTTATGATCATAGTTGCAAAAAAATGAGTGTACTTATTCTACTATTCCCTCAATACTGTGTCAATAAACTAGAAAAGATATAATTTTGATATTTATACCGAAGCTAAAAAAGATGCGTATTAAGCTTAATGTGTTCTAAATCAGAAGATGGTATAATTTCAATACAAATATGGGGTATACAAAAAACGTAATAACTGGTATTTCGTGGACATGGGCACTTAGTTTTTCTACAAAAGCAATTTCTTTTTTTAGCATCATATTACTTGCTCGTATTCTTAGTCCTTCTCAATTTGGAGTATATGGTATTGCTATGTTGATTATGGCTTTATTGGAGACACTAACCGAAACTGGCATAAATGTGCTTCTTATACAAGAAAAAGGTGAAATAGAGAATTATCTAAATTCTGCGTGGATAGTATCGATTATAAGAGGAATCTTTATTGCTTTATCTATATTGATCTTAGCTCCTTTTGTTTCGGTATTTTTTCATTCTCCAGGTTCTCTTAATGTACTATTGTTATTAGCAGTTGTTCCGTTTTTAAGAGGATTCATTAATCCCTCAGAAATTAAATTTCAAAAAGAATTGAATTTTCGTAAAGAGTTTTGGTATAGGTTAATAATATTCTTTTTTGGTTCAGCTGTTTCCATAACGTTAGCTTTTTTAACCCATTCAGTTAATAGTCTTATTTTTGGTCTTATTGGAGGAGTCATCCTACAGATTATTTTTTCATTTTTGTTTATTTCCCCAAAGCCTCGTTTTTCAATAGATAGACAGTATTTTTCAGGGATACTAAACAGAGGTAAATGGGTAACCTTGAGTGGAATATTTAATTATCTATTTCATAATTTTGATAACATTGTCGTAGGAAGAATATTGGGAGCCACGAATCTTGGATTATATGCAATGGCATATAACATATCTATGCTTCCCATAACAGGTGTTTCTGATGTGATTTCAAAAGTTACTTTTCCAGTTTATACAATAATATCTGAAGATAGATTACGCCTAAAAAAGGCATTCTTAAAAACTCTTTTTTTTGTTTCAATAATATCTATATCATTCGGAACAATATTAATATTATTCCCCTATGAAATTGTAAAAGTTGTCCTTGGACAAAAATGGTTGGGAATAGTAGATGTTCTTCGTATTCTTGTTATATTTGGTGTGATCAGAGCTATATCAGGATTATCGTCCGCTCTTTTTTTATCTGTGGGAAAGCAAAAATATGTAACAATAGTGACACTTGTTAGCATAGTAAGTCTCGCTATAACAATAGTTCCATTAGTTATAACTTATGGAATATATGGAGCAGGAATATCAGCATTAATTGGTTCTTTAGTTGCTTTGCCATTTATGTCTTATTACACAGTTAAAGTATTTGAAGGTGGTTATTATGAGAAGAGTTAATCCGAAAGTTTATACTAAAACTTATTACTTAACAGATTGTGCAGGTAATGAGGAATTTAAGATTAGCTATGGAAAGCAGCTTGATATTGTATCCCGAGAATTAATTAAACGCTTTGAAGTTAATCCGGATATGGATGTACTTGATATCGGGTGTGGTAGGGGAGAGATGGTTTTTTACTGCGCTTCTAAAGGTGCTAAATCGATAGGCATAGATTACGCAGATGCTTCAACAGAATTGGCAAATTTTGCTCGGACCAAGTACTCTAAGAAAATACAAAATAAAACAAAATTTATAAAAATGGATGCTAAAAAGCTTAGCTTTCCTGCATCATCATTTGACTTAATAATTATGTCGGGTGTTGTTGAGCATTTGTACCCAAAGGAATTAGATGCTGTTTTTAATCAAATAAAGAGGGTTTTAAAGCCAAATGGTAAGTTAGTAATTAGTACAGCTCCCAATAAAATATTTAATAACATCGCCTATAAATTTTACTGTTATCCACTAAGTTCTTTAATAACATTTTTTTGGAATAAACTTACAAACAGTAAGTATCCAAATATACCCCGACCTCAAAACATTAGAACCGAGTCACATCTCATTATGCATATTAATGAGCCGACTTTTTTAACCTTACGCAATTTGTATAAAAAATTTAATTTTAAAGGAAATTTATCTAGTTCGAACATTACTGTCGTAAAACCTGTATTAAGCTTAAAAGATAGTTTGTTTAATTTTTTTGTGTTTTTACATCCTTTTTCAAAACATTTTCCATTAAGCATAGTGTTTGGAAGCGATTTTATTAGTGTATTAACAAATGTTAAATGAAGATTGCAATATTTCACGAACTGCCTTTTGGTGGGGCAAGAGATGGAGTATATTATTTCGGTGAAGGTTTGAGTAAAAATCGAATAACAGTTGACTTATATTATGTATCGAATGAGGAAGAAAAAAGAGAAGCTTCATTTTTTAGAAATATTTATTTCTACAATTTTGTTCCTCGTAAGTGGACTGGAAATAATTGGAAAGCGAGACTTTATAACGATACAATTGCATTACTGAAGTTAAATAATCTGCATAAGGAAATTGCCCAAAAAATTGACGAGAATGATTACGATCTAGTTTTAGTAAATGGTTCTCAATACATTGAGGCTCCGTTTATTCTTAAGTATTTATCAACTTTTAAAGTCTTTTATTGTCATGATCCTAATTATAGAATTATTTATGAAAAGATCTTATTTTTAAACAATAATAAATTAAATTTATTTAAAAGAAAATATGAAAACTTTAATAGATTAATTAGAAAATTTATTGATAAGATAAATTTTAATAATGCAGATTTAATATTAGCAAATTCCATTTATGCAAAAAAAACAATTAAGAAAACTTATGGTAAAAATAGTCAAGTTGTATATCCTGGAGTGGATATAAATTTTTTTAGCCCTAAGGCCTGTAGAAAAGATATAGATATTTTTTACATAGGCTCTTATGAAAAAATTGACGGATTCGATTTATTGAGAAAATCTTTGATTGATTTACCTGGAAAGATTGTTTTAAAGACAAAAATGAATGAAGACGGTTGGATTTCCGATCGGGCGATAATTAGAGATTATTATAGAAGATCAAGAATTGTTGTTTGTCTTGCTTTTAATGAACCATTTGGCTCAGTTCCGATAGAGGCAATGTCATGCAGTGTTCCTGTTATAGCAGTAAATAGCGGAGGTTATTTAGAAACAGTTGTTAATAACAAAACAGGATATTTAATTAACAGGAATTCTTCTGAATTAGCGGATAAAATTATTGGCTTATTAAATGATAAGAATAAACTAAAAAAAATGGGCGAAGCTGGTCGAAAAGAGGCTGTAAATAAGTGGAGTTGGAATTTAAGATCAAAAGAATTATCAGAGGTATTGCATAAAGCTATTAAAAACAAATGAAGATTTCTATAATTATTGTAAATTACAAAGTAAAAAAGGAGATTTTGAGATGTATTAGATCAATAATTGAATCTAAGTCAAAAATTAATTTTGAGATTATAGTAATTGATAACGATGAGAAAAACACAATTGAAGAGGATTTAAAAAAGCAATTCTCTAGGGTAAAATATGTAAAAAGCCCTAAGAATATTGGGTTTGGGGCAGGGTGTAATTTAGGGGCAAAGCATGCCAAAGGAGAGTATCTTTTTTTTCTCAACCCTGACACAGAGGTTTTTAAAGGAACCATTGATACTTTATTGCGATTCATCTCAGGCAAAAAGGATGTTGGAGCAGTATCTCCGTTAATATTAGACAAAAATGGGAAAATCTCATCCGTTCAGGGTTCTGAGCATCTTACGGTTTTAAGAGCTATTTTTAGCCTGTCTTTTATTCATAAAATTTTTCCAAATAACCCAATCTCAAGAAAGTTTTTCTTAAACGATTGGGATAAAAAGACGGTAAAAGAAGTAGATGTTGTTCCCGGAACCGCTTTTATGATTGGTAAAAATTTATTTGATAAAATTGGTGGATTTGATGAAAAGTTTTTTTTGTTTTTTGAAGAAGCTGATTTATGTAACAGAATTAACAAGATAGGTTTTACCAACTATATTTTACCAGACGTCAGAGTCATTCATATTGGAGGAATAAGCACAGAAAAAAGAGATGACATTGAAAAGATTTTTTCAAAGAGTAGATTTTATTATTTTAAAAAATGGCACGGTATTATGCCAGCCTTATTATTGGAAGGACTATTTAGATTAAAAAAGAAACATTTAATTCTTGGCGGGATTCTTGTTATCGCACTTGCGCTGAGAATATACAGATTAGATAAAACCATGGAATTTATCGGAGATCAGGGATGGTTTTATTTATCAGCAAGAGATATGATTTTAACTGGTAGAATTCCTTTAGTTGGAATAACCGCAAGTCATACTTGGCTTCACCAGGGTCCTTATTGGACATATATACTTGCAGTAATTCTTAAGCTTTTTAATTTTAATCCGCTTGCTCCTGCTTATTTTACCGCCATTTTAGGCACGATCTCCATTTTTTTAATTTATAAATTAACCAAAGAAATGTTTTCTTCTTCCGTAGCTCTTTTTTCTGCTTTACTGTATGCTACATCCCCTCTGATTATTGCAAATGATCGTTTTGCCTATCATACAAGCCCAATACCCTTTTTTACTCTTATTTTTATTTTTTCTGTTTATAAATGGATAAAAGGTAATTATATTTTCTTTGCTCCTGCTCTAATAAGTCTTGGAGTTCTTTACAATTTTGAGCTGGCAACGGCCTCCTTATTCGGCGTTTTATTTATATTTCTGTTCTACGGAATTATCAGGAGAAAATCCTGGGCGGTAAAAATATTTGAGTGGAAAGTTTTGTTGGTATCTATTTGTGGTTTTATATTATCTATGGCTCCCGTTATTATTTACGATTTTAAAAATGGATTTCCCCAAACCTTAGTTTTTGGAGGCTGGATTTTTTATAAAATATTTAAATCTGTTGCGGTCTTTTCATCTTCGTCATTAGATTATGGCTTAATTACGTCCTTTCTTGCATCAAAATATAAACTTTTAATATTTGCCCCATACAACAGCATAGCTTTTTTGATTTTCTTGCCTAGTTTCATTTATTTTTTATTTAAGGTTTTCACACAAAATAAAGAAAAAGCATCCTATTTTATTCTTTTGTTTGTTTTCTTATTTCCCCTGCTCTCAATTTATTTGAATAAAACTGCTTCCGACGCCTATATTCCGGTTCTTTTTCCTTCTGTTATTGCAATTAGTTCTATTTTTTTTGCAAGGCTCGTAAGAAACTTCAAAATATTAGGATATATAGTTGTATCGGTAATTGTAGTTTTTAATATATACTTTATTTTCAAGAGTAATTTTTTTGCGAATGGGCTATCGTTTAAAGACAGAGAAAACGCAGCAGGTAAAGTAATAACTCTGACAAAAGACAAAAGATATAATTTAATAGGAAAAGGGGAGGGGAGTCAGTTTGAAAGTTTTACCATGAATTACGAGTATTTACTGTGGCGGAAAGGATATTCGCCTTCAAGCAAAAATGAAAAATTTAAAATCTATATATCCGAAACATCAAAAGGTATTATAATAAAAAATAAATGATTAGTGCTGTTGTTCTAACAAAAAATGAGGAAAAAAATATAGTAGATTGTCTGGAAAGTCTTTCGTGGTGTGATGAAATTATTGTAGTTGATGATAACTCAGAAGACCGAACCTTGGAAGTAGTTCAAAACTCAAAACTCAAAACTACAGCTCAAAACTTAAAATTTATAAAAGAAGTCTAATTGGCGATTTTTCGAAGCAGAGAAATTTTGGTTTGGAAAAAGCAAGCGGGAATTGGATTTTATTCGTTGATGCGGACGAGAGAGTATCTGAAGCTTTAGCTTCAGAAGTATCAAGTATTAAGTATCAAGTATTAAGAAAATATAATGGGTTTTATATTAAAAGACGAGATTATATGTGGGGCAAGGAGTTGCGGCATGGAGAAACGGGGAGTATTAAGTTATTAAGGCTTGCTAAAAAAAATGCCGGGGAATGGAAAGGAAAAGTTCATGAGGAGTGGGAAATAAAAGGGTCGGTTAGGGAGTTTAAAAGTTCAATACTTCATTATCCTCACCCAACAATATCTGAATTTTTAAAAGAGATAAATTATTATACAGATATTAGAGTCAAAGAACTTTTTGAAAAAGGAGTAAAATCAAATTTTATTTCTATATTATTTTATCCTGCTGCAAAATTTCTAAATAATTATTTTTTTAAATTAGGAATTTTAGACGGTATGCAGGGTTTAGTATTTGCAATAATGATGAGCTTTCATTCATTTTTAGTCAAAGGAAAGTTATGGCACTTATGGAACACAAGATAATTTATCTTGCTCTTGCTGTTTGGTCCTTGTTCATCATTTGTCTTTATATTCTTCATCTGCTTTGTAGAGGAGGGTTATGTTTTCGCTTGCCGTTTTAACTACGCAATAAAGAAATCAAGAAACGAAATGATTTAATCTAATTCATGCCAAAGATTAAAAGATATGTCGTACTGGAAATTGTACTATTGCTTGGAGCAGTACTGTATTATTTATTTTTTGTAAATAAGGGTATTGATCTATTTGATGAAGGATACTTCGTTCATGCAGCCGAGAGAATATTTCAAGGAGAACAACCTTATAAAGATTTTGCGCTTCAATATGCCCCTGCCTATTTTTACTTTCTGGCTTTTTTATACAAAATTTTTGGCCCATCAATTTTAATAGGGAGATTTCTGAATTTACTTATCTGCTTACTTATTATCTTCTTTACTTTCTTTATCCTAAACAAACTTAAATTGACTTCGTATAAGATTATTTTCTTTTCATTTTTGGGAATTATTGCATTTGGGTATCCTCTTCTCAATATCTCTACGATTATTTGGTCGGTTGTTTTAGTTTCTCAAATGTTAGTTTTAGTGAATATTTATTGGCTTGAGGCAGACAATTGGAAACATTATATTTGCCTTTTTATAATCGGATCTCTGTTAGCAATTTCCTTATCGTTAAGACAAAATTTAGGACTGGCTTTTATTCTACTATGGAATTTTTTAATATTTTTTGAGAAAAGCAACCCATTGCCGCAGAAAATAAAAAATCTTCTCGTAATAAATATTACCTGGTTTGTACTTACATTTTTTTGGGTATACTATCTTTTTTTCAAAGATAACATAACCGGCTTAATAGAGTTTATTAATTTTAGCAAAAAATTTTCAACGCAATTTTCTTTTACTTACCCTCCGCTTTCTTTTATTTTAAAACCATTTGGCATCCTTAAACTCCTGCCATATTATTTGCCCCTGGTTTTCTTATTATTTATAATTAGATACTTATTCGATAAAAATAAAGACTGGAGGATTATTTCTTTTGGCTTAGTGGCTTTAACTGGATTTATTACGTATATATATCCTAATAGTGAATTACTGCATGTATATCCATTTTTGGGGCTTATATTGGTTTCGATGGTAATCTTTTTCTTAACAAAGAAGGTAAGATTAATTTATAGAGGGGAATTAATTATTACGTTTGTCATATGCCTAATGATAGGTATTGGATTCTACCTTACGCTGTTTAGAGAATATGAACGTTACCAAAAACCGTATAGATTTCAGAATACCTCTCTGGATCTTCCAAGAACTAAAGGAATTTTAATCGATAAAACGACAGCTGAAAATCTTATCTCGCTTTCAAAATTTATTAACGAACGGACTTCCAAGAATGACTATATATTTTCATATCCATATTATCCCATGATATATTTTATTCTTGAAAGACGTAATCCATCCAAAGATTTAATTTATGAAATAAGATTGTGGCACCAGTATGATGACCAAATAATATTAAATGAAATAAAACAAAAAAAAGTTAAATATATAGTCACGTCTTACGGATACGTTTTTGATTCGGATATTTCCCGTTTTATAACTAAACAAAAAGAAGTTTTTAAAAACGAATCTTTTAAGGTATTTGAAGTTGCTATCTTAAAATAGCTTCCGCAAATAGATTGATGTAGGATATATATATGTTTTCGTTTGCCATTCTGATAGGAATTTACTCTTATTTAATTTTTACCTTAGGAATATTAGGTTTGATCGACGGAAAGTATATTCTATCCCTTACATTGGTTTTCATATCCATTTTTGCCATTTTGATTCGAAAATTTAAGATAAAAAATTTAATTAACGTAGATAATTTTTTAAAAGATAAACTTGTTATTTTTCTCATAGCGCTTCTAATTCTTCAATCACTGATAAATTTAATCGGAGTTTTTGGTCCGGAACTGGGTTTTGACGCTCTTTGGTATCATTTAACGCTTCCCAAGCTCTATATACAAAATCACAGCATTCTACATATTCCAGGCTCGCTTCTTTATTATTCAGACATGCCAAAACTTACAGAAATGCTATACACTTCAGCACTTCTTTTTGGAAACGAGATTCTGGCAAAGTTTGCTCACTTCCTATTTGGCATCTTCTCTCTTTTTGCTATTTATTTTTTGGCCAGAAAATTTTTTAATGTAAGACTTTCGATTCTTACAGTTGTGATTTTCTATTCGAATCTGGTTGTCGGGTGGGAATCGATAACAGCGTATATAGATTTAGCAAGAACATTTTTCGAAGTAATGGCTCTTTGGGGCTTTATTAATTTTTTAGAAGACAAAAATAAAAAATGGCTAATTGAATCTGCGGTGATGTTAGGGCTTGCTATTTCAACCAAGCTTCTTGCCTTAGGTTCTATTTTCATATTCTTATGTTTAATTGTTTATTTTGGTATATCCAATCATAATAAAATTACAAAAGTATTCAAAAACGTATTGATTTATTTATTTTTCTCTCTTTTGGTTCCTCTTCCTTGGTTCGTATTCTCTTTTATTCACAACGGAAACCCGTTTTACCCCATGTTTAGCAATATAGTCAGCTTAAATTACAATATAAGTATTTTAAATCCGATGAAACTCATATCAGATGTTTTAAAACTTTTAATTTACTCTCCCGATCCATTATCGCCATTATATTTAATTTTTCTTCCGCTAGTCCTTTTAACGTTTAATAAATTTAAAGGATCAATCAAATTCATATTGCTATATTCACTTCTTGCGATAGTTATTTGGTATTTTACTCCAAGAGTTGGAGGAGGAAGATTTATCCTTCCGTATTTACCTGCCTTTTCTATTTTAATCGTTCAAGTAATTAAAATTTTTGAGAAAAAAAAGTATTTTTCAAGACTGTTTTTATTTTTAATTGTTACTATTTCACTTTTTTCAATTATTTATAGAGGAGCCGCTAATGCTAAGTTTTTGCCGGTAATCATAGGACGGGAATCAAGAGATGAGTTCTTATCCAAAAACCTTAATTTCTCTTTTGGTGATTTTTTTGATACGGATGGATATTTTAAAAAAAATATAACCTCAAAGGATACGGTGCTTTTATATGGTTTTCACAATCTTTATTATGTTAATTTCCCATTTATAGATTCTTCCTGGGTTAAGAAAGGTGATATGTTTAATTACATCGCGACTCAAAATTCTGATCTTCCCAAAAGATTTTCAAATTGGAATTTAATCTACTATAATTCAAAAACTCATGTCAATTTATATATCTTAGGAGGCACACGGTGGGTTTATTGAAATCGTTATTTATTCTAATTATTTTTTTATTTGCATTTGGAGAAGTTATTAAAATCCCTTTTGCCGGTTTTTCCATAAAATTAATTGACATAGGAACTGTTGTACTTTTTACCTATTGGGTTTTATTCGGTGTTAAAAATCTAAAGAAAATAAAAATAGACAAGAAACGAGGCATTCCTATATTAATCTTTTTTGCAGCTGCCCTGTTATCGCTTGTTTTAAATGCGAGATTTTTGAACATCAATGAATTGTTTGTTTCCTCCTTGTATCTTATTAGATGGATTGCATACGCTTCTATTATTTTTATTATACCTATGTTTGATAATTCTTTTAAAAAAATAATAATTAAGCTTATGATGTTCATTGGGGTTTTTATTATCGTTTTGGGTTACGTTCAATATTTTTTTTATCCCAATTTACGAAACCTTTACTATTTAGGATGGGATGAGCATTTGTATAGACTATTTTCAACTTTTCTTGATCCTAATTTTGCGGGCGCTTTTTTTGTTCTGTATTTTCTATTCGTCTTAAATATTTTAATTGATTCGTTAAAAAAACAAGCAAGATTTTTTTCATTTTCCATTGGTCTTATTTTACTTTTTACCTTGATTGCAATTTTTTTAACATACTCAAGGAGTGCGCTTCTAATGCTTATAACCGGATCCTTTGTTTTTTTATTCCTAAATACAAAAAAAACATTTGCAATTTTAATTGTTGTTGTCTTTTTATCAGTAACTGTACTTCTTCCCAAAGCGTATAAAACAGAAGGGACTAATTTTTTAAGAATTGCGTCTTCGCAGGCAAGACTTGACTCTGCAAAACAGGCACTCGAGATTTTTAAAGAAGATCCGCTTTTTGGTGTTGGATTCAATGCTTATAGATACGCGAAGAATAGGCACGGATTCACTTTTGGTAATTGGGAGGAAAGCCACGCAGATGCGGGAACAGACAACAGTTTTCTTTTTTTACTGGCAACGGTTGGAATTACGGGCTTTATTGCTTATCTTTACATGTGGTTTAAGATTCTAAAAATAAATATTAGATCAAAGCTTCTGATTGCTTCCGTTGTGGCTATTTTCGTAGACAGCTTATTTGTTAATAGCCTTTTTTATTCTTTCTTAATGTTTTGGATTTGGATTTTGGTTGGACTTTATGGAGAATAAGTAACTTTAATTTCTTTTTCTGTTTTGTTTCCCGCCTGATCCAGAGCCTCAATCTTTATTATATTGTCTCCATTCTGCAAGGGGAGATTGTAGGAAAAGTTATTATTTTCGCCAATAACCGCCCAAAATCCATTTACGGTTATTTTTACTCCGGAATCTGTTTTACCCAAAACTTGGATTGTGTTTTGGTCTTTTTCAAATTTTTGTCCGTCAGTTGGGGAGTCTACGGATAAACTGGGAGGGCTATTCTTGTATGTAACCTCAAGTTCATTTGAAAAATCACTTTCCTTATCGTCTTTTTTTGCCTTGGCTTTTATTTTATTATCTCCTGTTTCTAGAGTTACTTTAAATGAGAAATTACCATTATCTTCGGTTTCTTTTTTATCCGATAACGAATCATTAATATATAGATCAATTTCTTCATCCTTTACTGCTGTCCCCGTTATGATGAATTCGGCACTATTTGTGGCATTTGCGCTTTGATCTAAAACCGGAGGACTTAAATACGCGGTTGAGGTACTTTTTGAAGACTCGTCGGATTTGTTTTGACCGGATAAAAATAAACTAAAGTTTACCAAAAGGGGAATACCAAATTTTACAAGAAGCACCAAGACTACGATAATGCCTAGTACGCTGAGGAATAAGTTTTTACGTGATTGACTCTCTAGTCTTCTGGAAAGTCTTGAATTTTTATTTCTTTTCATACTTCGGCTGAGCTCACTACGAGCTACTTTGATTAAACTCAGTACGAGTTAGTCTGTGAGCCGGGGGTGAGATTCGAACTCACGACTTGCTCTTTACGAAAGAGCTACTCTACCAACTGAGTTACTCCGGCGAAGCCGAGTTTGACTCGGCAATGGGTTTATTGTATGAAATTTAACCTCAAAGAGCAACTCTTGACAATTATATCTGCGAGGCTATAATTAGCTGAACTACTCAAGAAAAGAAGAATAAACAATGGCAACGCAAGAAGATGAAAGAAATCAAAAAAGAGGAACATTTCGAACTATTAGGCCTCTGTCTGAAACAGAGAGTTCTATTTTTTCTCCTGAATGTCAGGCACTGGCAGAAGGAATGTTTACTCTTGGAGCTATAAGGTTTGGAGATTTTAAATGGACATTCCATAATGATTATCCCGATGCTCCTCTTGCACCAATGTATTTTGAAGCAAGAATGGTTCGTAGACATCAAATACTTAGAAACTATCCAGTCGATATTCTTCAAAGTGAAATAAGAGGATTGAAATTTGATATGATTGCCGATGTTCCTACAGCAATTACTCCTTCAGTTGCTTTATTGGCCGAAAGATTAGGGGTTGGTATGGTTTCTCCAAGAAAGGAAGCGAAAGGCAAAGGATCAGGTGCCATAGTCGATGGTTTTTTACAGGAAGACAAAGGGAAAATTGTAGTTTTAATTGATGATGTTTTGTCAAGAGGAGATTCAAAGTTAATCCTAGCACAAAATCTTAAAAAAGAGGGAGCTATAGTAAAAGACATAGTTAATCTAATGGATTATGAAATAGGGGGAAGATTAATACTTGAACAAAGTGGATACAATGTTCATTCTGCTTTTACAGCAAAACAATTACTTGACTACCTTCATTTAAGCGGGATGATTGATAAGAAAGAACGCGATAGGGTTTTAAAAAGACTGTCTGAGATTAGGGACTTCTTTAAAAAGATAGATTAAGCTCCCCTTAGACTTCGGTTGGTCTTGAGGCTTTTCTTTTGTATTTTGTTGCGACTCTAAGCTCTGTTATTGCGCGGATTAAGTCTGCTTGAGCCATCCTAAAGTCTCTGTCGCTAGTTTTTTCTGCCATTGCCTTTTCCGCCCTTTTTTGTGCTTCCAGG
>ORMF011575547.1_pt1 | contig 16536 bp, 12 predicted proteins | sample 1779871 | NCBI WGS metagenome assembly ORMF01 (sample SAMEA104232316, study PRJEB22302) | groundwater metagenome | biome: forest; feature: aquifer; material: groundwater | place: USA | collected 2011-08-07 | depth 5.4 m
ACGCGGGCGTGCCGAAGATGGCGCCAGCCATCGTGAGCTGCGTGCCCACTTCCCCGGCGATGTGCGCAATTCCAAAGTCCACCACCTTGAGATGTCCAGCGCCGGTGATCAGCACGTTCTCGGGCTTCAGGTCGCGATGAATGATGCCGGCCTCGTGCGCCGCGCACAAGGCGTGCCCGATCTGTCGCGCGTAATCGAGCGACTGGTCGACGCTCATCGCACCCCGGCCGATTGCTGATCGCAGCGTTTCGCCTCGCACGTACTCGCTGACGATGAAGAAGTGGTCGCCGACTTCCTCGAGCGCATGCACGACGGCGATGCCCGGATGTGACAGTCCGGCCGCGGGCCAAACGATTTTCGCGTCAATTCCATCGAGTGCGTATGTGCTGATCCTGGATGCCACCACATTCAAGGAGAAGGGAAGAATTGAAAGCGAGTACTTCAAACGCACGCCACAGGTTATTCCTGCAGCCGAGGGACGTCCTGCCCGCACAAACACCTCCGCAACTCCACACGGCCTCGCGCTCACCACTGACGGCAGCAGGCTCTATATCGGTGTGCAAGATGCCGACATTCCCGGCATCGTCGTTTACGATGTGAAAAGCGGAAAGGTCGGGCCAGCCTTCTGGTGGCGAGCGTGGCTCCAGCTACTGAATCCATGTCAATCACGGCCTCGTACTCGAGTAACGTATCGATCCCCCGCAACCAGTCGAGCCACGGCTTGTGGCCCCGGGAAGCAACACTTCGAACAGACTGCGCTCGCCTCGTCGGCGCTGAACCATGCCCGCTCCTTTGATGAAGCGGCCATCGGTACCAATCAACGACTTATGTGATCACCTGCGAAGTGGCCAGCGATAGCTAACCCCATCTAGGTAATTGACTTGCCACAAATCGGCGCCACACTGTCAAGGCGCCACACTGTCAAACTGACATTGTTCGACGAGACCTTTAGAGGAGGCCACAAACATGTCGCATAAGGCGTTTCGGGGCATGGTGGATGGCGTGGCCGCTTTCCAGGAACGGTACCGAAGAGTGGGCGAAACGAAACACGATGATTTCGAACGAGGTCGGGATGTCCTCTGGATTGGGAGTCGAGCTGCTGGCGCCCCTCTGCGTGGCCTTTGAGCAGGTGTCCGCGGATGAAGATGTGGAGGCGTTGACCTAGCCTCAATGTGGTCCTAGTGTTGCCGCAGCCTGTCCTCTCTTGCTACTTCGGCGACGGCCGGTCAGAGGAGATTGGGCTAGATCACTGGATCATCGGTCCGGTGAGGACGAAAAGGAGAGTAGAAACTCATGAAGTACAAGACGCTGACCTGTGTTGTTGTGATGGCGCTGTTCATCGTCCCTGGTATTGGACGATGTCTTTTCGGCGCGGACGCGAAGGCGCAGGCTCGGCAAGAACGAGCAGGCGCTGTGCCGACGTTCCAACTGGATCCTTCGTGGCCACAGTTGCCGAAAAAGTGGAAGTTTGGAGGCGTGACCAGCGTCGCTGTCGATGCGCAAGATCACGTGTGGGTTCTGTCTCGCCCAAGGGCTCTTTCCGGCGATGCCAAAGCCAACGTCGCGCCACCCGTGGTGGAGTTCGATGGGGCGGGCAACTTTGTCCAAGCCTGGGGGGACCGGGCAACGGCTATGAGTGGCCGGAGCGGAACACGGCATCCATATAGACTACAAGGGCCACGTCTGGATCGGAGGCAACAACTATCCGGCGAGGAGGGATCCGGGGCTCAAGCGAGTATCGGATGACCAACTCCTCAAGTTTACGAAGGCCGGAAAATTGGTGATGCAAATTGGTCACAGCGACAAGAGTAGTGGCAATAGCGACACGAAGAATCTGCACCAGCCGTCGGATGTTTTCGTGTATCAGAAGACGAACGAAGCCTTTGTCGCAGATGGGTACGGCAACCACCGCGTCATCGTGTTGGACGCGGACACCGGGGCCTTTAAACGGATGTGGGGCGCGTTTGGCAACAAGCCGCTGGATACTCCAATGAGGGGTGTCGAAATCAAGCCGCCGACGGTCCCGAACGACGGGAGTGCTGGTCCTCAGCAATTCGATATCGTACATGCTATCCGCGTGTCCAACGATGGGCTTGTGTATGTCGCCGATCGGGAAAACAAGCGTCTCCAGGTGTTCACGATTGATGGCAAGTTCGTCAAGCAAACGTTTATCAGACGGAATGAGATCTCGGAGGTTCGTACTGACGCCAGCCTGGCATTCTCGCCAGACCAGGAGTTCCTGTACCTGGGAGGGATAGGAGCGAATCCGCAGGTCGTGGTGCTCAATCGCAAAACGCTTCAGGTCCTCGGCTCATTTGGAGCCGCTGAGGGGTTTACGGGCGCTCATCATATGGCGGCGGATTCGAAGGGCAATATCTATACGGCTACCGGAAACGCTCCCCGGAAGTTCGTGGTTAAGGGACGCTCGACGTCATCGAGCCAGTAGTGATGGGCTCTGCGCCAAGCCAGGTCCCGTGTCGTCATCGCGCTCCGGCTGGTGCGACCAGCCATAGGGCTGAGGTGCGGCTGTACGAGGTGCAGCTGAATATCGACGATGTCCTGAACACGAACAGCGCAGTCGGCGTGACCGCGTTCTCAGAGGCAAACTTCATGAGACCAATCGGCATCGTGCCGCCCAGGATTCTGGAGTTCGGCGCTTCGTACGTGCCCAGTTCTGACAGCGCGTGGAGTGTGTGTCGCGCGGTGGGTCTGGCCGCACGTTCGTTATGGAAACGTACTATCGATCGGAGGCCGAGATGCGGGTGAAGTGCCAAGACAGATGGTGGATGGCGGTGCTGCTATCGGTCAGTAGTCTCGGCGCCACCGGTAGCGATATTGGCCTAGTCGAGGCCGTCAAGACGGCAAACGTGGACATCGTGCGGGCCCTGTTGCAGAAGACGGCTGATGTAAATATCCCCGAGACAGATGGTACGACGGCGCTTCACTGGGCGGTGCAGCGGGATGAGCTCACAACCGCGGATCTGCTGATTCGGGCGGGCGCTAACGTGGGTGCCGCAAATCGTTATGGCGTCACGCCCCTGTCGCTGGCCTGCACGAATGGAAGCGCGGCAATGATCGAGATGCTGTTAAAGGCGGGAGCTGATCCAAAAACGGTTCTGCCGGAGGGCGAGACAGCACTGATGACGGCAGCCCGCACGGGCAAGGCGGACGCGCTGAAGGTGCTGCTCGCCTACGGAGCGGAGGTGAACGCGAAGGAAAGCTGGCGCGGGCAGACCGCGCTGATGTGGGCGGCAGCCGAAAGGCACCCAGCGGCCGTCCGGATGCTGCTCGCGCACGGAGCCGACATTCATGCCCGGTCGAAGGGAGGGTTCACGCCACTGCTATTTGCGGTGCGGGTGGGCGACGTCGATTCCATCCGGGCGCTGGTCGCGGCAGGAGCCAGTCTGAACGAAACCGCCCTGGATGGTACCAGCCTTTTGATGTTAGCGATCATCAACGCTCACTACGACCTTGCAGCTTTTCTGCTGGACAGTGGCCTCGATGCAAACGTCGAGGACCCTGAAAGGGGGTCCGCGCTCCATGCCTTGGCCTGGGTCCGCTGCCATGATGATCGTGCCGCTTGTCACTCCACCTTGTCAGACATCGTCGCCCCGGTGCCCACTGGCAATCTGGACAGCCTGGCGTTGGCCAAGAAACTCCTGGAGCGCGGAGCGAACCCCAACAAACGCATCACGTGGAAAGCGGCTCCGTATTCGGTGCAAAACGGCAGAGTCGGCAAAATGCCGCCGACGATCGCTGTCGGACCCCAGTACCTGAGCTTGGACGGCGCGACCCCGTTCTACCTGGCAACAAAGCACGCAGACACTGCCCTCATGCGCCTTCTGGTGGCCCATGGCGCCGATCCGCTGTTGCCGACGCGGCAGAATATTACGCCGCTCATGGCGGCGGCCGGCCTTGGCTTCTGGGAAGGCGAACACCCGGGGACGGAGAGCCAGGCGCTGGCAGCCGTCAAGCTCGCATTGGAGCTGGGCGGCGACGTGAACGCAGTCGCCGACTTTGGCGACTCTGGGGTGAGTGACGAGCGTTGGTCGGGTAGCACCGCGCTGCACGGCGCGGCCGCCAGGCATGCGAATTCCATCGTGCAGTTCCTGGCGGACCAGGGGGCCAGGCTCGACCTGACGACCAAGGCTGGATGGACGCCGTTGACAATCGTCGAAGGCGTTTTCTACGGAGCCCAATTCAAGGAAAACCCCGAGACGGCGGCACGGCTTCGTCAATTGATGAGCAACGCCCCATCGAGGTCGCCGCAACCTAAGTAGATTGGTTGACACGAAACGGAAGAGGATCACATAACATGGACAGGTGTGCTGCCAGCGGTGAGGTCCCGCGAATGCGGAGAGGTTCCACGCTGAGGCGTCTCTGTCGCCTGACCGCGGGCTGGATGGCGATCCTGTCGATTGCCGTCGGTTACGTTCAGGCGGCAGATCCTCCCCAGGCGGCTCTCCCAGCGTCCGTCTCTCCTCAGCGGGCGCTTCTCAATCGATACTGCGTCACCTGCCACAACGAACGAACGAAAACCGCAGGGCTCACGCTCGACACGTTGGACGTGGCCAATGTGGCGCCAGCTGCGGAGGTCTGGGAAAAAGTGGTGCGGAAGCTTCGCGCCGGTGCGATGCCCCCCGCTGGCCAGTCGCGACCCGACAGCGCCACTCAGGCGGCGTTTGTGTCGTGGTTGGAAACGACACTCGATCAGGTGGCGGCCGCGCAGCCCAATCCCGGCCGGACCGAACCTTTCCATCGCCTCAATCGAACCGAGTACCAGAACGTAATTCGTGACGTGCTCGCCGTTGAGGGTATTGACATCGCCTCTCTGCTTCCAGGCGACGATTCGAGCTACGGCTTTGACAACATCGCGGGTGTCCTCGGACTCTCCCCGACGCTGTTCGAGCGGTATCTGTCGGCGGCGCGGAAAATCAGCCGCTTGGCGGTAGGAGATCCTGCGATTCCGCTGACCAGCGACAAGTACCGTGTCAGGGAGGACCTCGCGCAAGACAGTCGCTTGGACGATCTGCCGTTCGGCACACGCGGCGGCACTGTCATTCGCCGCTACTTTCCGCTTGATGCCGAGTACGTCTTCACGATCGTGCTAGAGGGAACCGTTCGCCTCACTGCGCCGCATCGACTGGAGGTCAGTGTAGACGGCGAGCGCGTGCACTTATTCACGCTTGGCGAAAAGCAGCCGTTGGGTGACGCCGGGTACCGCCCGGAGCCAGCGATGGGAAACGGGGACCAGAGCTTACAGCTCCGCCTCCCCATAAGGGCCGGTCTGCGGAGGGTCGACATCACTTTTCTAAACAAAACCTCTGTGCAGGCCGAAGATCTGCTCCAGCCGCTTCTGCGGCCAATGCGTCGGTCCAGCCTGCCCTCCCCCTCCCTGCGTCGTGTCACCATCAGTGGTCCCTTCCAGGCAAGCGGGGCGAGCGACACGCCCAGTCGACGCCGCATCTTTGTGTGTCGTCCGGGGAGCCGCACCGACGAAATGCCGTGCGCCAAGCGAATCCTCTCCAACTTGACGCGGCGCGCCTACCGAGAGCCCATGGTCGAGGCGGACGTTCAGATGCTGCTCCCCTTTTACATCACAGGCCGTACTGAGGGGGGGTTCGACAGGGGTATCCAGCGGGCGATCGAACGAATGCTCGTGAGCCCGAAGTTCTTGGTACGGATTGAACGTGATCCCGCGAACGTTCCGGCGAACACGCCCTATCGCATCAGCGATGTGGAGCTGGCGTCGCGTCTATCATTTTTCCTGTGGAGCACCATCCCCGACGATGAGTTGTTAGACCTCGCGGCGCACGGAAGACTCAACGAACCAGCAGTACTTGAACGACAGGTGCGGCGAATGCTGGCCGACGCCCGTTCGCAGGCGTTCGTGAGCAACTTTGCCGGCCAATGGTTGTACTTGCGCAATCTGTCGGGCACCGACCCGAATCAGGTGTTGTTCCCGGACTTTGACGATGGTCTGCGTCAGGCGTTCCGACGGGAAACCGAGCTCTTGGTTCAAAGCATTCTGCACGAGGACCGGAGCGTGCTCGATCTACTAAATGCGAACTACACATTCCTGAACGAACGGCTGGCCCGGCACTATGGGATTCCGCATGTGTACGGAAGCCACTTCAGGCGCGTGACGCTCAGCGACGGCCAGCGGAGCGGACTGCTGGGCCACGGGAGCATCCTGACGGTAACCTCGTACGCCACCAGGACCTCTCCGGTGCTCCGTGGCAAGTGGATCCTTGAAAACATTCTCGGCACCCCTCCACCACCGCCTCCACCGAACGTGCCGGCGCTGCAAGAGAAGGACGCCTCGGACAAGCCCCTCTCGATGCGGGAGGCCATGGTCCAGCACCGCGCCAATCCCGTCTGTGCAGGTTGTCATAGGCCCATGGATCCGCTGGGCTTGGCGCTCGAGAACTTCGACGCGGTGGGCAGCTGGCGCACACGCAGCGAGGCCGGGAGGCCCCTTGATGTCTCCGGCACCCTTCCCGACGGGACCGCTTTTGATGGCGTAGCCGGGCTGCGACAGGTGTTGCTGAGCCATCCCGAGAGCTTTCTCAACACCGTGACCGAAAAACTTCTCACGTATGCCTTGGGCCGCGGCGTTGAATCTTATGACGCTCCGACCGTCCGCACGATAGTTCGCGAAGCCAGCAGAAGTGATTACGCTTTCTCGTCGCTGATCTTCGGCGTCGTCAAGAGCGTCCCGTTCCAGATGAGGAGATCCCAGTCATGATCATCACCAAAAAGGCCCTGCCGCGGCGGACGGTCCTCCGAGGTATCGGTACGACGTTGGCGTTGCCGCTGCTCGATGCGATGGTCCCGGCTCTGTCCGCCACGGCCAAAACGGCCGCCAACCCGGTGCGGCGGTTAGGCTTCATCTACATTCCAAACGGGGTCATCCTGGACCACTGGACACCGGTGAATGAGGGCACAAGCTTCGAGTTCTCACCGACTCTGAAGTCGCTCGCGCCATTTCGAGACCACCTGGTTGTGCTAAGTGGACTCGCCCACGGGCAGGCAAAGTCATTTAACGACGGAAACGGCGACCATCCACGGTCCAGCACGGCGTGGCTGACCGGTGCCCACAGTAAACGCACCGCAGGCTCCGACGTCGCGGCCGGTACCAGTGCGGATCAAATCGCTGCGAGGGAGCTGGGCCGGCACACGCAACTGCCATCGCTCGAGATGGCGCTGGAGAACAACGAAATACTGGTCGGCGCCTGCGAGGCCGGCTATAGCTGTGTCTATCAGAACACGATTTCTTGGCGGACACCTACGATGCCACTCCCCATGGAGATCCACCCGCGCGCGGTCTTCGAACGGCTATTCGGCGAGGAGGCGACCGCGGCGGAGCAGCTTATTCAGAGGCGAACGACTCGCAGCATTGTCGATTCGGTGACCCAGGAGATGGTCCGCCTCCAGAAGACGCTCGGCGCGAGTGATCGCGTCAGAGTCAGGGATTATCTGGATTCCGTTCGCGATATCGAGCAGCGCATTCAGAGGACTGAAACAACGAACACGGAGTCAACGCTGTCGCTGCCCGAGCGTCCGGTTGACATCCCCGAAACGTTCGAAGAGCACGCGAAGTTGATGTTTGACTTGCAGGTGCTGGCCTACCAAACCGACATGACCCGCGTCGTGTCGTTTCTGATGGCTCGCGAATCGAGCAATCTAACGTACCCCAACATCGGCGTACCCGATCCGCACCACGCTCTGTCACACCACCGACTCGACCCGGAGTTGATAGGCAAGGCTGCCAAAATCAACGCGTATCATGTCCAGATGCTCGCGTATCTCTTGGAGAAGTTACGCACCACCCCCGACGGCGACGGCTCTCTCCTTGACCATGTGATGATCCTCTATGGGGGCGGCATGAGCGATGGCAATCTGCATTCGCATACAGACCTCCCTGCGCTCGTCGCGGGAGGAGGCGCGGGCCGGCTCAAGGGAGGACGTCACGTCAGGTGCGCGCAGGATACCCCGATGGCAAATCTCCTCCTCGCGCTGCTGAACAAGGCCGGGGTGCCCACTGAAACGCTGGGCGACAGCACGGGACAGCTCGAGCTCGAATCGCTGCCTGAGCTGTAATCCATGTGTAATCCATGTGTGGCACTCCCTACCACCACCCACAACGAGGGATGTTGACTTCACCATAGTAGTTCGCTGCTCCCGACCCAAGTTCAAAGAGGGGCCGTGTCCTCGCATTGACTGCCTCGGCAGGGGGGCCGATAATGAACAACCTCGTGAACGGCGGTCCCATGTAGGAGGTTGTGTGGCCAAACGGATTCTTATCGTAATCGTCACTTGGGCGGCAGTTGTTCTGCCGATGTCCGCAAGCGTTCACGCAGTCGGTCAGTCTCAGGCGGGGCGCCAGCCGGCTGCTGGAAGTACCGACGGATCGTCGCCGAGTGTTGATCCAGGTGCCCTCCTCAGCAGGTATTGCTTCGGGTGCCACAACGACCGGACGAAGACGGCCGGCCTCGCACTTGACACGCTGGATCTCGCGAAAATCAGTGAGCGCGCTGACACATGGGAAAAAGTCGTCCGAAAACTTCGTGCTGGCATGATGCCGCCTCCTGGCCGCCCTCGGCCGGATGGCGCGACGTACCAAGGTCTGGTGTCATGGTTCGAAAGGGAACTGGATCGGGCTGCCGCGGCGCGGCCCAATCCGGGTCGGACGGAGGCGATCCATCGGTTGAACCGCGCTGAATATGTGAATGTGGTCCGCGACTTATTTGGGCTCGAGCCCGACGTGAGCGAACTGTTGCCGACTGACGACGCGAGCCACGGCTTTGACAATATTGCGGGGAATCTCGCGATTACGCAATCGGCGCTGGAGCAGTACCTGTCCGTGGCCCGACGGATTAGTCGCGCGGTGGTTGGCAGCCCGTTGCCGTTGCCGATGGTACGGGAATATGCGGTACCTGACTCGCGGAGCCAATACGACCACGTGGATGGGCTGCCCTTTGGGACTAGAGGAGGCCTACTGGTGCAGCACAATTTCCCGCGGGACGGCGTTTATCAGTTTGATATCGAACTGATGTGCCGTGTCAGCGGCGGTTGTGATGGCGCCGCCGGGTTGGTCGACCCGCACCAACTCGAAGTCGCAATCGATGGCGAGCGCGTGCATCTGTTCACGATCGAGCCGCGGGCGAGCGCCAGACCCGAGAGCGAGCGAAAGCTAGGGGTTCGGGTGCCGGTTAAAGCCGGCCCGCGCGACGTTAGCGTGGCGTTCTTGGCGCTGCCCACAATTACCGAGGTGGATTCGCGGATGAAGCGTTTCACGCGACCGTACCACATCAATGAAAATCAGGGGCGGCCCGACCAGACGATCTACTGGCCGTTCGTGGACCGGGTCGCGATTCTGGGCCCCTTTGACGCCACCGGCCCGGGGGATACCCCGAGTCGTAACCGCGTTTTTGTGTGCTATCCGCGGCAGCTTGGCGAGGAGACCGGATGTGCGCGAAGGATTCTGAGAACCCTCGCCCGACGGGCGTACCGTCGGCCGGTCGTCGATGCGGACATTGAGCCGCTGCTGCGATTTTACGAACAAGGACGAGCCGAAGGGGACTTCGAGGCCGGCATCGAGCTGGCCTTGCAACGTCTGATGGTGAGCCCGCACTTCCTGGTGCGGGTTGAACGCGATCCAGCCGGGGTCCAACCCAACACGGTGTATCGCATCAGCGATGTTGAGCTTGCGTCGCGTCTGTCGTTCTTCCTATGGAGTAGCATGCCCGACGACGAGCTGCTCGATTTGGCGGCCCGCGGCAGATTGAAGAACTCGGCAGTTTTCGAACGGCAGGTGCGTCGGATGCTGGCCGATCCCCGATCGAAGGCCCTCGTCAGGAACTTTGCGGGCCAGTGGCTGCAGCTCCGGAACCTGAATGCGGCTATTCCGACCCAGTCGCGATTTCCCGATTTCGACGACGATCTTCGGCAGGGATTTCGACAGGAAACGGAACTGTTCGTCGACAGCATTGTGCGTGAGAACCGGAGCGTACTGGAGCTGTTGGCGGCTAATTACACGTTCGTGAACGAACGGCTGGCGCAGCACTACGGGATTCCGGAGGTCTATGGCACGCACTTCAGGCGTGTAACGCTTCCCGATGAATCCCGTCGTGGCCTGTTGGGCCAAGGTAGCATTTTGCTGGTTACCTCGCGCCCGAACCGGACGTCTCCAGTGCTGCGTGGGAAATGGATCCTCGAGAATCTTCTCGGCACGCCGCCGCCCGATCCGCCGGCGAATGTCCCGGCGCTACAGGAGAACCGGGAAGGCAGCAGGCGCCCTCTGACGGTGCGCGAACGGTTGGCCCAACATCGGACTAATCCAGTCTGTGCAAGCTGCCACGCTATGATCGACCCGCTAGGGTTCGTGCTCGAGAATTTCAACGCGACGGGGCAGTGGCGGGAATTCCAAGAAGGACACAAGCCGATCGACACATCCGGCGTACTGCCCGATGGGACCAAATTCGCCAACCTCGCAGAATTCCGCGCCGCGCTCGTCCGGAATCCTAAGGCGTTGGGAACGACCGTGACGGAAAAGCTTCTGACGTATGCCTTGGGCCGAGGGTTGGAAGCGTACGACATGCCAGCTGTCCGCGGCATTGTGAACGAGGCCGCTGCGGACGGGTTCAAACTGTCCTCGCTGATCGTCGGCGTTAGCAAAAGTATTCCATTCCAAATGCGGCGGTCCCAGGGTGCGCTTCCGACCATTGTGGCGGGCGATTCCTTGGGGACGCAGCCGACTCGGTAAGGGAGAACTGGCCATGATGATGATTACGAAGATGGCTCTGCCGCGGCGCACGGTGTTGCGTGGCTTTGGCGCGACGCTCTCGCTTCCGTTTCTTGAGGCAATGATGCCTGCGCTCACGGCGATGGCGAAGACTCCCGCGCCCATGCGGCTGGGGGTCGCGTATGTGCCAAATGGTGTGCAGTTGATCAACTTCGTGCCAAAAACAGAGGGCGCGGCGTTCGAGATCACGCCGATTCTCACGCCACTGTCATCATTCCGGGATCAGTTGACCGTGATCAGCGGCCTCTCGAACGTCACAGCGGAGATGTTGGATGAGGGCGGCGGAGCTCATGCGCGCCCGGCCGGCACGTGGTTAAGCGGCGTGCGCGTGAAGCGGACGACAGGCGAAGCGGAGGTTCATGCCGGTAAGACGGTCGATCAATACGCAGCGGACGTATTGAGCAAGGACACACCGCTACGTTCGCTCGAGCTTGCTCTGGAACCGAATTTCGTCGTGGGCAATTGCGAAACCGGGTACAGCTGCACGTATATCAACACGACCTCGTGGCGCACGCCGACGACGCCATTGCCAATGGAGACCAATCCGCGGGTGGTCTTCGAGCGCTTGTTTGGGGATGCTCCGACCACCGAGGCGCGCATCGCGCAGATGAAACGCGATCGCAGCCTGCTCGATTCGGTGGGGGAGGAGGCCTCGCGTCTGCAGCGCATGTTAGGACCCGGCGATCGGCGGCGATTAGTCGATTATCTGGACGCCGTTCGCGATGTCGAGCGACGGCTGCAGATGACGGAGCAACGCGCTGCCACGTCCGTCGACGCGCCACCAGCGCCGCTCGGCATTCCGGAGTCGTTTAGCGAGCATGCGGAGCTGATGTTCGATTTGCAGTTCCTCGCGTACCAGGCGGACATCACGCGAGTCGTGTCGTTCCAGATTGCGCGCGAGCTGAGCACGCGGGCATATCCCGAGATAGGCGTCGTTGAGGCGCATCATGACGTCTCGCATCACGGGAACGAGCCGGAAAAGATGGAAAAGAACACCAAAATCAATACCTATCACATTCACTTGTTCGCGCATCTGGTTGAGAAGATGCGGTCCACGCCGGACGGTGATGGCTCCCTGCTGGATCATTCGATCTTGCTGGCGGGTGCTGGCATGGGCGACGGAAACGAGCATAGCCCGCACAATCTGCCCATTGTCCTGGTGGGTGGGGGCGGGCGACTGAAGGGCGGCCGTCATTTGAAGTATCCGCTCGACACGCCCATGATGAATCTGGGCTTGAGCTTATTGGACAAGGTTGGCGTCGAAGTCGATAGCTTGGGCGACAGCACAGGCAGGCTTAATGGCGTTTAAGACGACTGGGCGGCGGCTGTTTCGTTCCAGAGGCGGCCGCAACGAGATTGCAATCGGCAGCTACAGGAGGTCGGGAATGCGAGCGAAACACGCGATCTGGTGGTGGGCAGTGCCGGTGCTCGGCGTGATCAACCTGGCCGCAGTGCGCGAAATCCCCGTCGTGGATGCGGCCAAGCATGGTGACGTGCCGACCGTACGCGCATTGCTGAAACAGCAGGCCGATGTAAATGCGACCGAGCCGGACGGCACAACCGCCCTGCATTGGGCGGCATACCGTGACCAGGCGGAAATTGCGGATCTGCTGATTCGAGGTGGGGCGCAGGTCCAAGTCAAGAACCGATACGGCGTTACACCGCTGTCATTGGCCTGTAAGAACGGGAATGGCGCGATCGTCAGCAGCCTCCTCGCGGCGGGAGCTGATCCTAATACGGCTCTTCCTGGTGGAGAGACAGCGCTCATGACGGCGGCACGCACCGGGAACGCGGCGGTCGTGCAAGCACTCCTGCAACATGGTGCCAATGTAAATGCGCGGGAGACCACCCGCGGACAGACGGCGTTGATGTGGGCGGCAGCGGAAGGACATGCGGCTGCCATCCGCCTGTTGATCAGAGCCGGGGCTGAGGTGGGTGCCAGGTCCGAGCCTCCGGCGGCGGCGTGGGCGTACGGGACGATGGCCGCCTCTGCCAATCCGGGCGGGAAACCGCTGCCGCGCCTCGACCGGTTCACGCCGTTACTCTTTGCTGCGCAGGCGGGACAGATCGAAGCAGTTCGTGCGTTGATAGAAGGCGGTGCGAAGATAAACGAGACGGCACCAGATGGGACGACGGTGTTGATGCTGGCGCTCGCCAACGTGCATTTCGAGCTGGCGTCGACCCTAATCGACCTCGGCGCGGATGTGAATATCAACGCGCCGGGATGGACCGCGTTGCACCAGGTGGCGCGCGCCCGGAATCCTTCCATCGGACAATGGCCCCCACCCGTTCCGACGGGGAGGGTGGACAGCCTGGACGTCGCCAAGGAGCTGATCGCACGCGGCGCTGATGTGAATGCGCGGGCTACCACGCAGGTTGGTGATTGGTATGCGAATCGGCAGACGCTGAAGCACGCAGGCGCAACTCCGTACATACTGGCGGCAAAAGGCGCCGATTTCGAATTGATGCGCGTGTTGCTCGCTGCCGGCGCGGATCCGCTCGCGAAGACCGAGGATGGCACGACCGCGTTGATGGCCGCCTCCGGAGTGGGCTTGACGCGTGTTGATGAGGATGGCGGAACCAATGCGGATGCGGTGGAGGCGGTAAAGATAGTCTTGGAAGCGGGCGCGGACGTGAACGCGGTGAATTACGCTGACGATACGGCCCTGCACGGCGCTGCGTACCGGGGTGAAAACACGATCGTCGAACTCCTGGTGAATCGCGGAGCGAAGCTCGACGTGAAGAACAAAAAGGGTTTCACACCGCTGAGAGTCGCGAACGGCGAAGAAGTGAAGGGCATGAATATTCAACCGAAACCATGGACGGTTGCGCTTCTTCGAAAGATGATGGTTGACCACGGCCTGACTCCAGAGATGATGACCGATGCCGAGAAGTTCTCGGCGGAGAAGTTCGCGTTTGGCGCCAAATGAGGTGCCGTTTTGTTCTTGGGGAATCGCACCTTCCCGCCGAGCGTGGCGCGGTGCCGGCCGGAGCGGCTTGGCGGCGATAGCGGTGATTCGAAGATGATCTCGGAGGCGGACGCTTGTCGATCGCGCTGCCAATCTTCCCGGTTTTCTAGAAGGCGAACACGACTGTCAGCGTGATTCAACTGTCGGGCTGCGGATCCTCGAGTTAAGCGTGCGGACCTTCTGTAGGCGCTGCGAATTGCGACCGGAATCGATCGACGCTGCGGGACTGTGAATCAGAGGAGAGCACATGGCCGGGAAAGATGCTGCTGACATCCTACTCATCGGAAGCGGAGCCGCCGGTGGACCATTCGCATGGGCGCTGAGCCAGATCCCTGGATTGAAGATCGTCTGCCTTGAGCAGGGTGATTGGGATCAGGATCCGCGCGAGCGCCACGCGGTGATGGCTCAACAATACAGCAACCGCGCGTGGCTGAATGAACAACAGCGGAATCGTGCTGACGACGAGGAATTTGAGCGGCTGGCCAAGAAACGGCAAGCGGGAGCGAACTACTTCCTGAACGGGTATCCCTACGACTATACGGAATCGTATTGGCAACCGGTGATGGGTAATCACGTCGGTGGCGCGATGGTCCATTACGGAGGGGGATGGGACCGATTTCACACATCTGATTTCCTCTGGCGAAGCTTGACTGGTCTTACCGACGATTGGCCGCTTCGGTATTTCGACCTGGCCCCGTACTATGACGCGAACGATAACTTCATCGGGGTGGTCGGCGTTCCCGGCAACCCAGCGTTCCCTCCGCGTTCGGTGAGTATGTTGCCTGCAGCGAAATTGAATGCCGGCTCAGAACTGCTGAGGAGTGCATGCGAAGAACTGGGCTGGCATTGGTGGCCGAGCGAGTCGGCGAATATTTCCGTTCCGTTCAAGAATCGGGATCCGAAGAACCCGCGCCAACGAAAAAACCGATCCGATCTCGTGCACTGGCCCGAGGCGATTCGTAACGGCGTCGAGTTAAAAACGAGAGCCACCGTCCGAGAGGTGACCGTCAATAAGAAAGGACTGGCAGACGGCGCGCTCTATTACGATGCGAACGGCAAACTGCAGGAACAAAAGGCGCGAATCGTCGTCTTGGCCTGCAACGGCATTGGTACCCCGCGCGTGCTCCTCAATTCGAAATCGAACCGGTTCCCGAATGGCTTGGCGAATCGGAGCGGGTTCGTCGGCAAATGCCTCATGGCCCATCCGCTTGGGCGTGCGGTGGGTGCATTTGAGGATGTGAATGCGGCGCCGGCTCTGGGAGGCAGCGGTTTCACCACCCATGAGTTCTACGATGCGAACCTCTCTCGCGGATTCGTTGGAGGCTTTACGTTGAGTGGAGGCGGTTTCAGCACAGCCGCCGCTGTCGCGCTCGGCAAACCGCCCGAAGCGTTTGCGACGGTCATCCCCGCATCACTCGAGCAAGGGCCGGGAAGAAGCCGACAGAGGATAGCCTGGGGGCGAGCGCACCACGTCGCGTTCCAGTCACGGTATAGACATACGTTGTCGCTTACGATCATCGCCAGCGAATTGCCTGACGAGCACAATCGAGTAGAAATCCACCCGACCCTTACCGACGATTTCGGAATTCCCGCACCGAAACTGTTCTACAAGCAAACGGAGAACACGGCCAAGTTGATGGAGTTTGCTTTCGAGCGAGCCAAAGAGCTGCTCTCAGCCGCGGGCGCCAAGGAGATCATGTCCGCGCAGCTCGACACAGCGTACATGGGAAGAGGAGCCGCACCAGGTCATTATCTTGGCACCGCACGAATGGGAACCGATCCCAAGCGTTCGGTAGTGGATAAATGGGGTCGGGCTCACGATGTTCGGAACTTGTTCGTTATCTGCGGCGCGGCTTTCACGACTGGCGGGGCGACCGTGCCGACGTCGACGATCCAGGCCAACGCTTTGCGCGTTGCGGATTACATCAAGGCCAACGCGAAGCGGATGGAAACGGCGTAGGGCTGTAGTACCGGATTGCGAAAGGGTGCGAAGGAGATTCTGCCATGAAAAAGGCGCGCGACGGCAATGGAGATCGCGAAGCAACGGTATCGCGGCGGCAGTTCATTCAAGGCGTCATTGCGACGTCCGCGACCGCTGGTCTTGTCGGCCTGCCCACCGGAGCCGGCGCGGCTGCGGTGGGAGCGACGATCGGCGCCGCGCTCCCGGTCGTCGCCATCGCGCGCGGCGCGATGCGCAGACCGCACGCGAGCAGCGCGCCGTCCGCGTCGCGCGCGACGCGCAGCAGCGGTTTCTGCGCGACCAGGCGACCGACTTCGATCGCGCCGTGGCCGACCATGACCTCGTCGAGCCGCAGTTCCTCGAGCGCGAAGAACGGCGCGTCGTCGCCGTCGGCGAACGCGAGCGCGCTGATCTTCGCGCTCGCGATCACGCCGCCGCCGTCGCGTGCGCGCACCGCGGTCGCCACGGAACCGCGGAAGCGCCCGGCGCGCAGCGTCGACTGCAGTCCGGCGCGTTCCAGCCAGGGGACGAACGGGCCGGCGACGATTCGATTGCCGACCAGCTCGACGAGCAGTTCGACGTCGAGCGGTCCGGGCTTGCTCCGGATCGAGCCGGTCATCGCGAGTTCGTCGGCGATGCTCGGCGCGACGATGCGCGCGCGCAGTTGAGCGGTGTCGCCCTCACCGGCGTCGGAGTCGGCGGCGCCGCCGAAGGCGAGATCGCGCACGTCGACCTCGATCTCGTCGGGCGCGAACGCGAGCGGCGGGGGGGGGGGCCCGGCGGGGCAAGGGGCGCGCGTG
>ORMF010723755.1_pt1 | contig 16533 bp, 18 predicted proteins | sample 1779871 | NCBI WGS metagenome assembly ORMF01 (sample SAMEA104232316, study PRJEB22302) | groundwater metagenome | biome: forest; feature: aquifer; material: groundwater | place: USA | collected 2011-08-07 | depth 5.4 m
AAGGGTCCAGATGCGAGGCGGCGCCCCGCCGTTCGAGTTGAGCGGCCGCCGCGAGACGAGGGCTGAGCCGATCCGCACGCGAGGCGGCCTCCTGTACGTTGAGCGTGCGGCCAAGGGCGCCAACGAAGCAGGTGGGCCCTTATCGCCGGCCTGCTAGCCCTTGGCGGCGCGGACAAAGCGCAGCTGGAGGTCGTACAGCATCTCCTCCAGGAGGTGGCTCTCTTGATCGGTCCGGTTGCCCTCCGTCTTGACCCGGAGGAGCGAGAGAAGATCGATGGCGTCTTTCGCCTGATCGAGATCGAGAACGCGCTCACCGGTCTCCGGATCGGCCGCCTCGCCCAGGTTCACGAGGGCGGAACTCGCGAGCATGATGAACAGGCCCTGGAGATCGGGGCCTCCCTGGGGCGCCGGGGCCGGACCCTGGGACGCAGAGCCCGCGGCGGCGGCGCGTGGGGCTGGGGCGGCGGGGTCGGGTGGACCCGGGGCGGGCGGCGACTCGTCGGTTTCGTCGCGTCGCCGCCTGTCCGTGACCTTGAACGTTTCGTCTTCAGCCATGCGATGTCTTCATGCCATGCGTTGTCTTCATGCCATGCGTTGTCTTCATGGGGGGCGGCCAGAGCCTAGCATGCGGTCCCAAGACCTTCAAGGACCCGACCCCCTTGTGTATAATACGCTGGCGACTTCGGGATCGCTCATGGCAGACTCCGCCGGCGTTCTCTTCGAAGCACTGCTGTCCCTCATGGGCCGCCTAAGGGGCGAGGGAGGTTGCCCGTGGGATCGCGAGCAGACGCACGCCTCCCTCAAGCCTTACCTGATCGAAGAGACCTACGAAGCGCTCGAAGCCCTGGACGAGGGCCGGACCGACCACATCGTCGAAGAGCTGGGAGACGTTCTCTTCCAAGTGGTCTTCCACTGCCAGATAGCCCGGGAACGGGGCGAGTTCACGATGGCGGAGGTCTTGCAAGAGATTCTCCGGAAAATGACGAGCCGGCACCCTCATGTCTTCGCGGACGCCCAAGTGGCCGATGCCCGTCAGGCGCTGAGCCAGTGGGAGCGGATCAAGAACGCCGAGGGGCGCGGCGACGGGAGCCCAAGGTCGGCGCTCGACGGCGTGCCGCAAAGCCTACCGTCGCTCTTGCGTGCGCAGCGCTTGCAGGTGAAGGCCGGGCGTGCCGGCTTCGACTGGCCCACGTGGCGGGAGGCATGGAGCAAGGTGCGCGAGGAGATAGCGGAGACCGATGAGGCCGTGACGGCAGGCGATGCCGCCCGGATCGGGGCCGAGATCGGGGACCTGCTCTTTTCCCTCGTAAATGTAGCCAGGCTGCTTGAAATTGATGCTGAGGACTCCCTTCGAAAAGCCGCCGATACGTTCACCCGACGTTTCAAGGAGGTGGAGGCCGCGATGAGGGCCGAGGGCCGGCAGGTGGACGAGGCGTCCGCGGAAGATCTCAACCGGGAATGGGAGGCCGCGAAGTCGCGCGAGGCGTCCGGCCGGGGCGGGGCGGGGCGATGCCAGGGTGGGGCGGGGCAATGAAGGTCAAGATCGGCAGCACCACGTTCTCGATCGTCCGGGGCGATATCACCGAGGCGGAGGTGGACGCCGTCGTGAACGCGGCCAACGCCGAGCTCTGGATGGGCACGGGCGTGGCGGGCGCGATGAAGCGCAAGGGCGGCACCGTGATCGAGGAGGAGGCTGTGCGCCAGGGTCCGATCGAGCCGGGCGAGGCGGTGCTGACCGTCGCCGGCAATCTGCCCGCGACCCACGTCATCCACGCCGCCGCCATGGGACGCGACCTCAAGGCCGACGCGAACATGATCGCCGCGGCCACGCGCTCATCGCTCGCAATCGCCGACAAGCACCGGATGCTGTCCATCGCCTTCCCAGCCCTGGGCTCGGGCGTGGGCGGCGTGCCTCCGGCTCAGTCCGCGGATACCGTGATCTCGACCGTCGTCGAGCACGTGCGCACGGGCAAGACGAGCCTGCAGAAGGTGGTCTTCGTTCTCTACCAGGACGAGACCCTCAAGGCGTTCTCCGACGCCCTGCGGCGCCTCGCGGGGGCCGGTTGAAGGGGCCCGCGGCCCCTCGAACCGAACCGATGGCAGAACCCAAGCTCGGACAACCAGTCAGCCGGCGCCTTGGCGATCTCCTCGTCCGCGAGGGGCTGATCGACAACGAGCAGCTCGCGCGCGCGCTCCAGGAACAAAAGGGCTCCAACGACAAGCTCGGCTCCATCCTCGTCAAGCTCAACCTCGTCACCGAAGAGAAGCTGATCGAGTTCCTGTCGCGGCAGTACGGCATCCAGTCGATCACGCTTTCACAGCTGGACGTCGACCCGGGCGTGCTCAAGCTCGTGCCGGAGCAGCTCGCGCGCAAGTACGAAGTCCTGCCCGTCAAGCGCCAGGGCAACCAGCTGACGCTCGCCATGGGAGACCCGACCAACGTATTCGCGCTGGACGACGTCGAGTTCATGACCAACCTCCAGGTCATCCCCATGGTCACGTCCCAGGCGGCGATTCGCAAGGCCATCGACCGGGCCTACGAATCACAGGGCGGGGCCATGGCCGACCTCGTCTCGGAATTCGAGGGGGCCGCCGCTGACGTCGAGCTGGTCGATGGCAGTGAGGAGAGCGCCGCCAAGGTCGACGTCTTCGAACTGAAGGAGTCGGCCGACGAGGCGCCGATCGTGCGCCTCATCAACATGATCCTGGTGGACGCGATCCGCCGGGGGGCCTCCGACATCCACCTCGAGCCCTACGAGAAGGTGTTCCGGGTGCGCTTCCGCGTCGACGGCGTCCTGCACGAGATCATGACACCGCCCAAACGCCTCGAGGCCGCGCTCACCTCGCGCGTCAAGATCATGTCGAACCTGGACATCGCCGAGCGACGCCTCCCGCAGGACGGCCGCATCAAGCTCCGCTTCAAGGAGCGCGACATCGACTTCCGCGTGTCCACGCTGCCGACGATCTTCGGCGAGAAGACCGTCATGCGTATCCTCGACAAGGAATCGCTCCAGCTCGACCTGGCCCTGCTGGGCTTCGACCCGTGGTGCCTCGAGCAGTTCACCAGGGCTATCCACAGCCCGTATGGCATGATCCTCATCACGGGGCCCACGGGCTCGGGCAAGACGACCACGCTCTACTCGGCCATCCACACCATCAACTCGCCCGACATCAACATCATGACGGCCGAGGATCCCGTCGAGTACAACCTCAAGGGGGTCAACCAGGTCCAGATCAACGAGGAGATCGGGCGCACCTTCGCCGGGGCGCTGCGCGCCTTCCTGCGCCAGGATCCAGACGTCATCCTGGTCGGCGAGACGCGCGACCTCGAAACAGCCCAGATCGGTATCCGGGCCGCGCTGACCGGCCACTTGGTGCTGACGACGCTGCACACCAACGACTGCCCGTCCACCGTGGCGCGCCTGCTGGACATGGGCATCCCGCCCTTCCTCGTGTCCTCCTCCCTGATGCTGATCCTCGCCCAGCGGCTCGGACGGCGGGTGTGCAAAGACTGCAAGCAGCCGTACGAGGCCGACGAGGAGACGCTCGTGCCCTACGGCCACATCCCGCAGGGGCTGGGCAAGGTCAACTTCTACAAGGGCAAGGGGTGTGCGACGTGCAGCTTCACCGGCATGAGGGGGCGCGTGGCCATCTACGAGGTCATGCCGGCCTCCCAGGAGATCCGCGACTTGATCATCCGGAACGCGCCGGCGGTCGAGATCGGCGAGATGGCGCAGGCCCAGGGCATGAAGACGCTCCGCCAGAATGCGCTTCAGAAGGTGCTCGACGGCATGATGACCGTGGAAGAGGTCCTCCGGGTTACCCTTGGGTAGCACGAAACCAACGGAGGAGAACGCCTAGGCCATGGCCGCGACGATGCACGACCTGCTGACCATCATGATCGAGCGGGGGGCGTCCGATCTACACATCACGACGGGCACCCCGCCGCAGATCAGGCTGCACGGCAAGCTGGCGCCGCTCACGCAGTTCGAGCGTCTGACGCCGCAGGACACCCAGCGGCTGGCCTACAGTGTCCTGAACGAAGCGCAGAAGCAGAAGTTCGAGGAGGACAACGAACTCGACCTGTCCTTCGGCATCCAGGGCCTGGCACGGTTCCGATGCAACGTCTACCGCCAGCGCGGCGCGGTCGCGGCCGCGATCCGGGTCATCCCCATCAATATCCGCTCGTTTGACGAGCTCGGCTTGCCCCCGGTCGTCGAGCAGCTGGCCGACCGGCCCAAGGGCCTGATTCTCGTCACCGGGCCCACAGGCTCGGGCAAGTCGACGACGCTCGCGGCCATGGTGGACAAGATCAACAACGAGCGCTCCGAGCACATCATGACGATCGAGGATCCGATCGAATTCGTCCACCTTCACAAGAAGTGCCTGGTGAATCAGCGCGAGGTCTTCTCGGACACGCAGTCGTTCAAGAACGCGCTCAAGTACATCCTCCGCCAGGACCCGGACGTGGTGCTGGTGGGCGAGATGCGGGATCTGGAGACCATCGCCGCCGCGCTGACGATCGCCGAGACGGGCCACCTTACGCTCGGCACGTTGCACACCAACTCCTGCGCCCAGACCATCAACCGCATCATCGACGTCTTCCCCAATACCCAGCAGTCCCAGGTGCGGGCGCAGCTGTCGCTGGTCCTCGAAGGCGTGCTCTCCCAGCAGCTGATCCCGACGGCCGACGGCAGGGGCCGGGTTATGGCTCTCGAGATCATGGTGACCACGCCGGCCATCCGGAACCTGATCCGCGAGGAAAAGATCCACCAGATCTACTCGGCGCTACAGGCGGGCCAGAAATTCGGCATGCAGACCATGAACCAATCGCTCATCGAGCTGGTTCAGAAGCGCCAGATCAGCCGCGAAGAGGCGCTCAACCGGAGCATGCTGCCGGAGGAGCTGTCCCAGCTGGCGGCCGGCCTCTCGGGCGCACCTGCCGCCGCCGGCCTCACGGGCGGCTCCCCGTTCGGCAAGCGGTGACCACTGCCCGGCGAGATGCGAGCTGAAATAGACAGGAGAGTGTGACATGGCGGTCTTCACGTACCAGGGCCGCGGTGCCGGCGGGACGACCACCGGCGAGATCGAAGCGCAAGATCGGACAGCCGCGGTGGGCGAGCTCCGCAAGCGCGCCATCCTCGTCACGAAGATCAACGAGAAGACCGGCGGCAAGACCCCGAGCAAGGCCGGCACCAAAGTCAAGGACAAGGAAATGGCGATCTTCACGCGCCAGTTCTCCACCATGATCGACGCGGGCCTGCCGCTCGTGCAGTGCCTCAACATCCTGGCTGAGCAGAGTGAGTCGAAGAACCTCCGGGACGTGACGGGTCTGGTCGCCCGTTCCGTGGAGCAGGGATCGACCCTGGCCGAGGCGCTGCGGCACCATCCGCGCAGCTTCGACGAGCTTTTTGTCAACCTGGTCGAGGTGGGCGAAACGGGCGGTATCCTGGACACGGTCTTTCAGCGCCTGGCCGCGTACATCGAGAAGGCCGCGGCGCTCAAGCGGAAGGTCAAGTCGGCCATGATCTATCCGTCGAGCATCATCGGCGTGGCGTTCGTGGTCGTCATCTTCATGCTGACCTTCGTGATCCCGACCTTCACCAAGATGTTCAAGGACCTGGGCGCCGACCTGCCGCTGCCGACCCAAGTGGTCGTCTGGCTCTCCGAGTTCGTGCAGAGCTACATCCTGCTCATCATCGCCGGCGCCATCGGCTGCGTCTTCGCCCTCCGGGCCTACTACCGGACGGAAAAGGGGCGCTCCACTATCGACGCGCTGCTGCTCAAGCTCCCCGTCCTCGGAACGCTGGTCCGCAAGGTCGCCGTCGCCCGCTTCACCCGCACGCTGGGCACGCTCGTGTCCTCCGGGGTGCCGATTCTGGAGGGGCTCCGCATCACCGCACGCACTGCCGGCAACCGTGTTGTCGAGAAAGCGGTCATGCAGTGCCGCGCCGCGGTGACCGAGGGCAAGACGCTGGCCGACCCGCTCAAGGCCTCGGGCGTCTTCCCCCCGATGGTCACCCAGATGATCTCGGTCGGCGAGCAGACGGGCGCGCTCGACGCCATGTTGTCCAAGATCGCCGACTTTTACGACGACGAGGTCGACACGGCCGTCGGCGCGCTCATGGCGCTGCTCGAGCCGGTCATGATCGTATTCCTCGGCGTGATCATCGGCGGCCTCGTCGTGGCCATGTACCTGCCGATCTTCAAGCTGGTCACGCTGGTCAAATAGCGCGTGCCGGCCGAAGAACCTCAGTCGCTTCGGACATCCCTGCGCGACCTGTGCTGGGCGCGGCTGATCACCGCCGCGATGGTCCTGGCCGCGGGCGCGGTGCTGCGCTACGCCGGCAGCTTCCAGTTCGCCTTCCTGTTTTTCGCCCTCGCCGTCTCGGTCGCCGGACTCGTGTCGTGCCTCCTCCTGATCGGGAGCGCGCACGCGACCGATCTCCGCCGCTTCGCGTGGATGCAGGTCTGCCTCGACGTGGCCCTGGTCACGGGCATCATCGCGGTGACCGGCGGCTCGCGCTCGGTCTTCACCTTCCTCTACGTGTTGACGGTGCTCGAGGGCGCTTCCCTGCTGGCCCGCCGCGGCGCCCTGGTCGCGGCCGGCCTCGCGGGCCTCCTCTATGTCGACGTCGTGCTGGGCCGCTACCTCTTGACCCTTCTTGGGCTGGCTGAGCCGGCCCCGCCGACGGCCCTCGAGGTACTCACCGTCCTGCTCAACGCGGCCGTGCTGTTCGCGATCGCCCTCCTGGCCGGCTCGCTCGCCGAGCGCTACTATCTCGCCCAACGCAGCCTCGAGAGCCAGCGCAAGGACTTCTCCGATCTCCAGGCGTTCCGCGACCTGATCTTTCAGTCGGTCGGCTCGGGACTGATCGCGGTCAACCCCGAGGGACGTGTCACCGCGTTCAACCGCGCGGCGGAGTCCATCACGGGGGTTGCCGGGCGGGAGGCGCTGGGTCAGACGTGGGAGGCTCTCTTCGGGCGGGAAGTTGACCTCGAGGAGGCGCGGCAGGCGGTCGCCGTGCCCGGTGCCCAGTCCCGGCGGTACGAGATCCGCCTCAGGAGGCGCGACGGGCACGAGGTGCCCGTGGGCATCTCGTTCTGGTCGCTGCGCTCCGGCGGAGGCGAGGTGGTCGGGCTCATCGGCATCTGCCAGGATCTCTCGTCCATCAAGCGGATGGAGCAGCGGGTGCTCCAAGCCGACCGCCTGGCGACCATCGGGCGGTTCTCCGCCAACATCGCCCACGAGATCCGCAACCCGCTGGCCTCGCTCTCGGGCGCCATCGAGGCGCTGGTCCGCGAGCTACCGGCCGATCCCGGTCGCGAGCGTCTCGTCGAAATCGTCCTGCGGGAGTCGGAGCGGCTCAACCGCATCATCCGCGACTTCCTCGAGTACGCCGGGCCGGCGCCCATGGCGAGCCAGGCCGTCGACCTCGCCGATCTCCTGGAGGAGGTCGTCCTCCTCGTCGAGCACCGCTCGCTGCCTGCCGAGCTCAAGGTGATTCGGGAATACGGCGAGAAGCTGCCGGCGCGGGTCGACCCCCAGCAACTACACCAGGCCATCTGGAACCTCTGCATCAACGCAGTGCAGGCCATGCCCGAGGGCGGCGAGCTGCGCGTGGGCGGTCGGATCGTGCCCGGCGCCGAGCCGCCGCGCCTGCAGCTCTGGATCAGCGACACGGGCCAGGGCATCGCGGAGAGCGACATGCCCCAGATCTTCGAGCCGTTCTTCTCCACGAAGGCGGAAGGCAGCGGCATCGGGCTCGCCCTCGTCTACCGGGTCGTCCAGGACCACGGCGGCCAGATCGAGGTGCGCAGCCAGCCGGGCGCCGGCACGAGCTTCATGCTGATCCTTCCGTCCGCTGACGCCGCGGTGTAGCATCGAGCCACCATGGCCAAGGCGCGCATCCTCGTGGTCGACGATGAGAAGAGCATGCGGGACCTCCTCTCGATCACCCTGGAGAAGGAGGGTTATGACGTCCTGACGGCGGCGGGCGGGGAGCCGGCCATCGAGGCGCTCCACCGCGAGTCCGTGGACGCCGTCATCACGGATCTCAGGATGCCGAAGGTGGACGGACTCCAGGTGCTGCGCGTCGCCAAGGAGGTCTCGCCCGACACGGCCGTCATCGTGATCACGGCGGTGGCGTCGACCGAGACGGCCGTGGAGGCGATGAAGCTCGGCGCCTACGACTACATCACCAAGCCGTTCAAGCTGGACGAGGTCAACCTCATCGTCCGCAATGCGCTCGAGCGCAAGCGTCTCCGGGACGAGAATCTCTACCTCCGCCGGCAGCTCGAGACGCAGCACCGCTTCGAAAACATCATCGGCAAGAGCGGCGTCATCACAGAGGTGTTCGACACCATCCGCAAGATCGCCGACAGCCCCTCGACGGCCATGGTCACGGGCGAGAGCGGCACCGGCAAGGAGCTGGTGGCCCGCGCCATCCACTTCAACAGCTTCCGCCGGGACAAGCCCTTCGTCTCCGTGAACTGCGGCGCCATCCCCGAGGGGCTGATGGAGTCGGAGCTCTTCGGGCACGTCCGCGGCGCCTTCACGGGCGCCGTGAGTAGTAAGATCGGTCTCTTCTCGGCGGCCGAGGGCGGCACTCTCTTCCTCGACGAGATCACCGAGATCCCGGCCCTTCTACAAGTCAAGCTACTCCGGGCGATCCAGGTGCGCGAGATTCGGCGCGTGGGAGACACCAAGGACATCAAAACGGACGTCCGGCTCATCGCCGCCTCGAACCGTGGCCTCGAGGAGGCCGTCCAGGAGGGGATCCTCCGCGAGGATCTCTTCTACCGGCTGAACGTCATCCCGATCCAGCTGCCGTCCCTGCGCGAGCGCCGCGAGGACATCCCGCTGCTCGTCGCACACTTTCTCCAGAAGTTCAGCAAGGAGATGGGGAAGGACGTGCGAGGGGTCACGTCCGATGCCATGGCCGTGCTCGAACGCTATCGCTGGCCCGGTAACATCCGGGAGCTCGAGAACGTGATCGAGCGGGCCGTCGTGCTCGGTGCCGGGGAGATGCTGGACGTCGACGCCCTGCCCGAGTCGGTCAGGCGCGAGCGGCCCTTCAAGGGGTTCGACGGTGTGGACCTGCCCGAGGATGGCCTGGACCTCGAGGCGGCGCTCGACACTATCGAAAGCCGGTATCTCCAGCGGGCGCTCGATCGGACCGGCGGTGTGCAGACCAAGGCGGCCGAACTCCTGAAGATGACCTTCCGCCAGTTCCGTTACAAGCTCCAGAAGCACCAGATGGTGCGCAGGGAGTCCGGCACCGATTCTTGACGCTTTTGGTTCATCCAGCTGACACGGGCTGTCCGGTCGACCAGATGAGCTGCCGCCCAGATCGAGATCCGCGACGATCAGATCCGCCAAGTGGGTCCTTCTTTTTCAATGTGTTAGGAGGTAGCTCCGGCTCGGGCCATGAGTCTGGCGTCATCAGATTGGCCATTTTCCTGGCCGCGAACAGCTGGCATCGAATGTGCTGTAGCTCTGATCAGAAGTCTGAGCTTCCATACCGGGCCGGATACGGCCCATACCCAACAAGGGGGAGACAGAGTCATGATCAGCTACTGGCACAAGAAGCGGAAGATGCTGGGCAACCAGCGCGGCTTCACGCTCATCGAGTTGATGATCGTGGTGGCCATCATCGGCATCCTGGCGGCTATCGCCATCCCGCTGTACACGAACGTGCAGACGCGCGCGCGTGTGGCCAAGGCCCAGGCGGACTCGCGGACCCTGGCCTCGATGGTCAGCGTCTACACGGCCCACATGGGCACCCTGCCGGCAACCCTCGCCCTCCTGTCTTCCGCTGCGGTCAACGGCCTGGGACAGAGCGCGGGTCCCTTTATCGGCGCGATGCCGGTCCCGCCCGTGGGCGGTAATCCATCCTGGCCCGTTGCCTACACCTACACCCCGAACACCGCCACGGGGGTGTTCTCCATCGGCGCCACGGGTGACGGCACGACCATCACCGTGCCGTAGGTCTCCACCTCACTCCGGACGAGTAGGACGAGGGAGGGACATGGTTCCCTCCCTCGTCGCATGTCCGGCTCCGGCATCCTGTCCCTCCCGAGGCCTCACTCCTGTACAATCCCGTCGTGCTCCCGCCCCTGTCCCTCGAGGCGACGTGCTTCCTGTTCGGTCTCGTCATCGGGAGCTTTCTCAACGTCGTGATCGCGCGCCTTCCAACCGGACGCAGCATCGGGCGCCCACCCTCAGCCTGCCCGGCGTGCGGCGCGTCGATCCGCTGGTACGACAACGTGCCCATACTCTCCTGGCTTTGGCTCCGCGGCCGGTGCCGCGCCTGTCGAGCCGTGATCTCGTGGCGCTATCCCGCGGTGGAGCTCGTGACGGCGGTGCTCTTCGCGCTCGCGGCCCGGCAGCTGGGGCCGACGCTCGATCTCGGCGCGGCGCTCCTCCTGCTGGCGGCCCTCGTCGCCATCGCGGGCATCGATCTGGACCACCAGATCATCCCGGATGTCATCACGCTGCCGGGCGTCGTGGTGGGCACGGTGGCGAACTTGGCCGTCCGCCCGGAAAGCTGGCCCGATACCCTGCTGGGCATCGTGGTGGGGGGAGGCCTCTTCCTGATCATCATCCTCGCGAGCCGCGGCGGCATGGGCGGGGGCGACATGAAGCTCGGGGCCATGATGGGCGCCTTCCTCGGATGGAAGCTCGTGCTGTTGGCCATCCTGCTGGGGGTCTTTGCAGGCGGCGCCGTTGCCATCGGCCTCCTCTCGACCGGCCGCAAGGGGCGGAAGGATCCCGTGCCCTTCGGCCCGTTTCTGGCCTTGGGAGCAGTCGTGAGCCTGTTGTGGGGACATAGCCTCCTGGCCTGGTATCTCGCCCGCTTCGTCGGCTAGCCGCACGGCCGGGCTGGCCCATTTCTTGCCCGAATCTTCGGCCGTGATCTCCATGGGTAGACACTGGGGCCTGACCCGGAGCCACGCCGGCTTCAGCCTGGTCGAGCTGCTCGTGCTTCTGGGCGTCATCGGGGCCCTCTGCAGCCTCTCCCTGCCCGCTTTCATGAGCTACTACAAGAGCGCACACGTGCGGGCGGCGGCTTCAGGCATCGCCGCGTATCTCAATCAGGCCCGGCAGCTGGCCATCCAGCAGAACCAGCGCGTCTGTGTGCACATCGCATCGACGGCACTGCACTACGCTCTGGGCAGTTGCGCCGGCACCGCCTGGGTCGGCCCCGGCACCGACGCGGCTGGCAATATCCCGGCGCCGGGCGGAATCGTCCTCACGACCACAGCCGATCCGGTGTTCAGCAACCTTGGCGCTGCCGCTCCGGCTGCGACCATCACGGTCACCCACGGCAGCGCCAGCCTGAGCGTCATCGTGTCGGCGTCAGGCCGCGTGGTCGTCGGGCGCTGACCCGGGATGCTCGCCGAGGTGCTGGCCGCCGTCGCGCTGGTAGCCATCGGCCTCACCGCGCTCGCCTCGGCCATCCCTGTGACCGGCGCGGCCGTGAGCGAAGGCGCCAGGCTCTCCACCGCCACCTTTCTTGCCGGCGCGCGTCTCGAGGAAGTCCGCGCCGCCGCGTGGAGCGCGGCACCGCCCGTGGATCGGCTCGGGGTGTCGGGCACGGCGCTGTCCCCTCCGCAGAACGGGGGCACGACGACCTTTGCCGACGAGGCGGCGCTACCCGAGCCATATGCCGGCTATAGCCGTCAAGTCAGGATTCACCATTGTGGCCTGCCCCCGGGCTGCGGCGCCGTCCTCTCCGCGCGCCTTCGTCAAGTCACGGTGACCGTGACGTACCGGCCGGTCACCGCCTCGGGCATAGCGCCGCTCGACAAGACCGTCTCAATCACAACGCTCGTGGCCGAGCGGTGAGCGGATCCGCGGGCCGACTCTGGACCGACGAGCGGGGCGCAGCGTTGCCGCTGGCCGTCGTCACCCTGGTGCTGATGTCCGCCCTCATCCTCGGTCTTTCCGTCATGTCGGCGACGGAGCCTACCATCGCCGCCAACCAGCTCCGCACGGCGCAGGCTCGAGCGCTGGGCGAGGCCGGCATCGAGCTGGCTCTCTGGGCGCTCGCGCATCCCGAGGCGCCCAACGGGCTATCCAACCCCCTGCCGGCCGCGGTCCCGCCGCCGTACGACGGAAGCCGGCTCATCGTCGTGGGCGCCGGGGGCGCGACGTTGGGCGGCTTCCGCCTGGCTGTCGTCACAGGCGCGGCCAAGAACGAGCGCGACGTGCTCTCGGTAGGCTGGGCGCCGACTGACGCCGCCGCAGACAGGCGTCCCAAGGCCCACCAGCGCATCGCCGCCACGCTGTGGCGGCTGCCTGTGCCTGCGGAGAGCGCCCCCTGTGCGCTCTGCGTGCGGGGTGATCTCGAAGTCACCGGCGTGGTGACAGTGGACGCCAGGGCGGACGCGAGCTGCGGCGGCAAGCTGGGCGCCTGGTCAAGCGGCGCCGTGAGGGTGGCGCCTTCCGCAAAGGTCTGGGGGGCCGACGGCAACGACACGCCCAATGAAGATGGGGACTACGTGCAGGCGCAGCCGGCCGATGCGGCGCTCACGTGGATCTTCACGGATGCCGATCTTCTCGCACTCAAACGGCTGGCCCGCGCGCGCGGCAGCTACTACCGAGGCTCGGTCCTCTTCGATACGTCGCGCCCCGCTCCAGAGGGCTTGGTCTTCGTCGATACGGCGACCGGGGCTCCGGTCACGGGCGGCACGCCCGCTGCGGAGCTCGCGCGAGTCGAGCTCCGGGGCGGTGCCTTCCGCGGCTGGCTCATCGTCGCCGGCTCCCTCGAGATCTCGGGCGACGCGCGCGTGCGAGGTTTGGCCTATGCGCAGGACGGCTTCGTGTATCGTGGCGCGACGCCGGGCGGCATCGAGGGCCAGGTCGTTGCCGCCGGTGTTCGGGGCGGCTCGACGAGCCTCTCCAGCGCCGGCGGCGGCTCAACCCTCACGTTCGACTGCGCGGCCGCTGCCGGAGGTGACGGCACCGTGCCGGGAGGCTGGATGCTCAAGGTGGGGTCGTACCGCGAGCTGTCCGACCCATAGGATGCTCCATCGGTCGGGCTCCAACCGGTCGAGACCCCCTTTATCTTGTAGTGTCGAAGAGTTGACAGTTTCGCCTGATCGCCGTTATAAGCTAGGCGATAGGTAGGAATTTTCTGCTCGTGAACAGCTAACCGCCAGTCGGCCGCAGGGACTCCCCCAGGGGGTCGGCGGTCAGCAGGACCGGGAGCCGGCCATGGGGTTGTTCGGAATGGGCAAGAAGCCTTTGACCTTTGGGCTCGACATTGGGTCCAGCTCGATCAAAGCGATCGAGCTCCGTAAAGGGAAAGGTGCGTGGGGCCTCACGGCCTTCGCCCAGGTCGCCCTGCCCCGCGATGTGATCAGCGAGGGCAGCATCAAGGAGCTCGGGCTCGTCAGCGACGCGATCAAGGAGTGCGTGCAGAAGGCCGGCATCAAGGGCACCGCCGCCGTCATTTCGGTGTCGGGACGCGAGACCATCGTGAAGCGCGTTCCCCTGCCCAAGGTGACAGCCTGGGAGTTGGCCAACGCCATCCCGCTGGAGGCGGAGCACCACATTCCCTTCGCGGTGGATGAGGTCTTCCTCGACTACCAGGTTGTGGGCGAGTCGGCCAACTCCATGTCGGTGGTCCTGGTCGCGGTGAAGAAGATCAAGGTGCTCGAATACATCGCGGCCGTGGAGCAGGCCGGCCTCGATGCCCTCGTTGTGGACCTTGACGCTTTCGCGATCCAGAACCAGTTCGAGCTGAACCATCCGGAGCCGGCCGACGAGGCTGTGGCGCTCATCGACATCGGCGCCACCATCATGAAAACCAACGTCGTGCGCGGCGGCGCCTCCGTCTTCGCGCGTGATGTCCCCTTCGGCGGCCACAACTACACCCAGGCCATCGCGCAGCGACTCAACATCCCCATCGAGAAGGCCGAGGCGGCCAAGCACGGCCTGGATGTTGGAGTCGCCTGGGACGATCTCGTGCCCGCGCTCGAGTCCGTGTCGCGCGAGCTGTCGATGGAGGTTCAGCGCACCTTCGACTACTTTGCATCGACGACCGACTCAGAGCGCATCGGACGGATCGTGCTGTCGGGCGGCTGCGCACGGCTCGCGGGAATCGACGAGTTCCTGTCCTCCTCCTGGGGGGTGCCGGTGGAAATTGCCCGGCCCCTCGAACGCGTCGTGTATGACGCCGACCAATTCTCGGCGGTAGAGCTGGACGAGGCCGGACCTCTGCTGGCCGTGGGGGTGGGACTCGGGCTGCGGCGTCCGGGAGACAAGAGCGCATGATCAGGATCAACCTGGCGCCGCCGCCGGCCAAGAAGGGCCTCGGCCTCTCCATCCCGAGCTTCAACCAGCTGGGCCTGCTCTTCGGCGCGGCCACCCTGGTGCTCGTGGTTGTGCTGGGCGGCTGGTGGTGGAGTCTCTCGGCGGAGATCAAGGGGCTGAACGCCGAAATCGCCGAGAACAAGAAGGAGACGGAGAAGCTCAAGGTGGTCATTGCCGAGAGCCAGCGCTTCCAGCGCGACAAGGAGATGCTCGAGCGCCGGGTCAACGCGATCGAGCTCGTGGCGCGCCACCAGACACGCCCCGTTTACCTGCTCGACGCGGTCCTCGACACCCTGCCCAAGGACCTCTGGCTCACGCGCATGGAGGAGAAGGGGACGCAGCTGCGGTTCGCCGGCACCACCTACAGCGCGACAGCGTTGTCCGACTTCATGGCCAACCTCAAGGCCAGCAGCAAGTTCAAGGACGTGGACATCGTGGACGCCAAGCAGGACCTGACCAAATCACCGCGCCTGATCACCTTCGAGGTGGTCACGCGCTTCGAGCCCTGAGCCATGAGCGCCCTCGACCCCATCGTCAACGCGCCGCGCCCGCAGAAGCTGATCTTGGGCGCGATGGTGCTCGTCATAGTGGGCGCCTTGGGCTATTTCTTCCTCATCTCCGGAGCCCGCGCGGAGCGCGACACCCTCCTGAAGGAGAACGATATCCGCCGTGCCGAAGTGCTCAAGGCGAAGGCGGACGAGGCCAACCTCCGCCCGTTTCGCGCGCTGGCCGAGGCGCTGCGCAAGCGCCTCGATACGGCCAAGGAGCGGCTGCCGTCGGAGCGCGAGATTCCGCAGGTGTACCGCCAGGTGTCGGACCTCGCCACGCGAGCGGGGCTCGGCGTCTCGCTCTTCCAGCCGAAGGCGGCCGAGGACCGGGACGTGCTGTCGGAGGTGCCGATCGCGGTCACAGCCGAGTGCACCTATCATCAGCTGGGTGCCTTTCTCGATCGGGTGGGGAAGATGCCGCGCATCGTCTCGCTGGGCGAGTTCCGCCTGATCGGCATCGACCGGCCCACGGGCACGCTCCGCGCGGAGATGACCCTGGCGACCTACACGTTCAGGCCCGAGGGAGCGCCGCCGCCCGCCAAGCCCGGCTCGCCGGCGGTCGGGCCGCCGGGATCGCGGCGATGAGGTTTCGTCGGGTCATGGCACCGATCATCGGCACGCTGTTGCTCGCTGGCTGCGGCGGCGGCGAGCCGCCGGCCAAGCCCCCGACGCCGGTGGCGGTACCCGCAGCGCCCGCGCCCGGCGCAACGGGAGCGACCGCTGTGCGCCCGCTCGATCCGGGCGCGGGCCCGGTGCTCCCGCCTCTTGCCTACGACACCAAGAACCGCCGCGACCCGTTTTCGCCGATCGCGCGGACGGCTGAGGCCAAGGGGATCAAAGTGATGGCGTTCAAACTGGTGGGCATCGTCCAGGGTGGCCGGGGCCCGCTGGCGCTCGTCGAGGGGGCCGACGGTTTCGGGTATATTCTCAAGAGCGGCGACGTCCTCGACAATAGGCGGGTGACCGAAATTACCGGGACGACCGTGACCTTCGCGGTCTCGGCGCAGCCGGGCCAGGGCCCCACCACGGGGACCCTGCGCCTGGCCCTCGACTGACATGCGGACGCAGAGCCGCGAAAGGGGTGATCCCTGATGAAGGCCATGGTGTCGAGCGTGGCATTGCTGCTCCTGCTCGAGGTTGTCGCCGCAGGCATCGCAAGCGCACAGACGCCGGACGCTGCCGTCAAGGTGATGTCGCTCAGCGTGGAGCGCACGGTCGACGGGGCTACCGTCCGGATCAAGACCAGCGGTCCGGCGAAGTACCAGTCGCGCTCCTTCGACAACCCGAGCCGCCTCGTCATCGACCTCCCGGGCGCCACATACGCCTGGAGCCGAACCCTGCTCGATTCCGACTCGGAGCTCGTGCGCCAGGTGCGCGGCGGTCAGTGGAGAAGCAACACGGCCCGCGTCGTGATCGAGCTGTCGCGCAAGGCCGGCTATCGCGTCGACACAGACGCTGACGGCCTGCTCGTCGTGCTCGAGCGGGTCGGCACAGCCCAAGCCGAGAAGCCCGCAAAGGCGCGCGAGACGACGGCAGACGTTCCACTAGCGCCGGCTCCCCCGCCGGCTGTCGAGCCCAGGGCCGCCCCCGGCCCTGACCGCATCGCCCAGGCGGGGCCGGCCGCCCCCCCCCCCGCCCCCCCCCCCGCCCCCCGCCCCCCCC
>ORMF010067792.1_pt1 | contig 16525 bp, 9 predicted proteins | sample 1779871 | NCBI WGS metagenome assembly ORMF01 (sample SAMEA104232316, study PRJEB22302) | groundwater metagenome | biome: forest; feature: aquifer; material: groundwater | place: USA | collected 2011-08-07 | depth 5.4 m
CAGCGTGGTGAGCAGGTCGCCTTGATTTCCCCGGACATCGGCCAGGAACCGGCCCGGGTTGATCGTTCCGCCGCCGCGTCCGGCGACGATGAGAGGCAGGTTTTCCCGCTGGTGCTTGTTGCCATCCTCGAGGCCCGAGCCCCACATCATGATGCAGTTGTCGAGCAGGGTGCCGTCGCCTTCGCGGATGCCGTGCATGCGTTTGATCATGTAGGCGAACTGCGCGATGTTGAAGGCGGTGATCGCGGCGACCTTCCGGACCTTCTCGGGATCATAGCCGTGATGGGTGTTGGAATGATGCGTGTCCGTGAACCCGAGTTCCGGATACGAAACGCCGTTCGGCGTGGAGCCTATATAGGTGCTGACGCGGGTGGTGTCGGTCTGGAACGCCAGCACGTTGAGGTCACACATCACCTGCATGTACTCGCTGCGTTTGTCTCCGAGGGGAATTTTGATCTCGATCGGTGGGGAATCGGAGGCGTGGCGTCGGCTGACGCTGACGCCGGCTTTCTCGAGCGCCGCCTCTTTCTGGCGAAATTCGATCGCGGCAATGCGCCGTTCCACGGAACGCACGCTGTCCAGGTATTCATCCAGCTTGTGCTGGTCGTCCTGGGGTAATTTGCGGCGAAGGTCTTTGGCGCCGCCGAGAACCAAATCCAACATCTTCCGGTCCAGCGCGTCGGTCTGACCGGACTTGCCGACGCGCCCCGCTTGGTCGCGCATCCCAAAGAGCCGGTTGAGCACGCTCCGCGGATTGGTCTCGGCCGGGACGGCCTGGGTGGCCGAGCGAAAGCTGCAGTGCGAATAATACCCCTCGTTCAGTCCCTCCTGGTTCTCCTTGTGCGTCTGCGGCATGGTGGCCAGTTCCAGGGACGGCAGCGACGTGAGATGGCCCACGTAGTTCGCCGCGATCTGGTCCGCCGAAATTGCAATGTTGATCTGACTCCGCCGGTCCGCATCCGGCAGCCGCGCCGTGAGCCAGGTCGATAATTCGAGGGCGTGCGGCGCGCTATTGAAGGGAGAGATCGGCACGCCCGAGATGCCTTTCACCAACAGGCACTGGTCGAGCACCGGGCGCAGCGATTCCAACGCCGGGGGCGGTGCCGTCAGGAAGCTCTCCGGGCTCGCGGGCCAGAACTGATCCATGATGACCCCGTGGGGCATATACATGAAGCCGAGGCGAACCGGTGGCCTCGCGGTCTTTTTCCTTTCCGGCTCGGCCCAGCCCATGGTTTCAAGGAGGGGCAGGGCGAGGGCGACGCCGATCCCTTTCAGGCAGGTGCGACGATCGATGCGGTGGGGACTGCTCATGGAGTGTGGGGTGGGAAGATGACGTCGTTATGGATTACCCCTGCCTGGCGGGCCCGCCTCCGCGCGAGCCGCCGCGGACGACGCGGAGGTCGTCCCTCCAAATACGAGGCTCAGACGAGTCATTGGATACGGCGTTGGGTGAAGGGGTAGCTCGTGACGATTTCGGCGATGAGAGTCTGCATACGATAGCCGTCCCTGGCGATGGTTTCCATCAGGCGATCCACCACAATTTCGTCATAGCCCTCGAGCTGGCGGCAGAGGGCAAAGGCCAGCAGTTTCTCCGTCAGGTTGCGGGCCAGTTCAGCCTGTCTGGCGGCGATGATGGCCTTGAGCTCCCGCGGAGACGAAAAACGTTTTCCGCCCGGAAGTTCGCCCGCGGCGTCGATCGCGCCGCCCGAATCGTCCTGCTCACGCCATCGGCCGATGGCATCGAAGTTCTCCAGCCCAAATCCGATCGGATCGAGAATCCGATGGCAGTTGGCGCAGACCGGATCGGTGCGGTGCAACTCGGTGCGCTGCCGCAGGGTCAAGTGCGCGACCTTCGCCGGGTCCTGCTTGTCCAGGGCGGGAACGTTCGGCGGCGGGGGAGGCACATGTTCGCCGAGCACCTGCTCGAGCACCCACACACCGCGTTTGACGGCGCTGGTGCGGTTGGGAAACGAGGTCGTCGCCAGGATTCCGGGCATGCTCAGAATTCCACCGCGATTGGCATCCGTCAGCGGCACCTTGCGCATCGCCGGGCCGGTGACGGTTTTTTCCAGTCCGTAAAGCGCGGCCAGCGTCTCATTGAGGAAGGTGTAGTCGCTGTCCACGAAACTGACCACATTCCGGTTTTCGCGCACGATGCTTTCAAAGAACAGGCGGGCCTCCTCATTCATCGCCGAGCGGATCTCGCCGGTCATCAGCGGAAACTTGGCGGGATCGAACGTCTTGCTCTCCAGCTCTCCCAGTCCGAGCCACTGTGTACCGAACCCGTCAAACAACGCTCGAGACCGTGGATCCTGCAGCAAACGCCTGACCTGCCCCGTCAGAATCGCCGGTTCGTGGAGTTTTCCGCTGTCGGCCAGGGCCGCCAGCTCCGCATCGGGCATGGTCGCCCACAACAGATACGAGAGACGGGAGGCCAGTTGATAGTCATCCAGCGGAACGATGCGGCGGCCGGATTCCACCTCCCGGGCGGGCGTGATGAAGAGGAACTGGGGGGAAACGAGGACCGCTTTGAGCATCAGGCGCAGGGCGGCCGGGTAGGCGAGCTGGTTTTCGCGCGCCAGATCGAACACGCCCACCAGGACATCGAGTTCCTCCTCCGAGGGCGGGCGGCGATAGGCGTTGCGCGCCAGCGAGCGGGCGACCGTTCTCGCCGCCGCTCGAAGATCCGTCCCCGGCGCCGGTGGTTCGCCGAAGAGACGCCGTTGCACCTGGGTCGGCGGGGCGTCGGCGGGCGCCAGGATCCGATCCAACACCTCGTTGGCGATCGCGAGATACTGCTCCGACACGAGGGGCGAAAGCGTATTCAGATATCCCTCACCGAACACCTCGTCGGGCAGCTCACGCGCCACCGCCGGATTCACCCCAAAGAGATCATGCAGGGTGTTGCCATACTCCACCTTGTTCAGCCGGCGGATCACAAACGGCCCCGGATCCTTTGGGCTGAGAAACTTGAGCTGGGCGATCCAGTCCACGAACATCCGACGCTGCTCATCCGTCGGCTGCTTGTCCGCATCGTCCGGCGGCATGTCGTGCGTCTTCACGTTGGTGAGTGCCTGCTTCCAGTGTTTGCTGAAGCCGGGATTGCCGGGATATTTGAGCGCGGACTCGAAGTTGACTCCCGCCTTCGACTTCCGATTCCCGTGACAGGTGACGCAATAGGTCCGGACAAAAGGGGTAACCTGATCGCGAAAGCCCTTTTTAACCTCGGCTTGCAGCGCCGCCAAGTCCCCGTCGTTGGCCGGCTCCGCTCGGCCAGGCCTGGCAAGAGGGAGTGCGACGCCAGAAAGAATCAGGGCCATCACGCGGCTGCGAAAAATTCCGGACATGGTCATGCCATCTTCATCTTGTGGGTGGGCACACCATCACGAGTCATCGGCCTGCGCTCAATTTGAATCGCAGGCGGGTCCATTCCCCGTAGCTTGCTACGTTCCTTCCTGCGATTAAACGGAGCCCGATCCGCGCAGCGGTCGCTTGGCCTTGATGCCCCGGAGCTTGCTCCGGCGTAGCCAAGCGAAGGGCGGAGTTTTCACTCCAAGATCGATAATCCAAGGCATTGCACAGAAGGCAACAAAGGGGAGGAAGGCCCCTGACTCTTCGTTCCCTTCGTTGCCTTCTGTTCAATGGATTGAATCCGAAATCTCCAATCCAAGGCGGGACCTCACATGTGCTCCTCATAGGTGATGTCGATCTTGGCGAGGAAGGCCTGCTTCTTGGCGGCGCCCTGGAAGCGGATGCTGTGCGTGAGCTCGTCGTAAACCCAGCCGTTCTGCGGGTCGGGGCGCACCTCCTGCCCATCGACCAGCACGCGGAGGCTTTTTTTGTAGAAGGTCGCGGTGCCTGCGACCGGCTCGAGCGCGACCGCGACGGTGTCGGCGATCCGGTCGCCGAGCGCCGCCAGCGGGCCGGAGAAATCACTCTCGATGTTCAGCACGGTGCCGCCCGTGAGCTCGGCCGCGCGCCGGTGCGAGAGGTTGTTCGGCGCCACCACCGCGTGCATCTCGATTTTTCCCCGCTTGTTGCCCTTGGCGATGATGAAGGGGCGCAGCACCCAATAATTGATATAGCCATCGAGCGTCTGGCGTTTTTGGGGATTGCGCGCGTTGTATTGGCCGAGGAGGTCGGGGAGTTTGCCATTCTCGATCCACTCGGCTTTCGCCGGGCCGTTCCTTTGCTCCTTCCACACGGCCATGCGCGTCTCCTCCTCATCCATGAAGAAGACCACGATCGTGGTGGCGTCGGGCCGCAGGAACGCGTGCTGGTGGTTGTAATACCCCGCGACGAAATTGTACACCGAGGTGAACGCCGTGCGGTTGCTGTCGCCATTCGTGCCGACCTTCACGAGTTCGGCAAAGACGCTGTCGGGCGTCCGCGGCGTGATCCAGGGCTGGGCCATCACCGGGAGGGTCACGAGCGTGCCGTTGCTCGCGACGCGCTTGGTCACCGGCTTCGGCCGACCGCGGCTGTCGAGCACCGGGTGGCCGGCCGGGTCGAGCTGAACGGAGCGGACATCCTTGAAGTAGGGCTGGTCGTCGGGCCGCCGGCCCGGATCCGCGTTCACGAAATCGGTCGTCAGCACCCCGATCCGGTAGTCGAGATCGCGCGTGTGGAAGAGCTGTCGAAAGCGGCTCAGGTTCGCCGCGATGCGGCTCTGGTGCGCGGCCATCGAGGGCGAATTGTTGATGACGAACACGAGGTCGACTTCGCGGCTGCGGGAGCGATCGACCGCGATGTGCTTCACGTTGCGGATCGGCTCGACGTTGACCGCGACGACGTTTTCCACCCCAAGGTGCGCGTTGTTCTCGTCGATCGTGTAGTATTTGAAGCGATCCTCGCCGATAAAGCCCGGGTTGGGCGCATAGGTGAGCTGGCCGGTGGCGCGATCGAGCCTCGCCGTGCCGTTTTGCGGTTTCGCCTTGTCGTCCAGCAGGAATGAGACCTTTGGGGCCGCAATGCCGATCCGATCGGCCGGCGACATGAAATCCTCGTGGCTGGGGAGCTTCTGCGTGACCGGCGTGTTCGGGCGTGTCGTGAGCGCAACGCCGCGAACGTTCACGGTGCGCGCCCGGCTGGCGCCGACCTCGAATCTCTCCAGCATGATCGCGGGAGGCGGCTTCACCGTGATCGCGACCGTATTTTTGAACACCAGCCCGGACGTTTCATTGCGCACGGTGTAGGCAAAGGAGTCCTCGCCCGTGTAACCCTCCTGAGGGCGGTACGCAAAATAGCCGAGGCGCGAAGTCTTGTTCTTGAAGAAATCCGCCTCGTCGCCGCCCCCTGACAGTCCCACCCGACCATACAGCGGCTCCGCCGTGATGGTGAAAATCAGGTCGGTGCGCGTATCGGGGGTGAGCATCTCCGGGGCGACGACGAGTTGCCCGTGCGCGCCGCCCTCGGCTTCGATCTCCATCGGGATCGCCGCAACGATCGCGGTGTCGCCGGGTGCGGCGCGGGTCGCGGCCGCAGCGTCGCGGTTGGGCGCGGGAGCGTCGGCGGCGAAGCCCGGCGCCATCGCCAGCATGAACGCCAGGCACAGGACGCGCGCCCGCTCGCGGGTAGTGGTTTCGAGGCTCATAGTGGTGAAGGCGATGCGGCGCATGACGTCAGAGTGCGTCAGGTGAGTCACGGTGCGGTTCCGCTAAGGTTCGAACCACCGGGCGCGCTGTCAAACGGCCGTTCGCTGCTCCTGATCCTCCTGACTGCTGTGCCCCAAGAAATTGTCGCAGCAAAATGCACGTGTTGCGGTGCTCCTTGGCAAACCCGCCAAAGCCCTGCATGGTGAGCGACGATGTTTGTCGATGAATGCACCGTGAAGCTGGCGGCGGGCGATGGCGGCCGCGGCTGCATTGGTTTCCGCCGCGAGAAATACGAGCCATGGGGTGGGCCGAATGGCGGCGACGGCGGGCGGGGCGGCGACGTGATCCTGCTCGGCGACGTAAACACGAACAATCTCGTCGATTACAAATTTCAGCCGCACTGGCGCGGCGAACGCGGCGAACACGGGCAGGGCGCGGATTGCCACGGCCGCGATGGCAAGCCGGCGATCCTGAAGATGCCGCTCGGGACGGTCGTGATCGATTTGGCGACCGACAAGCCGGTCGCGGAAATCATCGCCGACGGCCAGCTGATCGTGCTCTGCAAAGGCGGCAACGGCGGCTGGGGCAACACGCATTTCAAGACCTCGACCAATCGCGCGCCACGGCGGGCCAACGCCGGCCAGCCCGGCGAGCAGGGCACGTATCGCCTCGTGCTGAAAAGCATCGCCGACGTTGGGCTGGTGGGGTTTCCCAACGCGGGCAAGTCATCGCTGACCGGCCAGATCACGAAGGCGCGGCCCAGGACGGCGGCGTACCCGTTCACCACGCTGCACCCCCAGATCGGCGTGATCGAATACCCTGACGAGGCCAAGGGCAACAAGCGGCTGCTGCTGGCGGACGTGCCGGGATTGATCGAGGGCGCCCACGAGAATCGCGGGCTCGGCCACCGTTTCCTCCGGCACATCGAGCGCTGCGCCCTGCTCATTTTCCTGATCGACATGGCGGCGACCGATGCGCGCGACCCGCGCGACGATTACAAGCACCTGCTGCGGGAGCTCGAACTCTACGACAGGAAACTGCTGGAAAAGCCGCGACTGGTGGTGGCCAACAAGATGGACATCGCCGACGCCGCCGCGCATCTCGCGAAGTTCCGTCGGCGCTACAAATCGGCCGACGTGCTCGAGATCTCGTGCCTGACGGGGCAGGGGCTCGATAAACTCAAGAAAGAGTTGTTAAAGCGGGTCGGTAAATTTCGCGCCGCGGAAAAAGCGTCGCGTGCCTCCGCCGCGTAGTTTTACGTTGTTTCTGCCATGAGTCATTGCGAGGAACGCCCGGGGCAATCCAGCACCGGCGCGCTTTTCCCGTAATTCTCCCACATGTCGAAAGAACACCGTCCACTTCTGATGCGCGCGAACCGCCTGCTCGGCGCGCAGCTGGTCGAGCACAACCTCGTCAAGATCGAGGACCTCGAGACCGCCAACGAGAAGTTCATCGAGGTGGTCGCATCGGATCAGCCGCGCCAGAGCACGATCCTCGGCATCCTCGCCTACGACATGAAGGTGCTGAAGGAGGACGATGTCCTCCATCACATCGTCGAGACGGATGGCGTCGGCCTGGTCGATTTGCGCGACTACGAGGTGCCCGACGACTCGAAGAAGAATCTCGATTATGGCGCGTGCTGGGCGACCTGGTCGGTGCCGTTCGACCGCGAGGAGGAATTCACGTTCGTGGCGAGCGCCTATTACCTGAGTCCCGCCGTCCGCACTTTTTGGGAGAAACACGTCAGTGGGCCCATCCTGTGGTTTGGGACGACACTCGAGGCGATCGCGGACTACCTCGAAAAACAAGCGAGCGATCCCACGCATGGCACGGCCGCTGGCGCCAACGGTGCCAATGGTGCCGTGACGGCGACGGCCGCCGCGACCACGCCCGCGCCGACCACGAAGTAGAGCCATGCCCCTCGGAAAAATTCAGCTCCAAATCGTCTCCAAGCTGGTCGACATGGGCCGGCTCGACAACGAGCAGCGCACCGCGCTCGCGGCGCGGCCCGATGACCTGAGCGGCGACGCGCTCGACAAGCTCCTGCAGGAGGAATTCAAGATCAGCGCGTTCCAATGCCTCGTGGCGAAGGCCCGCGCGCTGAACCTCTCGCCCTTCAACGTCGCGCACTATCGCGTTTCGCCGCAGACGTTCGAGCGCATCCCGCAGGATTTCTGCCAGGAAAACCTCGTGCTGCCGGTCGGCCAGGTCGGCGACATGCTGCTGGTGGCGTTTGCGAATCCGTTCGAGGTCACGCTGCCCACCAAGATCCAGGAGATGACCGGCAAGCCGGTCGTGCGGCTGCTCGCCCGCGAGAAGGACATCAAGGACAAGTTCAGCAAGGGCAACGAAAAGGCCGCGGGCTTCGACGACGTCGTGATGCAGATTGGCGCCGAATACGGCGACCACGCGGCGGAAGGCGAACTCAAGGACGACGATGTCAACGAGGAATCCGGCCCGATCATCCAGCTCGCGAACCGGATCATCGAGGACGCGTATTTCTCCGGCACCTCCGACATTCACATCGAGCCGCAGGAGAAGGAAATCATCGTCCGCAACCGGATCGACGGCATCTGCCATGAGAAGCTGCGGCTGCCGAAGAAGGTCGGCCCCGCACTCGTCGCGCGCCTGAAGATCATGTGCAACCTGGACATTTCCGAGCGCCGGTTGCCGCAGGACGGCCGCATCGTTTTCAAGCAGTACACGAAGAAGAACCTCGACCTCGACCTGCGCGTGTCGACCGCGCCGCTCAACCACGGCGAAGGCGTCGTCATGCGTATCCTCGACAAGCAGAAGACGACGCTGCCCTTGCCGGCGCTCGGTTTCTCGGAGGAAAATCTCGCGAAATACCGCGACTGCATCCGGCAGCCCTACGGCATGATCCTGCACTGCGGGCCGACGGGCTCGGGCAAGTCGATGACGCTCTACTCGGCGCTCAACGAGATCAACACGCCGGACATCGTGATCCGCACGGCGGAGGATCCGATCGAGTACACGCTGCCCGGGCTGAACCAGATGCAGATGCACCGGCAGATCGGGCTCACGTTCGCCGCGGCGCTGCGCGCGTTCCTGCGGCAAGACCCCGACATCATTCTCGTCGGCGAAATTCGTGACAAGGAAACCGCGGGCATCGCGATCGAGGCCGCGCTCACCGGTCACCTGCTCATCTCGACGCTGCACACCAACGATGCGCCGACGACCGTGTCGCGCCTCGGTGAAATGGGCATCGAGTCGTTCATGATTTCCTCGTCGCTGCTCTGCGTCTGCGCGCAACGCCTCATGCGTCGCGTCTGCAAGCAGTGCCGCGTGCCCTACACGCCGGAAGGCCGCGAAAAGGAAATCATGGAAAAGGCCATCGGCTGGAGCGGCCAGATTTTCCGAATCAACCCGAAGGGCTGTCCCAAATGCGGCGGCAGCGGCTACAAGGGACGCGTCGGCATCCACGAACTCATGGTGAGCAGCGAAGAACTCGTGGCGGCGATCAACAAGGAGGCGGAATCGGCGGTCCTGAAGAAGATCGCGATGAAAAACGGCATGAAGACGCTGCACCAGGACAGCATCCTCAAGGTGAAGGAAGGGCTGACCACCATTGAAGAGGCCGTCGCGAACGTGCCGCCGGACATGTGAGGAAAGTTGACGCCCCGCCGCGGGGCCGTCGTATAGGGGGGTGCCATGACCCCCGGGCGCAAAACGACGTTTTGCTTGATCGCGGCGTGCGGCCTTCTCGGCGCCGCCGGTTGCAAGCCGAAGCCGAAAGCGGTGACGGAGCTGCAACGCAAGCAGGCGGCGCACCTCGACAGCGAGGCGCAGTTCGCGTTGACGATGCGCGACTGGGCGCGCGCGGAAGGTCTGCTCGCGCAGGCCGTGCAGGCGGATCCGAACAACGGCCACTACTGGATTGCGCTCGGATCGACCCGCGTGCGGCTGGGCAACAAGAGCCGCGCGCAGGACGCTTACGAAGGCGCGCTCAAGGCATTTCAAGTCGAGGCGCAGAGCGAGGCGGGCCAGAAGGATCCGGAGGCGTGGCTGAACCAGGTGCAGGTCCTCGCGCTGCTCGGCCGCACCGACGCGGCGCGGGCGGTCCTGGAGAAGACGGCGAAACAATTTCCGGAGAACCGCGCGGTGCGCGTTTTCATCGAGAACAGGCAGCTCGACCGCCTGCTCGCGGATCCGAGTTTCAAGCAGGTCTCGCTGTAGGACTGCGTGGATACGTTCCGAGGCGACGCCTCTACCCGTAGACGCCGCCTCCGAGCAGTTGTTCTCCTTGGTAGAACGCGAGCACCTGGCCGCTGGCGAGGCCGCGTTGCGGTTCCGCCAACACGATGCGGGCCGTGCCGTCGCCGTCGGGGCTGAAGTGGAGCGCCACCCGTGGATCGCGATAACGGACCCGGCCTTCCAGCGCGCACGCCGTCGTGACCGGTTCGCCGATCCAGCTCAGTGCGTGCACGCGCACTTCGCGCTGAAACAGCCCCGGGGCGTCCTGATGATCGAATGCGACCAGCAGCGCGCGATCGGCTGCGCGTTTTCCCACGACGACGTAGTGCTCGTGGTCGGTGTTCGAAGGCACGCCGATGTTTCGGCGCTGCCCCAGCGTGTAGAAGTGCAGCCCGCGGTGGGTGCCGAGTTCGCGGCCATCGGTCGCGCGGACGATCGGCCCCGGCGCGTCGGGGACGTACGCGCGCAGAAAATCCGCCATCTTCACCTCGCCGATGAAACAGATGCCCTGGCTATCCTTCTTCTCCGCCGTCGGCAGCTTGGCCGCCCGCGCGATGGTGCGCAACTCGGGCTTGGTGAGATCGCCGATGGGAAACCGGGCGTCGCGCAGTTGGTCCTGCGTCAGCAGCGCGAGGAAGTAGGACTGGTCCTTGTTTTTGTCGGCGCCCTCGAGCAATTGGCAGCGAGGGAGGGGGGGGGGGGGCCCCGGGGCCCCCCCCGCTGCGGTTTCGCGGCGGCCCGGGCGCCCCCGCCTTACCTTCGATCCGCCGCGCGTAGTGGCCGGTCGCGACGGCGTCGAAGCCGTGCTCCTTCGCCCAGGCGCGCAACACGCCGAATTTGATTTCGCGGTTGCACATGATGTCCGGATTCGGCGTCAGCCCGCGGGCATAGCCGTCGAGGAGATAATCGACGACTTTCGCCCGATACTCGCGCATGAGGTTGACGACGCGAAACTCGATCCCGAGGTGGGCCGCGACGGCGCGCGCATCCGCGATATCCTGCTGCCACGGGCATTCCCCCACGATGTTGTCCTCGTTGATCCAATTCTTCATGTACGCGCCGACGATGGCGTGACCTTGCTGCTGCAGCCGGAGCGCGGCCACCGAGCTGTCGACGCCGCCCGACATCGCGACGAGGATTTTTTCCTTGTGTTCGGTCACGCTGGCGGAAGGCGATGGGCTGAGCCCCTGTAGGGCAGGGTCTCCCGACCCCGCCGACCGGGAGCCCGCGGCGGGGGCGGGAGACCCCGCCCTACATGCGCGCCGAGTTTCATCGCGCCCGCAGGCTGGCTTTGACCTTGGGATCGAGGTCGGCGGCCTCGAGCCAGGTCTGCGCGGCTTTCGGGTCGAGCAGCATCCAGTAGGAAAACGCCGCGGTGATCGAATCGGCGTGCTGCCAGTCCTCGCGCAACGTCGCGGCCCACTTCACCGCCTCCGCCGGCGCGCGCTGCGCCCACGAGGACGCAATCATCGGATACGCCGCCCCGCGCGCCGCGTCGCTCGGCAGCGCCTCCGCCCACATGACCGCGTCGCGCGGATTCGCCGCGAGGAGGAAGGCGAGATGCCGGGCGGCGAACTCGAGCGGCTGGCCCGGCGGCATGTCGAGCACGTAGCGGGCCGCGGCCTGGGAATCCTTTTGCGACCAAATCGTCAGCACGCCGTTGAGCGCGATCCACCGCGTGTAGTCGATCGAGAGCGTTTTCACCCAGTCGAGCGCGTGCGGGAGGTTCCGGTTGGCGAGCGCCTGCGCGACGGTGACCGCCGACATGGTCTGCAAGTCGCCCGGGGGCAGCAGATCGACGAGACCGGCGGCGCGGTTCGGATCCGTGCTGCTCAGGATTTGGATCGCGCGCGAAACCGTGCGGTCGAGCGCCGGCGGCTTGAGGGATTTCCGCGCCAACTCCACGGCCCGGGCCGGGTCCCGCATCGACATTTCGTTGAACACCGATTCGAGCGCCGCGGTGCGGACCGCGCTGTCCTTCTGCTGCTCCGCCCACGCGAGCGCGGCGTTCGCGTCAGCGCGCGTCCACACGTCCGTGAGGGCGCGCACCGCATACTCGCGCGCCTCGCCGGCGGGAACCGCGTCGAGTTTCTGCAAGGCGCCGGGCAGGTTTTCGCGGGCGAGCCGATCGAAGAGCCCGCTGTAGAAAGGCAGTTCCTCCCGGCCCCGAATCAGATCGCGCGCCAGCAGGAGCGCGCGGTCGACATCGCGCCGGCCGAGCACGTGGAGCACCTGCAGGACCGCCTGCGACGATTCGCTGCTCCGTGGCAGCGTGCGCACGTAGCTGAGCGCCCCTTCCGGATCACGTTGCAACCAGCGTTGGAGCAATTCGCCGAACAGTCGCGCGCGTTCGCGCGGGTCCGGGTTTTGCAGCGCGGCATCGAGCGCGTTCCTGGCGTCGTCCGGCGGCGCGCTGGGTGGCGCCGGTGCCGGCACCGCGGCGGCGACCGGCGCCGGTGCCGATGGGGTCGTGGTCGAGACGCGCGGCGCCGCGGCCGGAGCGGGGGGCGGCGGCTTGGGGCGCGCCACCCACCACAGCAGGACCGCCAGCGCGAGCAACGCGGCGGCGATCAGCGGCGAACTCTTGGGAAACGGTTTCGACATGAATCAGTGCACATCGAGGTCGAAACGGGCCGAAGGTCAACGCGGGCACACACGCCGCGCGTCACGGCACTTCGTAAACCTCCAGCAGGGTAACGCCGACGGTGCCGCCGACCCCGACGACTTGTGCCGTGTAGCTGCCGGGAGCGAGATCGACGAGCAGCGCCGCGTCGGCGCTGCCGGTCGCGAAGGGGAATCCCCCGGCGCGCGACGCCGCGTCGGCGATCGCCGCCTCCTCCGGCATCGCGCCCCAGCCGCTGTTCTGGGCGACCGCGACATTGCCCGCGTACAACGTGAGTTGCGGCCGCAACAGCACTCCGGATACGCCAAATTGCGCGAGCGCGGGGCCGGCGGCGCGGATCAGCAGGCGCTTGGGCAGGGTGCCGCTCACCACCACTCCGCTGATCAGGGTGGCATCACCCGTCGTGGCCAGCGCGCGCGTCGAGAGATTTGCCAGCCGCTGCGCATTCGAACCGCCCGAGACATCGTACACCTCCGCCAGCGTGACGCCGGTGCGCCCGTCCGAGGCCGTCACCACCGCCGTGTAATTGCCGGGGGCGAGCGTCGCGACCAGGGCGGAATCGGCGCTGCCCGCCGCGAAGGGAAATGCTCCGGTGCGGCCAAAGGCGTCCCCGATCTCGGCGGAGTTCGCCGCGGTGCTCCAGCCAATGTTTGTGGCGAGGGCGTTGGTTGTGCCTTCGCGCCGCAGATCGAGCCGGGGCGCGGGCATCGCCGCGGTGACGCCGAAATCGCGCAGCGCGGGCCCGGCCGCGCGCACGAGCACGGTCTTCGCCTCGGTCCCCGCGATGGCGAAACCGACGATGGCGACCTGGTCGCCGCTGCCGGCCGTGGTGCGCGTCGAGATGTTCGCGATGCGCGCGGGCACGTCGGGCTGTCCGTCGATCCGCGCCCGCAGGGCCGCCGCGCTGGCCGCCGGCAACTCGCTGAAAAACGTGTACCCGGTGTCACGCTCGACCTGCGCCGCCGACGTGATGAAATTCTGCCACGGCGTGCTGCGAATGCCCGCGCTGTTGGGAACTTTCAACGCGATGACGCGCGTGGCCGCGGTGATCCGACTGGCGGCGGTGCCCGGGCCGTTCGGCACGACGACGGCGATTTTCCAGGTGAAGCCGGGAATCGCCACGCCGCTCGCGATGGTCGTGCCCGCGAAGCCGCCCGGACCGCTGATGAGGAGGATCTCGTTGCCGATGTCCGCGAGTCGCCGGCATTCGTCCTCGAAGCGGGCCCACGGCCCCTGGTTGTTGTCGGGGGTCTGCGGGACCATGTTCGTCATGTAGAACGTCGCCTGGTTGTCCGCGAGCGTGAGAGTGCGATCGGCGGAGGGACACATGTGGCCGCGATCGTAGCCGGAATTCCGATATGAGTTCTGGTCGACGACCGTGAAGCCGGCGGGCAGCGCCGGATCGGCGGCAAACGCGTCGCTGCGATCGACGGTCCCGCGATCCGTCGACGTGAGGTCCCAGCTCACCCAGTTGGGATCGTGCGCGGCGTTGTTGTAGCTGAGCACGTATTGCGGACGCGTGAGCAGGTAGTTGTCGCGGTTCGCCGGATCCGCGAGCGCACCGCTCGGGTTGCCCAGCTGGGCCTGGAAACTCGTTCCCACCAGCGCGCGCAGCGGCGTCGCGTTGAGCAAGACGACGAGCGCGACGAGCGAACGATGAATCGATTTCATGCGGCGATGGCAGCTTGAACGCGCGCCGGCGCCGCGACGAGCGCGCGATTGCCTGAAATCGCAGGCGGGTTCATTCCCCGTAGCTTGCTCCGTTCCTGCCTGCGATTAAACGGAGCCGATCCGCGCAGCGGCCGCCTGCCCTTGATGCCTCGGACCTTGCTCCGGCGTGGCCAAGCGAAGGGCGGAGTTTTCACTTACCGCTTGTCCCACGCACGCCACCGCGGAAATGCTGGCGCCTTCCCACGCATGGCAGAACCGCACCGCATCGTCCGCGCCTGGCAGGAATCGCTGACCGCCGGGATTATTGAGCTGGACCGCGACTGGACGGCGCGCGCGCCCCCGCGGTTCACGCTGGGGAAGCATTGCCCGACGCCCGGGGCGCTCGCGCCGGCGCCGGGCCTCGCCGCGGGCCGGACGTATGGCTATTTCTTCGACCACACGAGCGGCGTGATCTCGTTTGTCCTGCCGCTCGAGCACGGCTGCGACATCGATCCCGCGCGCGACACCGTTTATCTCGCCGGCGATTTCAACCAGTGGGGCGCGGCGGTGGGGCAGGAGGAGTGGCAGTTGCGGCCCGACGTGCTCGAGGGCGAACGCGTGTTGCGGTGGAGCGGCGATGCCGCGCGCTTCCCCGGCTGGGGCCAACGCTTCAAGTTCGTCACGGCCGAACACCAGTGGCTGCTGCCGCCGGGCGACGCGGCCAACGTGGTGCGGGACGAGCAGGGAAATACCAACCGGCTGCTCGATCCGAACCGCACGGGCTGGCAGTTGTGGCGGTTCCCCGTCGCCGAGCCGCTCAGCCTCGCGGAGTCGTGGCGGGTCGGGTGGGCCGACGGCTCCGGCGACACGGTCGCGCTGATGCCGGGTAGTTTTTTCTATGAGCTGCAGATCGCGCGGGAACTCGGCGCGCTCGTGCGCCAGGATGAAACGATCTTCCGGCTCTTCGCGCCGCGCGCGCGCGTGGTGACGCTGCATGTGGCGCGCGATCTCGCAGACTGGAACCGCGGCGCCCTCGCCGCGGACGAGACGGCAGGACGCGGCGAGATTCAGCTCGCTTCGGCGGCCCCGGCGGCGACCGGCGGCGCCGCGTCCCCCTCGACCGCCGGGCGGTTCGACGAGACGCTGCGCTTCTCGCTCGTGCGGCGCGCGGATGCGGACGGTTTTGCGGGCCTGTGGGAGGTGACCCTCGATCGGAACCTCCATGGCTGGTTCTACTGGTACACGCTCGATGGCGTGCGCGAGGGTCCGGCCGGCAGTGGTTTCAACCCGACGATGCGCGTGCTCGATCCGTACGCCCTGGCGGCCGTGGGCCGCGAGGGCCCGGGCATCGTGCTCGATCGGAGCTGGGTGGGCGAGGGCGACCGGGATTTCGCGACGCCCGCGTGGCACGATCTCATCCTCATGGAGGCCCATGTGCGCGACCTCGCCGCGCACGCGCCCGTGACGGCGAAACCGGAGGAACGCCGCGGATTCACCGGACTGCGCAAGTGGGTCGAGAGCCCGGATTTCTACCTGCACCACCTCGGTGTGAACTGCGTCGAGCTGCAGCCGGTGCACGAGTTCGATAACGTCACGGCGGACGAGTACCACTGGGGCTACATGACGAACAATTTTTTCGCGCCGGAGAGCAGCTACGCGCTGGACCCCGCGAATGCGTCCGGCGTGCGCGAGTTGCAGGAGCTCGTGCGCGCGTTTCACCGGCGCGGCATCGCGGTGGTGCTCGACGTGGTGTTCAACCACGTGGGCGTGCCGGCGCACCTGATGTTCATCGACAAGCTCTACTACTTCGAACTCGACCCGCGGGGGGAGCTGACGAATTGGAGCGGTTGCGGCAACGATCTGCGCACGCGTTCGGCGATGGCCCGGCGGTTGATCATCGACAGCTGCCGGCACGCGATCGAGGCGTACGGGGTCGACGGGTTTCGCTTCGACCTCGCCGAGCTCGTCGGGCTCGAAGTGCTGCGCGAGGTCGAGGTCGCGCTGAAGCGCACGAAGCCGAACGTCATCCTCATCGCCGAGCCGTGGAGTTTCCGCGGTCACATCGCCGGCGCGCTCCGCGACACGGGCTGGGCGTCGTGGAACGATGGCTACCGGAATTTTCTCCGCGACTACGTGCGCGGCAATGGCGAGCCGGACCGGATGGAATACTTCCTGCGCGGCTCGCCGTGGTACTTTGCGAAGTGGCCGGCGCAGACCGTCAATTACACCGAGTCGCACGATGACCGCACGTGGATCGACTTGATCACGGAGAATGCAAACTCCGACGGCTTCGTGCCGAGCGCGCTGGATCGGCGGCGCACGCACCTCATGGCGGGGCTCCTCTTCATGTCGCTGGGCATCCCGATGCTGGCCGCGGGCCAGGACTTCCTGCGGTCGAAGCACGGCGTGAACAACACCTACCAGCGCGGCGATCTCAACGCGC
>ORMF010415464.1_pt1 | contig 16519 bp, 9 predicted proteins | sample 1779871 | NCBI WGS metagenome assembly ORMF01 (sample SAMEA104232316, study PRJEB22302) | groundwater metagenome | biome: forest; feature: aquifer; material: groundwater | place: USA | collected 2011-08-07 | depth 5.4 m
GCCGTCGTCTGAATTTAGCCATGCGTTCATTGAAACAAGTTTTCGCGCCCTCAAAAAGCGAGAAACAGCCCGGCAATTAAGCCTCGAATCCACTTTTAACCTCAAAAATTACCCACTCGCTTGGGAGAACAGCCTCTTTTTCTAAAAGCTTCCCCGTCTTTGTCTGGGTCTTTCTTGCGATTGACTGGAGCGCCCATCCCGCGCGCAGCGGGACCAGAAAACGTTCAGTGCCGGTCCGTGTTCATTCAGTTTGTAAGAGCTCTGGTTCGCCAACGCCCGTTGCCAGGTCGCCGGCGGCCAACCCGTTTTTGACTCACGACACGGTCGAATCGCCTGCAAAACTTTTCTCCACGCAGTTCCACTACAGTGCTAAGCTAGCGGAGTGCGGCCGCCTCCAATCAGTTCAACAGGGCTCAAAGCCAACCCCTTTCCCTGGCTGACGGCCGCGCTCCAAATTCAAGTTCTCATTTCGTTTTCGCCGGTTGCCCAAACATCCGCTGGGGATCGTAATCGGTTCCTTCGGCCATCAAATACCAGGCCGCCTTGGCCAGCTTGCACGCCAGCGCTTTAGTCGCAATCACCTTGCTGGTCTTGGCTGCCTTGCGATCATACCACTTGCGGCACTGCTCGTCGTAGCGCCGCGCAAAGTTGGCTGCTTCCACAAACGCCCAAGCCAAATATTTGTTACCGCATTTGGAGTTGTTCTCTCCCTTCTTCTTGCTGTTGGAAGTGCGCTTGGCCTCCACCGTCCGGCAGTAGCTGGCAAAGTTGCCGGGCTCAGCAAAGCGTTGGATGTCCCCAACCTCCATCGTCACCGTCATCCCTAAAATCTTTCCCACTCCCGGCAGCGTCGTCAGCTTGGGGTAGTAAGGCAGCTCCCGAGCCGAGTCCAGCACGGCCTTCTCGATCTTCTCGATGCTCTCGGTCAGTTGTTCGATCTGCTGGATTTGCATCCCGGCGATGAGTTGGTTGGCCGGATGATCGTAGAGGTCCTGGGCCTCTTTGATCTCCAGCTTCTTGAGCTCACCCAGAGTCATCTCCTGGCCAGTGGTGCGTGTGTAAAGACTCTTGAAGCTGAGCATCAGCGCCGTGCGCTGATGCACCAACAGCAACCGCCGCCGCAGCAGGTCGCGCACGGGTCGCAGTGAGGCATCATAGATGTGGCCGGTGGGCAGGATCTTCAGGCGCGACAGTTCAGCGATAAAGAACGCATCGTTGGTGTCGTCCGCATGCTTGATGCCGCTGTACTGTTTCATGCCGGCGGGGTTGGCCAGCACCACCGGATACCGCAGCGCCTGCAACCCATCCACCAGCCAGTACCAGTTGTAGGTGGACTCCACCGCCACCTGTTCCAGTCGCTTTTTGAACGGGGCCAGAAATTTCACCACTTCTTTGAGCTTACACGGCAGCTTCTGGCTCGCCACCCGTTTGCCGTCCATATCCAGGATGCCTATCATAAGGTTGTTGCTATGCAGGTCGATTCCTGCCATTACTTTCTTCATTGGTCGCCTTTCAGTTTGAGTGTTGTTGTTCATTCATTTTGCTTACGAACGACAACTCTTTTACCGCGAGGCGACCGCCTCGTTCAACCACTGACGCCCTTAATGTCTATCAGTCCCGGCTATTGGTGAATTGGGCCGCTTTTAGACAGTTGGCCAGCGTGTGCCGGCGGCACGGAGACCCGTCAGACGACGCAAGAGGCGCCGAAGAAGTAGCGCGGTTTTCGCCGAACCCCTTTCCCTTCCGGCTTTCCTGAACGCGAACGCTTCCGCTCACCCGAAGGCGGATTCGCAGACCTGTTCCGACGCGATACGCTCATGCGACATTGTCTTGCTGGGGCCAGAGGATCGCGCGAAGGCCGGAGTCCGGCCATGTTATCGGCCAGCACGACGACGCCAATAACGAACTCCCCGGTGACAGCCGCACTCCATGCAAGCGCTGCCGCGGACGGTGATGCGCCGAACAGGGCGTGCTTTAGCTTCGTTCGATCGGCCCGGCGCCAGCCTGGCCTCGACGCGAAAGCTGTCGTCGCGCGGCGCTGCAAACGTGTGGTTTTCAGATCACTCCTGCGCGGCCGTTCACGAGGTCACGGGACGCGATGTTTTCCGACGAGGCCCGCAGCAGCAGATAGCGACGTAGCCGCAACGGTCCGCTCGCCTCAATCGGGTTTGACGCAAAGGCGCAGAGGCGCAGGGACGCAAAGGGATTTGCACCATTGCGTGGGCAGGCACTCCAAGACGACCGTCGCGGGAGAGAACACCCCGGATTTTTTGAGCGCCTTGCGCCCCTGAACCGGGCCGGAGCGCCGGTCTCCGACCCGGCGCGAACGCGATCAGTCGAGCCGCGCCGGGTCGGAGACCGGCGCTCCGGTTCACGGGCAGGCAAATGGACTTCTCCGCCTCTGCGTCTCTGCGCCTTTGCGCCTCTGCGTTAGCCTGCAACTGAATCGTCACGCGCTACGGCCCAAGCCCGCGGCTGACGGCGCGGACCAGAGCGGGCATCTGCTCGAAGCGGTCCAGGCGCACACCGACCGCGCCGCCGCCCGGATGGGTCTCGACAAACTCGCGTTCCGGGGACAAGTCGAAGCGCCGATAGAACGCTTCCCGGATGAATCGTTTCACGTCTTCCACCCGGACCTTGTGGGAGTCCACGTGCACCTGGAAGAAGTCGCCCTGGCCGGCCGCGTTCACCCGCACGGCCACGGCATCGCCGCCGAAGGCGCGCTTGAGCATCGCCTCGACGAGATCGATCAGCGCAAGGCCGCGGAAGAAATTGGTGCCTTCGAAGAGGTGCAGTTCCGGCGGAGGGTCAGCCGACAGCGCCGCGTCGTGCAGCCCGCGGTTGTAGTCGAACGGCCTTGCCCCAAACCGCTCCAGCCAGCGCTCCATCAACTCAGGCCCGGCCACTCCCTTTTCCCCCTCCATCTGCGTCATCAGCGACTCCTTGTCGGGCAGCCGCGCGGGGTCGATCTCAAAGCAGCGATCGCCCCACTGCGAACGCGAGACCCACTGAATCCATTCGTCCGGATGGTGGATGAGGTAGAAGTTCTTCGCGACCTCGGCGAACAGATACGCCACGATGGCCCGCAGCGGCACGCCGCGCTCTTGGATGACTTCGCCCGCCGAAGCGGTTCGCCGCAGCCAGGGATCGCGCCAGCCGGCGAACAAGCTGGCGAAGGTCGCCTCGGTTTTTTCGGCGGCGGCGGCCGGGGCGAGTTTCTCCACTTCCGCGAGCTGCTCGACGTGCCAGCTCTTGTTCTCCTGGACGCGCCGCTGCAGTTCCTCGTGCGTGATGAGGAGCGGCAACTCCTTGAGCACGTCGCCCACCCAGCGGTGATTGGCCGGTCCGAGCCTGCCGTCTCGGAGGAAGTCGTCTTCGAGGCGCTTGAAGAAATCTTGATCGAGCGGCAGACACAAAAGGATCGCCGCCAGCTCAGCGGCCTTCCCCGTCATCTTGCGCATCTCGCCGGTGGTCGGCCGGCCCGACTCGGCGTCCGCAGCGTACGTGCCCGAGGACCATTGCCACGCCGTCCGATCGCGGTCCACCGTGTAAGGAAACACCACGTGGAAGCGCGCCGCGGGGACCGGGTAAGTGGCGAGCGTGCGATAGTTGTCGCGCGGATTGGAGGAGATGAGCGTCCCTTCGCCCGGCCGGCCTTTTTGTTGCGTGGCTTGATCGAGCGAGCCGGCGCGAACACCCGTGCCGTACTCGGCCTGGCAGGACAGGTTGACCAGCGTGTCCGGTGGGATGCCCAGATCGAAAAGGGCATTGATCGCGTTCATGGTCGCGACGGTGACGGCGGAAGAACTGGCGAATCCGCCGCGCGGGATGTCGCCGGTCGAGACGATGCGCAGACCGCGAAAGCCCTCGCGTCCGAGGGCGGCCTGGACTTTCGCGCCCAAGTGGCCGGCGCGGACGGTGCGCATCGAAGCGATCGCATTGCCGACGAGCGAGAAGGGCCGTCTCATGCTCGAACTGATCCAGAGCGCCGACGGCGGCAGCGGCAGCCCGCGTTCTTTGCGCGTCTGAATTTCTTCGGCGGTGAAGTAGCCGAGGGAGAGCAGGAGGTTCTCGGCCATGCGCGTACCGAAGCCTTCGTAGCTGTACCAGTCCGCGACTTCCTCGCCGGGGTACGTCCAGTCGATGTCGGCGGGGAGGGAGGAGAGCTTTTCCTGAAACTCCGGATTCGTCGGCCGCAGATCGATGTGGCTGTCGTCTGACGGCTGAAGCAGGATGACTATTTGTTCGCGACCGGTCGCATCGAGAGCGCCGATGGGCATTTGCCAGGCGGGACCGAAGAACCGCCCCATGTCCGGATGCATGAAGGCGACCCGCAGGCGCCCACCCGCAACGCCGAGCGCCACCGGCCGGTCCTTCTTGAAGCCGAGGCGCAACGCGGCTTCGATCAGTTCCTCGAGCTGCGCCGCGATCGAAGCGAGTTGTCCCGCCGGACGCTCGGAGCGGATGGCCGACACGGCCTGGTCCACGGTGAGCACCGGCGCTGCCGCGTGCGCTTCGCCCTTCAGGATTTTTTCCAACTGCGCCAGGTCCGCCGGCTCGGTGACATCCGCGCAGAGCAAGTCGAATTCGGTGTCGGCGACCGTCGTGGTGACGGTGCGGATGTCGCCGCCGCTGCGCCGGATGCTCTGGATGATGTCCGTGAGGTAATACTGGCGCTGGGCATTGTCGTTGGACAGGCGCGCTAGGTGATGGCGCAGGACCCGGGCGCGGATCGCGTAAAGCGGGCAGTTGGCCTCGGCCAGATCGTCGAGCGACTGGCGCAACTGGGCGTCGGGAATGGCGTCAATGTCTTTTTGCTCGGCGATGCACCGCACCGTCCGATCGGCGTCACGCAGGATCCGGCCCTTGCCCTGATGGCGGGGCGGTTCGTAGATCGCGGTGAGGAACGTGAGATCGGCTTCGCGCACTCCAGCCAGGTGCGTTTCCGAAAGTTTCTTGAAGATCGAGACCGGCACGATCCGATCGCCCATGCTCACGATCAGCACTGGATTCTCCCGCTCCAGTTCGGGCACCGTGAACGCCTCGTACGCGGCGAACGCGGTGCCGCCCGTGGGATTTTCCGAGCGGACGTAAATGTTCTCGTCGCCCAAGGCCGCCGCGACTTCCTCGCCGCGATAACCGACCACGCAAACGACGGGCGAGAGGCTGAAGCTCTGGAACGCCTGGATGGAATGTCGAGCGAGCGGCACGCCGTTCACGGGCCGCGCGCACTTTGGCTCGGGGCCGAAGCGCGTCCCTTTGCCGGCCGCCAGGAGGACCAGCACCGGCGCGTCCGGCTTCACCGCGGCCCGCTGCACAATGCTCCCCGGGTTGAGCAACTTGTCCGGCGACAGCCTGACGACATCGCAGAGGATCATGGGCTTGGTCTTACGTTGCGGTGGAATCTGTCTGCACGGATCGAAACATAAAGCGGCGCGTGCAGAGCGAACAAGCCAATTTGGAGACGTGAGCCGGATCGCCGGGCCTCTGCCGAGGCTCTCGCCGAAGCTCAAAGTTCAAAGCTCAGAGTTCAAGGCATAGCCAAAGGGATTTGAGATTTTGACCTGCCAAGCCAGCCGGTTGGGCAAACAAGGCCCGGCGGAAAGAATGATTCTGCCATCAATGATTCTGCCTTTCCGAATTGGGCTGCTTCTTGGCCGTGCGCTGGCTGGCAGCATCATTGAGGGCAGAATCATCATTTTGTCAGGCCTGCCCCCGTGTCTGCCCTGGTTGGGCTGAGGCAAAGCTGCGAGACTTCTCGCTGAGATTTGAGGAGTAGAAACTGAAACGAAGCTCCAAGCTCCAAGCTCCGCGGTCATCTGACAGTCGAAGGATTCGGCGCTTGGCGCTTGGGATTTGTTTTGAGCTTTGAACCTCGGATTCTGAACCTCACCCTGGCCCGCCGCGCTGGAAACCGAGCCGCCTCGCCCCCCGCGAGAAGAGGGGTTCGGCCGATGATTGCGCTGATTAGTCCCGATGAAAAGCTGCGGCGGGGGTTGGCATCTTGGCCGCAGTGCTGGTAACTTCTGGTGGAATCAGCCAGGCGAGAGCGGCTCGGCGGCGTTGCCATCGGGTTACCTGGCGAGGCCGGGCAACCGGGCGCGAGAGTGGTTCTCGAGCTCGGCGGCCTTTCCGGAGGGTGGCGGCGCGCGGGGTGGTCCCGTCGAGGGCTGATTCCACCGCACGAGCGAAACTCGCAGCGCAGAAGGCTTGCCTATGAATACGTCATTCGGCTTGGAACAATGTTTCAGCTACATCACCTGCCACCTCAAGCCGCCGGCGAAACCGGTCCGCTCCGCGCGTGACACCGAGCGTCCGCCCACGGTGACGATCTCGCGCCAGACTGGCGCCGGTGCGCACGCCATCGCCGCGAAGCTCGCCGCCTACTTGCAGGCGAACGGCCCGAAGGACAAGGTGCCCTGGACAGTTTTCGACCGCGAGTTGGTCGGGAAAGTCCTCGAGGAGCACAACCTGCCGAAGGAACTGGCTAGGTTCATGCCCGAGGACCGCGTCTCGGCCATCGACGACATGCTCGAAGAGTACCTGGGATTGCATCCCGACAGTTCGACCCTCGTGCGCCAGACCACCGAAACGATCCTCCACCTGGCCGAGCTGGGCCGCGTGATCCTGCTGGGCCGCGGGGCCAACGTCATCACCAGCAAGCTGAGCAACGTCTTCCATGTGCGTCTCGTCGCGCCGCTGGAGAAGCGCGTGCAATACGTGCAAGAGACGCAGCACCTGAGCCGCAAAGCCGCGCAGGCGTTCGTCGAGAAAGAAGACCGCGGCCGCCGCCGCTACCTCAAGCGTTACTTCGACGCGGACACTGACGATCCGCTGCTCTACGACTTGACGATCAACACGGAGCGCATCTCGTTCGACGACGCCGCGCGAATGATCGGTGAGGCGGTGCTCGGGCGATTTAAGCCGGCGGACTGATCCAGCGACGCCGGGACCTCGGCGCGTTTGAGCCGCTCGAAGGACGGGCACGCTCGCCAGACCTGACGCGGCTCGCTGCGCGCGTGGCAAGCCTTGACCTCCAAATTCGGGACGCGCGTTGGGACCTTGAACCTACTTGGGACCGGCGCGCGTTTTGGACTGCGGAGGCAAACACGATGTGCGACGCCGCTTTGGCTGCCGCGGCCGAGCCAGGCGCAGTCAGCCAAAGCGGCGTCGCGCGTCCGTGCTTGTCGCCGCAGTCCAAAACGGAGTTCGGCCGACGAAGGTTCATGGAAAGGATGGCGTTTCGGTCGGCGGCGCTCTACAATCGCCTGCGTCAGCCATGACTCCAACCGTTCACCTGCGACGCTTCTTACGGCGGCTCGCGCCGATGCTGGCGGCGGTCCTGCCGCTCGCGCTCTCCGCCGCTCCCCACGCGCCAGCCAACGTCGTCCTCATCCTCGCCGATGATCTCGGCGCGCACGATCTCGGATTCACCGGCAGCCGCTTCCACGAAACGCCGCATCTGGACCGGCTGGCGCGCGAAAGCATGCGCTTCACCCAAGCCTACTCCGCTTGCACGGTGTGCTCGCCGACGCGCGCCGCCCTGATGACCGGCAAATATCCCGCGCGGCTGAAAATCACAGACTGGATTGCCGGCCATGATTTCCCCAAGGCGAAGCTGCGTCCGCCCGAATGGACGAAGCATCTGCCGCTGGAAGAGACCACCCTGGCCGAGCACCTGAAGTCGGCCGGCTACGCGACGCTCCACATCGGCAAGTGGCACCTCGGCGGCGAAGGCTTTGGCCCGGAGCAACAGGGCTTCGACGCTAATCTGGGCGGCGATCGGGGCGGCCAGCCGATGAGCTATTTCGCTCCGTATCGCCTGCCGAACCTGCCTGACAGTCCGGCAGGCGAATACCTCACCGACCGCGAGGGCGAAGAGGCCGCGCGATTCATCGCCGCGAACAAAGGCCGGCCGTTCTTTCTGAACGCTGCCTTCCACGCCGTCCACACGCCGTTGCAGGCGAAGCCGGAGTTGATCGAGAAATACCGCCGGAAGGTCCGCGGAGTCGGCGGCGCGCAGACCAACGCCGTCTATGCCGCGATGCTGGAAAGCCTCGATGCCGCGGTTGGCCGAATCCTTCGCGCACTCGAAGAAGCTGGCGTCGCGGACCGCACGGCAATGATCTTCACTTCGGACAACGGCGGGCTGGTGCTTGGCGCGCCCACTTCGAATGCACCGCTGCGCTCGGGCAAAGGCTCGCCGTACGAAGGCGGCGTGCGCGTGCCGTTGCTCATCCGCTGGCCCGGCGTCACGAAGCCGGGCAGCACCAGCGCCGTGCCGGTCATTTCGATGGACCTCCCAGCGACGGTGCTCGACCTCGCGCGTAGCAGCCGACGTGAGTCGGCTCAACCTTCCGAGTCCGCCGGCCCTTCCGTGCCTTCAGGCCAATCCGCCCCCGAGCGGAGCCGACTCACGTCGGCTGCCGCGATGGACGGATTGAGTCTCGCACCGTTGCTACGAGGTCCATCGGCCTCCCTGCCGCGGGAGTTCCTCTGCTGGCACTACCCGCACTACCATCCCGGCGGGGCGACGCCCTACGCCGCCATTCGCGCCGGCGATTGGAAACTCATTCAATACTACGAAGACGGCCGGCACGAACTCTTCAACCTGCGCCAGGACCCCAGTGAAACGACGAACCTCGCCGAACGCCAGCCCGACCGAGTGAGGGAGTTGGCGAAGAAACTCCTCGCCTGGCAGCAGTCCGTCGGCGCGCAGGCACCAAGGCCCAATCCCGCGCACGAGCCCTGACCGCTTGTGCTGCCGCCGGTTGGTGCGCTCCCTCTCCCAGCGTGAGAGGCCGGGGTGAGAATTCCCCCAACCGACAGTTCGCGCTTTGAGCCCATGAACCAGCGCCCGCGCGCCAGCGTCATGGAGTGCGCCAGTCCTCTGGCGCTTTCGCCCCGCCCCGACTGCCCAAGCCAAAGCGCCAGAGGACTGGCGCACTCCAAAACCTCGCGGCCCTTCGGAGGCTCATGGGGAGCCTGGACCTCCGACGAGCGGACGCACATTGGGGCCATGAACCTGACTGCGCGGTTCGTCCTCGTCCTCGAACACTAGCGGCGCAGGCAAAATCGAGGACGAGGACGAGGGCTTCCGATTAGGCGACGGTTCATGGGAGAAGCCACCGTCGGGAACATCGTGCCCGATCATGTGGCGAAGCCTCTGGGTCGCTGGACTAATTCTGTGCGCGGCCCTGGCGCATCCACTCCCAGATTGCGTTACGCCACAGGGCGACCCGTTGCTTCTCGGTTTCCGTTCCGGCCAGTTTTTCGGCTTGGGCCATGAGTTTCCCGAGTTCCTCCATCCGTTCCGCGGTGCCCAAGCGTTCCCAAGCCGCCCGCTTCCAATCAATGCCGTTGCTACGGCGATAGGGCGGCGGGAAATTCGTCGGATCACACGCAATCTCCTCCAGGCGCAGGTAGAACTTCTTCATCGGCTCGCCGGCCGGGCCAAAATAGAGGCGGAAGAATTCGTCAATCAGCGCGTCCACGTCCACGTCGGGATCGTCCCACACCTTGGCCATGACGTATTGCTCTAGCTGGTCCTGCTCGCCGCACTCGAAGATGCCCCGAACGCCATCCCGGATAAACATCCGCATGGCCTTGGCGGTCTCGTGGACCATGACGTGTGGGAAACACTTCCAGCGGTCGATAAGCGCCGGCTCCATCGGATGATGATAATAGACCCAGAGGAACATGGGGGCTTTGGTCTTCCCCCGCCATTGCTGGTAGAGTTGCAGGTCGTTCTCGCGGATCCCGGCGTGGACCGGATAGTAGCAGGTGTGCAAGCAGGGGGCGATCGACACATTGGATTCGAGCTCGAAGCCCGGCGGCAGTGCGTAAGCCCAGTAGGCCAGCGTGGCGATGAACTTGTCCGGATGCGTCTGGCGCACCTCGCGCGCGACAGCGTTGACGAAGGAGAACCAGTAGTCGGTCATCTCGCCGCTGCTGAAGAAGCCGGTTTTGCGAGTCGAACCTTTCTGGAGCAGAGCCTGGCACATCCGGCAATTGCACAAATTCATGTTGTCATCCGGCACGATGGCAAAGTAATCGCCCAACGCCTTCCAGCCCGCGGGCAACTCACCTTTGCCATCGAAGTAGTCGCGCGCCATCTGGGCGACCTGCCTGACCAGCTTGGGGTTGGTGAAACAGAGTTGCGAGCCGCGGCCCTTCGGGTTCTGACACTGGTATTCGGGATCGTTGAACACGGTCTTGATCGTCTCGCGGTGGAACGTGTGATTGCCGGCCCAGCGTTCGCCGCCCTGACGGATGCGCCTCCAATACAGATGCACCTGATCCCGTGTGAACTCGCCCCACTGCCCGCGCATGAACGGCCAATTCCCGCTTGGCAAGGCGGCGCGGTGCTTAAGCGCCAGCGCGCGTCGGACATCGTTGCCTGCCACGGTCAGCGTCTTGCGCGAAGGAATGACCACGTTGATTTCCGCCGGCCCATACCAACGCACGCCGCAGAAGCGCTCCAGGAAATCGTAAGCGGCCAGGCACGTGCCCTGATCGTCATGGAGGCCCGGCAATCCCATTTCTCCGGTGCTCCGATTCGGAAAGCCCACCGTTTTCCAGAAATCTGTTTTGTGCCGCAGCGCCTCGATGGTCTCGCCCGCCATGGGGCGGCCCTCAACCTTCCGGTTCGCCTCCGTGTCCTCCCAATCCCGCCCGATCAAGACGATCGTGTTTGGCTGAAACGCGATGAGATACTCCTGCGGTTTGAAATCCGCGCCACGGAGGCCGACCTGCCGGGTGGCCGAGCTTTCGCCGACGAGAATCCGCCGGCCCTCGACGGGTTCGCGCTCGGATCGGACGGGGATTTCCGCGCCCGTGATTTTCAGGACGTGATATTGAAGCTCCAGTGCTGCCAAGCGCGCGGCGGGCGTGGGTTTCTCGGCGAGGACGATGGAGCAGGCAGGCTTGCCCTCTTGGACGAGCGCGAATGTCTCCCCGCGCGCGGGACGCTCCTCGGCGCCGAGGAATTGGATTGTTGCCGACAGAATGAGCGTGACGAGTGTGATGAGTGTTCGCTTCACAGGGTTTAATCTTACTGCTCCTGTCCCCTCCATGCCATCCGTCAAGTGGCGGATGTCCTCGGGGGGTGCAGAGGCGCACAGGTCAGGATTTCCGGAGTGCTCGGGCGCGGTGTATTCGGGCACGAGGCGCTCGTGATCGCTCCGCCGGCAGCGGATGAGGTCGAGGCCGGGTTCAATCGAGGTCATACAAGTCGTCGAGGCAGTGCCAGTGTTCGTGGGCGGAGGCGTCGGGCGTCACGCGCATGCGCTGGCGGGTGAAGAACCGCAGGCCGAGCGTGGCCTGGCGGGGATTGGGAAAGCGCGGCACCCGCTCGCGCAGTTCCGCCCGCAGAGCCGTCGCGGAGCCGACGTGCCCCCATTTACATTCGCCGAGGTCGGTCCAGCGGTCCTGCCGCAAGCCCACGACGTCAATCTGGATGTCCTTGTCCCAGTATTCGCCCACCTCGAAGCCGACGCGGACACCTTCGCGAGCGTAGAGCGCGGGAAGCGCCTCCCGGCAAAGTCGCTCGAAGCCGTGGCCGAAATAGCTCTCGAGTTCCGGCAGGACCAGTTCGCGCACGGCGGGCGCGGCGCCGAGGCGGGCGATGAGGCTGAGATTGGGATAGACGAAGCGAAACCAGAAGCGCAGCAGCGGGTCTTCGAGCGAGTAGCGGACCTGCCGCGCGGTGGGCGGCGCACCCGTGAGCGGAAAACGGCGTTGCACGTAGCCGAGTTCGACCAGCGTGCTGAGATAATAGTGCAGGGCGCGGTCACCGATGCCGGTGGCTTTGGAAATCTCGCTGTTGGTCGGGCTGCCGGTGGCCAGCGCCAGCAGGATGGCGTTGTAGGTCGAGACTTCGCGCAACTCTTCGCGGAGGAGAAACTCCGGTTCGCGGAAGAGCAGGCCCAGTTCGTCGAAGACGGCCGCGGCGAGGTTTTGCTCGATGGAGAGCGAAGGCGAGAAGCAGCGCAGGTAGAAGGGCAGTCCGCCGCAGATGAAATAGGCGGCCGCCTGGTTGGGACACGACCAGTGCGGATGAACCTCGGCGGCTTCGCGGTAGCCGAACGGGCGCAGGAGAATCTGCGCGGTGCGCCGGCCAAAGAGCGGACTTTTCTTGCCCAGGACCTCGCGTTCCATGAACCCGATGTAGGAACCGCACAGGATGAGCATGATCCGCCGGTTGCGCCAGCGGCGGTCCCAACACTCCTGCAACACGGACGGCAGTTCCGGACTGGCGGCGGCCCTCCACTGAAACTCGTCGAGGGCGAGAATCAGCTTGGCCGGCCCCTTCCAGCGCTCTTCGACGAGGCGGATGGCCGTGGGCCAGTCGGTGGCTGGCTGCCCGGCCAGCAACGGTTCGTCCAGCGCGGCGGCGGCGGCGCGCAAAAATTCGCGGATTTGCAATTCAGCGGGGGCGACCTTGCCGGTGACGTAGATCGCGGGCTTGCCGGCCATAAATTTGACCAGCAACTCGCTCTTGCCCACGCGGCGGCGGCCATAAACAGGAATGAAGGCCCCGCCCTCCGCCTTCCACGCTTGTTCCAGCGCGGCCAGCTCTTTCTTGCGACCGACAAACTCAGTGCTCATGCCGGAGCAGGAGATGTCGGGCACGGCTACATGTCAAGTCACGACTTGACAAGTCATGCCTCGTATCACGTTGTGCGCGCACCTCCGGCACGAAGAACCGCGTCTTGAGGTCGATGACCGCGAAGCAGCGCGGCTTGAGGTGGTAGAACAGAAGCAAGGATCGCATTGCGCGGCCCTTGCTCAACGCAAACGGACGCCCAGGCGATAGAAACCTGGCGCATTCGGGGGCGAGGGATCGGTGAGCGCATCCACGCCGCCGCTGCCGGGAATGTCGGTTTGGGAGGAGATGCTCGTCCACACGCCGGAAATGAGATCGGGCGTGCCATACAAGGTGTACTTCCGGTTGGCCGACGATGGGAAGAACACGGCCAGACTGGTCGCGCGGGTGACGCTTTGGATGTGGAGGTAGGACAGCGCGTTCGTCGGGTTCGTGTCCGCGATGTATTCGCTGTAGTTCGCCGCCCCGTCGCCGTCCGGGTCACAGGTGGCGCAGGAGAAGGCGTTGGTCGTGGTGCCGGGTTCCCCGAAGTATTGCGCCCGCCATACATTCGGAATCCCGTCCCCGACGCTGTCGTCAGTGGGCAGAACCGTGCGCACGAGGCGGACGTAGTTGAAGATGCGGACGGCGTCACCCTGCGGGCCGCGCCCGTTTGGGAAGTTGGCAGGATTGCCGTCCTTCGGATCGCTGCGTTGCGCGCCGGCGCCGTGAACGTCGAGCCAAGAGCCGTTCATGTAGCCCATGGCCCGGCCAAAGCAGACATAGACGCCCTCCTGGTCCATCGTCGTGCTCGCCCAATAAAACGGGTAATCGGTCTGCGCGGCTTCGTTCACAATCGCGGTGCAATCGAAAACGGGGTTGATCGCCGCAGAACTCGATGTCGCCGGCGAGCGGGAGTAATCCACGATGCTTTGGAGTTCCTTGGCGTTGGGCAGCCGCCAGTCGTTGTAGCCGCAATAGCCGGCAGAGTTTTTCGTCTGCACCCACGCCAACGCATTCGACCAGTTTACGCCGGTGCCGCTGTCGGCTTGCGACCACATCAGGCCGGTGGCGCGGTCGGTCACCGTGCCGTCGCTGTTGTTGACGAAGTTGTTCAGGCCGTAGCTGGGGTTGCCCCGGACATACCGGGCGTACAACAGATAGTTGGTCGTGCCGCCGCTGCCGGGTTCATATCGCGGATAACCTTTGATGCGGCCATCGGCGAAGTTGACGCCGAACACCGTGTCGTCGCCGCCCATCGTCGTGCTGACGTAGTGCGTCGCGGACCAATCCTGGCAATCAATCACACGCTCGCCCACCGCGGGATTGCCGAACGCGAACCCAAAATAGTTCGTGTTAATGAACGGGATGTAGCCGGCGGGATCGTTGAGGCTGCCGCCCATGCGGCCGGTGAAGTCGATCAACGAGTACAGCTCCTTGATCGTTGGCATCCGCCAGTCGCTGTAACCGCCGACGTTGCACGTCGCGGCCCCGGCCAGCGCGGCGTCCCATGAGACCTTCGAGCCGCGGGCTTGAACCCACCTCAAGCCGGTATTCAGGTCGGTGATCGTGCCGTCGCCGTTGTCCTGGTAGGCGGGCTGGTAACCGCTGAACTGCGAATCCTGCCCGTAGAACGGTTGCCCAGGCGCGGGACAGGTCATCTCGCCGGTGTTGCCGTAGCATTGGGTCTGGCCGGTATCCACGACGACATACGCGTCAGCGGCGGGCGGTTGCGCGACGGTGATGTAGCCGGTCCGGGTCAAGGTGTTCGAGCCGCCGGCGCCGAAGACGGTCAGGCTGACGGTGTAGCTCCCGATGTTCGTGTAGGTGTGGATCGGATGGAGGTCCGCACTGGTAGCGCTGTCGCCGAAATTCCAAAGCTGGGTCGTGATCGTGCCGGTGGAGGTGTTGGCGAAGGTCACCGTCAAGGGCGGCGCGCCGGATGTCGGTGAGCCGGCGAAGTCAGCGACCAAGCCCGACCCGCCGGTGACCTGGAAGGCCGACGACTTGCTGAACGTCAGCGTGCCGCCTTCCGGGGGTGAGAACACAATTGCGGCGTCCTTCCACCCGACCGGCTCCGCGGCGGGGATACTGAACTGGGCGGTGACGATGTATTGGCTCGCGTGCGTAATGGAACTGCCGGCGATCGTGCCGAGGGTCACGCTCGTCACCGGGGCGCCGGCCGGCGGGGCCGGCGGGGAATCGGTGTCCAGCGTGAAGGTCACAAGGAGATTGGCGGTGCCCTGCGCGGCCGAATTCGGACTGACCGTGGTAATCTGGTTGACGGCCTGGCCAAACGCCGGCGTGGCGGCCAGTATTGTGAGCGCGGCCAATCCAATGGACCGCGTGAGGATCAGGGTCAGATTCGTTTTCATGTTGTTGAGCCTTTCATTGATTGGTTCGCCATCGCTTCAACTGCCGCGTCAGCGGGGACCGCCAGGGGCGGCGTCAGCGCACGCGCGCATTTCCCCGGGCTCGTGCAGTGGCAGCCGATGGTTTCATTTTTCACGGTGCCAGCTTACGCGAACGAACCTGAAGAGAACCTGAAGGCAGCAAGAAAGTTTTTGGGGCCCGCCCGGCCTGCCTTCATCGCATCTTAACGTTGGTTCCGGTAGTCTTGCCACCGTGGCACGCTGCGGCCTTTTCAAGCACGGGAACGATGCAGTAGCTTTGCCGGTGACAAACACATGAGAATCCTCGTCGTTGAAGACGAACCTGATTTGCTCGCCAGCCTCGCCCAGGCACTGCGCGAAGAAGGCTACGCCGTGGACACTGCGGCCGACGGCGAGGAGGGCCTCTACAAAGCCGAATCCACCGACTACGACGCCCTCGTGCTCGACGTGATGCTGCCGAAGCTCGATGGCTGGGAACTGCTCCGGCGCCTCCGCGGGACAAAAAAGACGCCGGTACTCATGCTCACCGCCCGCGACGCCTCGCGTGATCGCGTGCGCGGGCTGGATAACGGCGCCGATGATTACGTGGTCAAGCCCTTCGATCTGCCCGAACTGCTGGCTCGTCTCCGCGCGCTCATCCGCCGCAGCGCCCGCGAAGCCCGCGCTCAAATTGAACTGGGCCGTGTGGTCCTCGACACGGCCGCTCGCACCGTCACCTGCGACCGCGAGCCGGTGACGCTCACCGCGCGCGAATACGCGCTGGTCGAGTATCTGGCGTTGCACCGCGGCGAGGTCGTCACCCGCACGGCGCTTTACGAACACCTGTTTGACGAAAACGACAACACGCTCTCGAACCTGCTCGACGTGCATGTTTGCAACCTCCGCAAGAAACTCGGCCACGACTTCATCGTGACGCGGCGCGGCCACGGCTATTGCATTGAAGGCGGAAGATGATCTGGCGCTCCATCAAATGGCGGTTGCAGGCGTGGCACGGGCTGATCCTGCTCGGGGTGCTGGCCGGGTTCGGTTTCACGGCGCATCAGATGCAGCGCGCAAATGAATTGCGCCGCGTCGATCAGGAGTTGCAACAGCGCGTGAGCGTTCTCCTGACGACACTCCGCGCAGGCCGTTTGCCTGGCCATCCGCCACCAGGTCCCCCGGCGGAGCGCGGCGGCGAGGTGCCGATGCCGCCCGGCTTTCGCTTGCCGCCGGACCGAGCGGGACTGTTCGGCGGCGACGGGACAGCGCCGTTCTACTATTCCGTCTGGCGACGCGACGGGAAGCAATTGGATCGCTCCACCAATGCGCCTGCCGACCTGACGATGCCCGAGCGCGACGCAGGTTCATCTGGCATGCATATCGCGCTCACGCGCGGAAGGTTGCGCGAAGTGTTTTACTTCACGCCGCCCGGTGAATGTCTTTTGACGGGTCGCTCCATCACGCCGGAACTCGCTGGGTTGCGACGTTCCGCCCTGGGGCTAATTGGTCTCGGCGCCGGGGTGCTCGCGCTCGGACTCGCGGGCGGCTGGTGGCTGGCCAA